>RRYU01019622.1_pt1 | contig 12460 bp, 8 predicted proteins | sample 2162651 | NCBI WGS metagenome assembly RRYU01 (sample SAMN10267283, study PRJNA491782) | microbial mat metagenome | isolation source: biomat in the production well | place: Japan: Minami-Kanto gas field, natural gas well KTG3 | collected 2017-06 | reverse complement strand
GTAGATCTGGGGCTGCCGGGGCTGGATGGTTATGAGACGACCACCCGGCTGCGCAGTTTGCCGCACCTTGCAGGGGTGCCGATCATTGCCCTAACGGCGGATAGTTCGAGCAGTGCGCGTGAGCATGCGTTGGTGGCGGGCTGCGACGGCTACCTGACGAAGCCGATTGATACGCGCCAGTTACCCCAGCAGATCAGCCAGTTCTTGGGTGGGCATCGCGAGCAGATCTCGTCCGAGAGTGATGAGCGCAAACTGTTGCGGAGCTACAACCAGAAGTTGGTGGAACGGCTCGAACAGCAGGTACGCGAACTGAGTGCGGCCAATGCCGCGTTGCAAGAACTCGACACCCTCAAGAGCCAGTTTCTGGCCACGCTCTCCCACGAGCTACGCACCCCAATGACCGCGCTGATCGGCTATATCGAGCTCTTTGATCGCGGCATGCTCGGCCCACTCAGCCCGCCCCAGAGCGAGGCGATGCGGGTGATGCGGCGCAGTTCGAATATCCTGTCGCAGCAACTCAACAACCTGCTCTATTTTCAAGAATTGCGCTCGCGTAGCTTCCACCTACGCCCGATCAATATGCGCGACATCTTGCAGCAGAGCCTCATACTCTTCACCGAACGAGCGGAGCAGGCCGGTATCCGCTTTGAGTTGCAGGGGTTGGATGTTGCACCGATCTTGGCAGATGCCAGTGGGATCGAGCAACTGGTGCGTAATCTGATTGATAATGCGATCAAGTTTACGCAGGCCGGTGGATGGGTGCGGGTGACCTTTCAGGATGAGGCATCACGGCTGATTATTCGGGTAGAAGATAATGGCATTGGTATCCCCACGGAGTACCACGAGAAGATCTTTTTGCCCTTCTACCGTGTGGATAACTCGTTGGCCAGCGGGCATGCCGGTAGCGGTTTGGGCCTCGCCATCGTTCAGCATGTCCTGAATGCCCACGGGGGCCAGATTACGGTTCGCAGTGCCCCCGACCAGGGGAGCCTCTTTACGGTGGTGTTGCCGCGTGCGGCTGCGGTGCGGGGGTGAATCGTTCCGGTTTTTTGCCGCAGAGGACACAGAGGACGAACATTGGGGCGCATCGCGATGCGCCCCTATACATTCCGAAGGTAGCACCGGCTTCTAGCCGGTCACGATACACCACCGACCGGCTGGAAGCCGGTGCTCCTTGCCGCATGTGGCCGGTCTCGTTACCGACCTAGACACGATACACCACCGACCGGCTGGAAGCCGGTGCTACCCTCAATCCTTCCGTGCAAAACGTTACGTGACACCCGTGTGACGTAACGTCTTGTACCAACTACCCACCGCTGGCTTCGGCAGGCTCAGCCAGCGCACTGCACTACACCGCTGGCTGAGCCTGCCGAAGCCAGCGCACTGCACTACACCGCTGGCTTCGACAAGCTCAGCCAGCGGTGCTACGCCTACGGCTGCGCGTAGATACGCTGATACACCGCATAGAACCCATACACCGCCTTGATATAGCCGCGTGTCTCGGCAAAATCCACACTCTCAGTAAAGAGATCGGGGTCACTGATATAGCTGCCCCCAGCCCAGCGTTTCCCGTTGCCCAGGCCACCATTGTAGGATGCGAGTCCACCCTGAATGCTGCCCTGCATGTCGGCCATGCGGGCGCTCAGGTAGTAGGCACCAAAACGGACACTCACGGATGGTCGGTAGAGATCATCAAGGGTAAAGTCAAACACCCCCAAGTTAGAAGCGATCCCCTCACCGGTTGTGGGCATCACCTGGGCCATGCCGCGTGCGCCCACCCACGAGGTTGCGAGGGGGTCGAAGAGGCTCTCTTGGCGGAAGAGCGCGTAGAGCAGGCGCGGATCGAGGCCGCGTTCGGCGGAGTGTTGGATGACTAAGGATGGGTAGGGAGCGGGATAGAGGAGCCGTTCCAGCACGAGGGGTTGGGGTGAGTCGCTGGGGGCGAGGCGCGCCAAGCGGGCTGCGCTGCGCAGAGCGACATAGGCCGAGCCGTGGGAATGGGCGAGGCGCGCCAATTCGGCCAAGCGAGGCGGATCGTCTGTCCAGCGTTCCATGGCAGCCAGCCACTCATTACGCGCCTCAGAACCTAGCCCCACATCAGCGAGGAGAATAGCGCGGCGCACATAGCCATCGGCTTCAACCCCAAGCTCCTCCGGGGAGGGTGCGGCAGCCTGATCGGGCCAACTGCGCACCCAGGTGCGTAGAGTCTCCCAATCGTTCTCGTTCAGTGGCGTATCGAGCGCGAGCGTCCCTTGGTGTACGAGGCCCAACTCCTCACTGGCGCGGGCAGCATAGTAGCTACTCGGCGCAGCATCCAGAGCCACGCGGAAGAGCTCGGTGGCGGCAGCAGAATCGCCCTGGGCAGCAGCGGTACGGGCGGCCCAGAAGGCAGCCTGAGCCTGCACCTCACCCTCGGCATCAGCAACCAAGAACTGCCAGAGGGCACGCGCATCAGCATAGGTACCAGCGCGGAAGAGCGCCATAGCGGCACGGTGCAGTACCGTAGCAGCTTGAGAACTCTGGGGGTAACGTTCACCCAGGGTACGCTGGAGCGCCAAGGCACCGGCACTATCCCCCAGACGTTCGCGCAACTGTGCGGCACGATCCAGCGCCTCCGGGGCACGCGGATCGTCCGGGTAATTCGCGGCATACTCCTGGTAAGCGACGCTGGCTCGTTCCACCTCGCCACTCTGTCCCAGAGTCTGAATCCAATCTAGTTGCGCCTGCCGTCCGGCTTCGCTATTCGGGCTAAGCGACCCGGCCTCGGCCAATGCGGCCAGAGCCGCCGAGAAATCGCCCTGGAAGCGCAGCGTCATCCCCCGCAGGCGGCGCAACTCCGTCGCGGCTTCGAGATCACCGGCTTGCGCAATCGCCAGATCAAACTGAACGAGCGCCTCTGGCCAGCGTTCAGCCTGTAACAAGACCTGGGCGGCATCAGCGGGGCTGAGGGCAGGATCGCCGGCTGCGAGCAACTGATCAACCGCAGACTGAGCCTGGGTGGTAGCAGGAGCATCAGTAATGAGTTCGCGCAACCAGGTTGCGGCTTGTTCAACCTGACCCAATTGTTGAGCCAAACTTGCGGCATCAAAGAGGATACGGGCGCGGTAGGTAGGACTCTGGGCAAAATCGAGCAACTCGGTATAGAGATCGAGGGCAGTAGAACGATCCCCCAACTGGATGAAGAGATCAATTGCGCGCTCATAACTACCGGCACGCTCGCCACGTACAATATCGAGGCGTGCCACATGGGCATAGGCAGCAGCCGCTTCAGGCAGGCGAGCAAGGGCGACGAATTGAGCGGCTTGACGCATAGCGGCATAGGGTTCAAGAGGGGTAGCAAGATCGCGGTAGCGTTGGTAGAGATCCACCGCCTGGGCGTGATCACCCGCCTCTTCGGCACAGCGCGCCAACCAGAAGAGCGCCGCAGCGTGTAGCGGATCATCAGGACTGCCCTCAGCAAAAGGGCGGAAGAGCTGCGCAGCGGGGCTCCAGAGACCCCGGCGGGCCATACTCTCGGCCAAGAAGAAGCGCGCCTGGTGCGCCTCTGGTGTAGTCGGATGGATATTGAGCAACGCACTCAGATCCTGAGCCGCTTCGTGATCGGCACCGATCTGGCGAGCGGCCAAGGCTCGGCTCAAGAGGACAGGCGCAGGAGGCGGAGCGGGCGAGGCTGTGGGTGGAATGGATGAGGGAGAAGAACCAAGCAGCACCGAGGTGGTGGTCGTATCAGGTGGAGGAGCACTCACCACCTCGCAGCCCGCCAAGAGTGCAACGATGAACCCGACCAGCAGCACCCAAGCGGTGCGATATGGCATACCGTGTATGGTCATTCAACCTCACAAACGTGGAGAAAGGGCGTCGGAGCGCCTCATGGCTTCGACAAGCTCGGCTTCGACAAGCTCGGCTTCGACAAGCTCAGCCACCGTGGCGCGGTGACGGTGGCTTCGACAAGCTCGGCTTCGACAAGCTCAGCCACCGTGGCGCGGTGACGGTGGCTGAGCCTGTCGAAGCCACCAGGAGTCAGTAGATCATGCCCGATCCCCACGATCCTCGCGCCAGCGAAAGACAAACTGCTTATCCCCGGCGCGATCCCGCTTAAACCGCCAGAGCCGCGTTGGGCGTCCGCGCCCTTCACGCATCTGGTTCGTCTCTTCAAGCAGACCGGCCTCTTTGATTTTACGATAGAAGTTGCCTTTGTCCAACTTCTCGCCCAAAATCTGCTCGTAGATATGTTTCAGTTCGAGGATCGAGAAGAGTTCGGGCAGCAACTGGAAGGCGAGGGTGGTATACTCCAACTTCGAGCGCAGCCGGGAGACCGCATAGGCCAGAATCTGCTCGTGATCAAAGGCGAGGTCACGCGGCATCGCGCTAACGGGGAACCAGCGTACATCGTGGCTCTCCTCACTGACGCGCAGTTTCTGGGCATCAAAACGCACGATGGCGATATAGGCGACACTGATCACACGCATGCGCGGATCGCGACCCACATCACCAAAAGTGAAGAGTTGCTCGATATAGAGATCGCGCACGCCGGTCTCTTCCTCCAACTCGCGGCGCGCAGCCTGTTCGAGCGACTCATCCATATTGATGAAGCCCCCCGGAATGGCCCAGTGACCCTCGTAGGGCCAGTGGCGGCGCTGCACTAAGAGGACGTGCAGTTCGCGCTCGATCAGGGTGAAGATGACCACATCTACTGTTACGGACGGACGATCATAGCGCGAGGCGTCATAGTTGGCCGCCGTCTCTTCGTGATGCTCCATCATCGTGCTCCTGGATAGTGTATGATTTACACTATTTTAGGGCGGATGGGGGATGTTGTCAAGTGGGGTTGTCAGCAATGCGGCATGGTAAAAGGCTTTGCACATGCCCTTCCCGCCCATGGTAAAATTCAATCGACTCCTAATCAATACTACTGATCCTCATCAGAGGGCTATGGACGATACACAACGCGCAGCGGATCTGCGCAAAATGCAACGCCTCGCTACCGGCTTGCTCATTCTGGTCACGATCATCTTTGGTGTGACCCGCTATTATGAGCAGTATTGGCATTGGCTCGGTTTCATCCGCGCCTTTTCCGAAGCCGCTATGATCGGTGCGCTCGCTGACTGGTTCGCCGTCACTGCGCTCTTTCGCCATCCCCTGGGTATTCCTATTCCCCATACTGCGATCATTCCAGAACGCAAGGAGCGCATCGCGGTCAGTTTTGGGCGTTTTGTCGAGACCAACTTCCTCGATCCCGACAAGATCGCCGAGCGGCTCAGCCGCCAGGATCTGGCTGTCCGCCTCGCCCGCACCATGCGCCAGCCTGCCCGCGCCAATCAGGTGGCCGACTTTGTCGCCGAGACAATAGGCGGCCTGATCAATGTTGCCAACGATAATGATGTGGAACAGTTGCTCGCTCAGGGTCTCGCCGACCGCCTCGGTGCGGTGCCGGTTGCCCCCCTACTGGGTCGCATCCTCCAGACTACCGCCGCCGACCAGCGCCACCGCCAGATCTTGATTCAGATAGTCGAGGCGGGTACGATCTGGATCGAGGCTAACCAGATTGCCATCCGTCGCCGTATTGCGTCCGAACTTCCCCGCTGGCTCCCGCCCATCGTGGATCAGAAGATCTATGAAAAGTTCCTCGAAGCCGCCCGCCGTATGCTCGGTGAACTCGCGATGAACCCCAACCATCCGCTCTACGATGACTTCACCGCCATGATTGATGAGTGGATCGAGAACTTGCAGCATGATCCCCAAGTCCGGGCGCGGGGTGAAGAACTGAAGGCCGAGTTCCTGGCCCAACCGCTGCTGCGTGAAGTGGCCGCTTCGGCATGGAAGGACTTTAAGGATGGGTTGGTGGTACAGAGTACCGTTCCCGATTCACCCCTGCGCCAGTCCATCGCATCGGGTCTCTCGCACCTCGGTGATGCGCTCGAACGTGATCCTGAGTGGCGCGCTAAGGTGGATAGCTGGGTGGAGAGTATGATCCGCTTCATCGTCGGGCGCTACGGCCGCGTCGCCGGGGAGTTCATTACCCAGACGGTGAATAGCTGGGATACCATGGAGACCTCGCGTAAGATCGAGCTTCAGTTTGGGCGCGATCTGCAATTCATTCGCATTAACGGTACGGTGGTGGGCGGGTTGGCCGGGTTGATTATTTATACCGTTTCAACCTTCTTATAGCGGTGTGTGGCGGTTGTACCGCCACACACCACCAACCGACCCTACACCAGCGTTAACACCGCCCCCAGCGTTGCCGCCACCAACACCACCACCATCAAGCCCAGTGGCGAGTCGAGCGGGTGTCCCGATGCCGGACGGCGGGTGGCAGCCGCAATCCCGGCCACCGTCGCAGGCAACGCCACCGGCGTCGCAAAGAGCGCCAGAGTCAGCACCAGCACCGCCGCAATCAAGCTACGTACCCGTGCCGCAGCCGCCAACGAGGCGTGCTTGAAGGTCGGATCGAAGGCCACAATCAGCGTGATTGGTGCCGCAAAACTGGCCAGTAAGTAGCAGATTGCATACATGGCGGGCAACGCCATCTCCGATGCGTGCAGCGACCAGATCTGCGTCTGGGGTAATGCCAGGCTCAACCCGACGATGATCGTGGTAGCGTGGATGACCTGATCTAGTAGGAAGGCCAGCAATGGCGAGCGTACCATACGATCCCCATACGTAATCTTCCAGTAATCCGCACCATAGTGAACAACACTAATCCCCAACATCACCGGCCAGAGTGCCGCAGCCTGTGGTTCAAAGGGGATGATCGCCAACATACAGACCATCACGAACCCAACGTGGATGAGCAGGCCATACCAGTAGCGTTTGCGCTGGATCAGCCAGAGTGGTTGCAGCATAAAATCGGCGACCAGGTGGGCAAGGAAAAAAAGGTACAGCATAGTAAGCCTCCACGTATTTCAAGGAGATCGAGTAAAGAAGATCTCTATTTGGTATTGGTGGGCGGCGCAGCCGCCCACCAATACCAACACTATCTACACACTCACCTGCTCAAGCTGCGCCAGGTTGAGCACACTCAGCCGGGCGCGCTCGATCTGAATCAGCCCCTGCTCGCGCAGCCCCGCCAGGACTCGATTCACCGTCTCGCGGGTGGTACCCGCCAGACTCGCCAGATCGTCCTGGGTCAGGTGCAGGTTGATCCGCGTGGTGCCTTGCTCAACAATCCCGTGTTGATCGGCCAGATCGAGCAGGGTACGCACCACCCGTTGTGGAGCCGAGGTACTGGTGAGATGTTCGATGTAGGTGTTACTGTGGCGCAGTCGGGCCGATAGCTCACCCAACACACTCACCGCAATCTCTGGGTAACTACGGATCGCATCTAGGAAGGCGGTGCGGTGTAGAGTCAGTGTCGTCGTGGGGCGCATCGCCACCGCCGAAGCCGAACGCTCGTGGCCGTCGAGGAGCGACAACTCACCAAAGAAGTCGCCATCGCGGAAGATCATGACCGAGATCTCCTGGCCGAGTTGGCTATTGGTATAGATGCGCACCTGCCCAGAGACGATCAGATAGAGCGTGTTGCCCAGGCTCCCCTGACAGAAGATCGTCGCCCCACGTGGAAAGGTCTGGCGCCCCAGGCTCGCCGAGAGTAACCGCAGATGGGCCTCATCGAGACGCGCAAACATCGGCACGCTGCGGAGGAGTTCGAGATTATTCATGAGGTGCCGCTCCTTCCCTACCATCCAACACCCATAACCTTAGGTGATGCTTAGATTATAGAGAGATAGCACCATCTTTTCTATGATCGCTGTCACGCTTCTGGAACGTTTCGTTCGTCGTGCCTTGGTTGCCTAACAGCGCCGTGACCTGATTCGCTCGTATCGGCAGACTGAAGAGGTTGCCCTGGGCCATCTCGCAGCCATGTTTGTGCAGGAACTCCTGCTGATCACTATGCTCGACCCCTTCGGCAATGATCTTCAACCCCAGAACATGCCCCATGGCAATAATCGCACTGGTGATAGTAGCGGCATCATTACTGGTACGAATATCACTCACAAACGAGCGATCAATCTTCACACTATTGGCCGGTAGGCGCTTTAAGAAGGCCAGCGAAGAGTAGTTCGTGCCGAAATCGTCAATCGCGATATGGATACCCAGATTACTCAGTTGTTCCAGGATACTAATCGTGCGCTCGCTATCAGCCATGATTACTCGTTCGGTAATCTCCAACTGCACACATATTGGCCTTATCCCCGTCTCCTGCATAATAGCCTGGATCTGTTCTACCAAGCGCGTAGACTGGAAATTGCGTGCCGAGAGATTGACCGAGATACCGAGCATGGTATGCCCCATGTCATGCCAACGGCGCAGATCTATACATGCTGAACGCAGCACCCACATATCAATCTGCTGGATCAATTCGGTCTCTTCTGCCAGGGGTAAGAAATCCTTAGGAGCCACTTCGCCACGTTCGGGGTGTTGCCAGCGTATCAGTGCCTCAAAGCCTTGGATCGCCCCGTTATCGAGCCGAATGATCGGTTGGTAGGAGATATGCAACTCATGGCGGCCAATGGCATGGCGCAGATCGGCCTCAAGGCGCAGGATCTCCATACTCTGCTGGTGCATCGCATCATCAAAGATCATGTAGCCCGTACCACCAGCAGCCTTGGCACGGTACATTGCCGTATCGGCCTCACGTAGCAGATCTTCGGGGTTGGTGTAGACACTACTGATCATCGCAATGCCAATACTGGCTCGCAGCGCAACCTCAACCCCCTGCACCTCAAAGGGTGCCCCTAGCTCCTGTTTGATCCGATCCGCCACCTGAATAGCCTCGTCGGTGTCATGTAACTGGCTGAGCAGAATCGCAAACTCGTCGCCCCCAAGCCGCGCCAGCGTATCACCAACGCGCACCGCTGCCCGTAGACGACGGGCGGTAATGATCAGTACCTGATCACCTGCCGCATGACCCAGGCTGTCATTCACGATCTTGAAACGATCAAGATCGAGGAAGAGCACCGCCGCACTACTCGTCTCGCCCGATTGGGTCTTGGCGAGTATCAGTGCCAATTGCTCACTAAAATGTACCCGATTGGGTAGCCCCGTCAACGCATCATGGGTAGCCTGGTGGCATAGTTGCTCCTCTACCTTGTGGCGTACCTGGAGGCTCTCGCTGAATAGATTGAACCAGCGCGTCAGTTCGGCAATCTCATCATTGCCACGTACTACCAATGGTGACTGCCAGCCCGTTGCGTCGGCGCGGTAGAGCTGGAAGCGCCGGGTGAGTTGGCGTAGCGGCCTGACAACGCTGTACGAGATCATCATCGCCGCTAGTCCGGCAATAGTTAGTGCGACGAGCAGCGCAATCCCCATGGCCGTGCTAATACTCGCTGCCCGTGCATTCAGGGTGCTGGTTGGGATCAGGCTAATCACGAACCAGCCTTGACGGCTGAGTTGGGCGTAACTGACCAACAACTCCTCATTGTCAATACTGGCTGTGAAATCGTCTTGGGGCTGTTGGAGGCGCTGGGTGAGGGCATTGCTCAATTGTGAGCCGATCATCTGCTCGTCGGGGTGGTAGACAATATGCTGCTCGTTATCTACAACGATCAGTAGCCCCCCCGCTCCAAGATCGATACGGTGGAAGTGTTTGTAGAGATAATCGAGATCGTAGTTCACTAACAACGCCGCTACCGGGCGCGTCATCGTTGAACCCCGATCTGTTACGCTGATCAGCCGCACCACTGTCAGCACACGCTCTGTACTCGATGCGGCATTGACATTCTGCTCAATCCCCGACCATACCTCCGATGGCCCTAGACTGCGCGCCCGCAGCACGAGCCGATCACGCACATCATTGCGTATCTGGGAGCCATCGAGCGTGTCGCCCACATGGTAGTGGCTGCCCCCTAAGGTGAAGATGTCAATCGAGACCAGACCGCGCAGGTAGGAGTAGCCGTCGAGGATATAGCCGATCCGTGCTTGGGTGGCGAGGCGCGTGTAGCTGTCGTCTGGATCTGGCTCCTCGGCTAAGGCTTGGATGATCGCCTCCACACTGGCGATATTGGTGATCAGACTCTCAATCTGATTGAGTTGTAGTTCGAGGTATTCCTGCTGTTGCTGTACGAGTTGGTTGGTTGAACGACGTAACTCATCATGCAACGTGCTACGTGCAACCTCATACGCCGACAGCCCGACGATCAGGATCGGGATGATGCTTGCCAAATGCAGGAAGATGATGAACTTGATCGTCAGGCTCAACTTCATAGTGGCGAACGAGTGCTACTGTGTGATGAGTTGTACGGGAATGAGGGTTTCGGCGGGCATAGCTTCACCAGCCAACAGTTTGATAGCATACTGCACCCCCAAATAGCCCTGCTGAGCCGCCTGCTGATCAATTGTTGCTACTAAGCGCCCATTAGTGACAGCCGCACGCGCCTCAGGCAACGCATCGAATCCTGCAACTAGGATGTCGGTTCGCTTATTCTCTTCCAGATACTTCAGAGTCCCCAATGCCATCATGTCGTTGGCACAGAAGATGGCTCCCACCTGGGGGTGTGCTTCTAGTAAACGGCTGGTGACCTCATATGCCTCATCAATCTTCCAGTGGGCACTCTCGATGGCCACTACCGTAATGTTGGGGTTTTTAGCAAAGGCGCGCAGCGCACCGTTGGTCCGATCAATCGCGTTCTGTGCCGTGGGAATCCCCTCTAATATGAGGACTTCAGTGGGCGTGGTGATGCGCTCACTGATCGCCATTGCCGATTGGTACGCTCCATCTTCATTGTCCACGCTAATGAAGGGTACCCCTACTAGCCCCATCTCGTAGACCAGAGCTTCATCTAGGCGGTTATCCACGTTCACAATCGTGATGCCCGCCTCTTGGGCACGCCGCAGAACCGGCACCAGGCTGGTCGAGTCACCGGGAGCAACCACAATCGCATCTACCTGATCAAGGATCAAGCGTTCGATAATGGCGATCTGCTGGTCTATGGATGTCTCTTGCGCCGCCGTCTTGACGATCAGGGTAATATCTAGCTCATCCTCGGCCATCCGTGCTCCCCGTTCCATCTCGGCAAAGAAGGGGTTGGTGAGCGTCTTCATCACCAAGGCGATGCGGGGTTTGGTCGTGGGTGTCTGTTGTTCAGGATCTTGACGGGTATTGGTTGGCTCGATCAGTGAGATGTCAGGGGCAGATTGACCGCAGCCCACCAACATACCCACCATCAGCAGGTACATAACCAATACCCAACGCATAGATGCGGGGAGGTGTTTCAATCAGAGCCTCGCGTGTATGAATCTCGGATGTAGCTGTATGCTACGGTGATAGTGCAACCTTCATGTTACCAGGAATTGGGTGCTCATGGTAGACATATTGGGTGCAGATCTCCTCAACCCTTGCGAGTCTCCTCCAGGATACCGTAGGCTCGTACCACTTCCGCCGTAATCTGGAAGGGGTTGAGCCGATCCGTATGGATCGTCCAGTCTGCCAGGGCGTAGATGGGCTGACGTTCCGCTTTGAGCCGCCGTATCTTCTCCAGCGCATCGTCTGTATCCAGCAGCGGGCGGATCGCGCCTGGTTCATCGCGCTGGCGATGCAAACGGGTATGGAGCAATTCCGGTCGCCCTTCTAAACAGATCATCCAGCCGGTCGCTTGCATGAATATCCGATTCGCTTCACGTAGCGGTAATCCCCCTCCGGTAGCCACTACCGCAGTGCGATTCGGATCCAACTCGTGCAGAATCGCACTCTCGCGATCCCGAAATCCCTGCTCTCCCTCCTCGGCAAAGATCTCGCTAATTGTCATCCCACTGCGATCAATAATCAGTTGATCGAGATCGTATGTCTGCCAGCCCAGGTGTGCCGCGACCAACTTGGCCACGGTGGTTTTACCCGTACCACTAAACCCGATCAAGTAGATATGCGCTACACTCATGCATAATCTCCTAAGAGATAAGTTCGTGGGCATTCATGCTCGCAAACTGCTCATCAAGCCATGCCCAGGCGCTATCATAGCGCATCTGAATGCAGGCGAGATCATCATAGAATGCAGGTGAATGCAGATCCTTGGCATGCATCTCTAGTGCTGCACACGCAGCCGCTACGCCTATTGCTCCTAGTTGCTGGCTACCACCGCGCAGTTTATGTGCCAAACGTGCTACTAGAGTATGATCCTGCGCTTCAATTGCCTGCTTCAAGGCATGAATCTGGGTGGGTAGTTCATGCATGTACATATCGCGCACCAGGGCTATCGCTTGGCTCTGGGGCATTTCGAGCGAGATGATCAGCCGCTCGATACTCGCCCAATCCACTTGGGCGTCACTTGCCCCCGCCCGACTCGGTTCCTGCGGGGGGGGCGCAGGACTCATAGGTGCCGCGATCCTCTCGCCGGTGGGGCTGAGTACCCGCTGGAGATCCTCTAACTGTACCGGCTTACTTAAATAGTCGTCCATCCCCGCCTCTAAGTAACGCTCGCGATCCCCCCGTAGCGCCGAGGCGGTCAGCGCGATGATACGTGGC
>RRYU01009660.1_pt1 | contig 12481 bp, 12 predicted proteins | sample 2162651 | NCBI WGS metagenome assembly RRYU01 (sample SAMN10267283, study PRJNA491782) | microbial mat metagenome | isolation source: biomat in the production well | place: Japan: Minami-Kanto gas field, natural gas well KTG3 | collected 2017-06 | reverse complement strand
GGACCACGCGTGAGCATCTGATTGGCGTGGTCCGAAATCTGGCTTGAAGATAGTGGATGGTCGCGTATTGATCCAACCGCTGCGGTTGCACCAGAACGGATTCAAAGCTCAATTGTTTCTCAATCGGATGATCTCGGAGATCCGATAATCTTCAGGATTTCTGATAATTCTGTTATAGGTAGGTTGTTCAGAAGTGTTCGATTTTCACTAGATACATTGAATATGAACTGGCACATCTGGATATTGAATTATAACAACGCAAAACAGGCTGGCTTGCTGAAGTGGCTCGGACTAGATTATGTTGAACGATTTGCACTAAATCTTGCAATGTTCATCATATGCTTGTCGATTATAATAATACTCTGGATATTCAGTAGAAGGATACCGTTACGAACAGAAGACAAAGTTAGCCGAACATACGCACAATTTTGTTCACGACTACAACACATAGGGATAACACGCAGAATGAATGAAGGACCGATTGATTTCGCAAATCGCGCATCCAGACAACGTCCCGAACTTGAGCCAGAGATACGACAGATCACCAATCTGTATATACGGATAAAGTATCGTGGAATTTCTGCATCAACATATCAAAGGCATTTTCAACAGCAAGTCAATCAGTTCAGACCGGTCAAGCACCCAAGGGTCAATACTGCACTCGATCTAAAATAATCACTTGCCTATACAGAACCGGCTAAATACTTCATCCAATAAATCATCAGTCACAAATTCACCAGTTATTTCAGAAAGGGCATTCTGCGCCAGACGCAATTCTTCAGCCAATAATTCACCCGCGGATGATTCAGTAAAAATTTTGCCTCCTTCTTTCAGATGAAACTCCACCCTGTTCAATGCGTCCAAGTGTCTCTGCCTGGCTATAAACTCTCCTTCAGACGAATTTTTATAGCCTACAGATTCCTTCAAATATTCCCTCAGTAAGTCAACGCCAGCACCTGTCTTGGCTGAGAGAGAAATAGTCGTTTTACCTTCTCTTTTTTTTATGCCTGGATTTTCATTTTTAAGATCTATTTTATTGTTTATCCAAGTAACATCACGAATATCCGGCAATTGAGAGAATGCATCATATTCGACGCTGGCTATATCACTTTGTTCGTATACCCAAAGGATACAGTCTGCGTGTGAGATCTCCTGTTTTGCCCGTCTTATACCTTCCTGCTCGATCAGGTCTGAGTTTTCCCTAAGTCCAGCGGTATCGATAATATGTAAAGGTAAGCCGTCGAGTTGGATGTGTTCCTTCAATAGATCTCTTGTGGTACCAGGAATCGGCGAAACTATGGCTGACTCGTAACCAGCCAACGCATTGAGCAGACTGGATTTTCCTGAGTTGGGACGTCCCGCGATAACCACACTGATTCCGTCCCGTAATAGTCGACCCTGAGAGGCACTTTTAAAAACCCTTGCAACCACCTCGCACAATCCATTCACTCGTTCTGTCACATCCTCTGTTTGCGCAATGTCAATGTCATCTTCTGGAAAATCAACGGCGGTTTCAATGATACAGCGTAATTCAATCAATTTTTCTAGCAATTTTTCAATATGTTTAGAAAATTCTCCATTTAATGTTCTAGTTGCAAGTTTCGCTGCCTGTTCTGTGGAACACTCGATCAGATCTGCAATTGCTTCTACTTGAACCAAGTCAAGCTTTCCATTAAGAAATGCTCGTTCGCTGAATTCGCCTGGCCTGGCAAACCTGGCGCCATGATGTACTACATTTTTTAATATGGTATTGAGGACAATCTGTCCGCCATGGCCATGTAGTTCAACGACATCTTCGCCAGTAAAAGACGCAGGGGAAGGAAAATAGATGACAATTCCCTCATCCATCAACTCTGCATTATAGTTATAGAAACGCGAGAAAGTGGCAATTCTAGGATTTGGAGAGGTTCTGCAGATTTTACGGGCTATATTAGCAGCATCTGGCCCGGATATTCTTACAATACCGACACCTCCTGTACCAGGAGGTGTCGCAATTGCCGCTATAGTATCAGTCTCATATATGTACACGTCATACTGAATTGCTTAAGCTTTAGTGCTGGCCTTTTCAATATTCTGAGTGATGTACCACTGCTGCGCAATAGACAGAATATTGTTAACTGTCCAATACAGCACGAGTCCAGATGGGAAGAAGGCAAAGAACACAGTAAAGACAAATGGCAGACTCATCATCATTTTAGCCTGTAATGGATCCACTGGCGCTGGATTAAGTTTCTGCTGAATGAACATGGAAGCACCCATAAGCAGGGGTAATATGAAATAGGGATCTGGCGCTGAAAGATTATCCAACCATAGTGTAAATGGTGCTTGTCGCATTTCAACACTCTCAAGTAATACCCAATAGAGTGCGATAAATACTGGAATCTGTACCATTATGGGTAGACACCCACCTAATGGATTGATCTTTTCTTTTTTGTACATCTCCATCATGGCTTGATTGAGACGTTCCTTATCATCACCGAAACGATCTTTCAAAGCCTGCATACGCGGAGTCATTTTCCGCATGTTTGCCATTGATTTATAGCTTGTCTCAGAAAGTTTATAAAAGGCCAGCTTAATGAGAATAGTTAAAAGGATAATTGCAACTCCCCAGTTTCCTACCAGGGAATGCAGCTTATTCAGCAGCCAGAAAATGGGCTGTGCTAGAATTGTTAACCAGCCATAATCTACTGTTAAATCAAGACCTTCAGCGACTGTTGCTAATTCATTTTGAAGTTTAGGTCCGATATATAACCTGCTCACAAATTTGTGATCAGCATTCGGGGCTATGTTTATTACAGGCGAGTATGAACCAACAATGTATCTAGGACCAGAGAGATAATTTGTATAGAATGTCTGGACCTCATCTTCAGGAGGAATCCATGCTCCAACGAAATAATGCTGAAGCATAGCAGACCAGCCACCAGATATTTCCCTCTCTAGTTTACTTTCAGCTATGTCATCAAAAGTAATTTTTTCATATTTTTTTTCTGGGCTGAATATTGCCGTACCCGTATATGTATATATAAAAGACGATTCGTTTGGATCTGTGTAGGCAGAGCGTTGGAATTGTGTATAAGAACGTGCAATCCATTCTGATGCCGATCGATTTTCGACTTTCTGCGTTAAATTAACGACATAACTGTTACGGCGAAAGACATATGTTTTTGTTACTTTTACTCCTTCATCACTAGTCCAAGTTAAGACAACAGATAACTCATCATCTGATTCTGCCAGACGGTATTCATATTTCTCCGCCTTGAAAAGTGCATTGTGATTTGGAGAGGATGTTTTGTCCGTAGTCAAAATACCTGATTGCGCAAGGTAAAGATTTGGCGTGTTTGCTTTAAACAGTTGGAAGTTACGATCCTTCTCCTCAGGTGACTGCACATATCTTTTCAGTGTGAGGTGGTTAATAGTTCCACCGCGAGTAGAAACGAAAGCCTCGAAAAGGTCGGTTTCAACTTTGATCAGTTCTTCCTTCGAACCGTCACTCAACTTACTGGATTCAAGTGTATTAGAGACCGAGGAACTTAGAGAGACATCAGGGACTTCTCCATCTGTGATAGTTCCTGGAATAGCATCTTGTTGCCCGGCAACGGTGGCCCTTGGGTCACCATTAGTGACCTTACCGTAATCCTCCATCCAAGCCTGATAAATTAGTAGGATGACAAAAGCAAGTGAAAACAACAAGACAAGACGAATATTATCCATTGCACTTTTTTTGCTCGTGATCGGGTATGGGATCGAAACCACCTTCATGCCAGGGATGACATTTCGATAGTCTTTTGATACCTAGCCAGGAACCGCGGATGACGCCGAAGTACTGAATTGCTTCAAGAGTGTATTGAGAACAACTAGGGTAAAACCTGCAATTGTTCCCAAGAAAAGGACTAATTATCAGTCCATAACCTTTAAGCAATAATACGATCAGACTTCGCATATAATCCATTCAAACGGGTGAAATGAGCCTGCAGAGATGATCTCAGTGTTTTATTACCAACTTCTGTCGACATTGGACGCCCTACAATAACCAGATCCATATTCTCTATTTCGTGCTGAGTAGATCTGAAAAAATCTCGAGCGACTCTTTTCAATCTATTTCTGTCTACAGCCTTCTTAGAACATTTTCGAGAAATAGCCAAACCAAGCCGCGGCTTCAAAAAACAATTTCGGTCTGCAAAAACGATAAAGTACCGGTCTGAAGACTTTTTGCCTTTAGAAAATACGCGATTATATTCAATCGAAGTCAGAAGCCTGGATTCTTTGCTGAATTTTCCCCCGACCATCTATAGATTAGCTATTGATTGTATCGCTACGGACTTAAACGAGCACGACCTTTCGCGCGTCGAGCCCCCAAAACTTTACGGCCATTTTTGGTGGACATGCGAGAACGAAAACCATGCGTTCTGACTCGCTTCAATACACTTGGTTGAAAGGTTCTTTTCATTAGAATATTCCCCAGTTAGATAAAAATCATAAAAAAAGACCGTCGAATATAACTCCATCTAGCTAAATTGTCAATGACTAATCTTATTAGCCTCTAAGTGGCTTATGCGTTTAGACAGATTCTTCCGACATAAAATCAACATCAATGCCTTTTGTCTGCAGGGACATGAATTATATTATTTATTTTCTCGTGTGAACATTTAACTTACTATTTCATAACTAGATGATTGTCGGAAAGCAGTCAGAGTGTACGGATTATTCAATCCAAACTCTATAGCTACTATATTCTGTGGATAACTATGTGTCAGGCAGGTAAAATTATGCCGGTTGAGTAAACAAAAGTAGAGTTGAAACAGATTGTGATTCTATCAAAGCACTAATATTCATAGATAATTGCTTTTTTAACCATGAGGATTAATAATTTGGATCTGTGGGGTAGATGTATTCATAAATTACGTGAGGAACTCACTCCAGAGCAAATTGGAATGTGGATTCTTCCACTGCAGGCGCACTTAAACGGAAACGATCTGGAATTATTTGCTCCAAACAGATTTGTAATGGAGTGGGTTAGAGATAACTATTATGAAAAAATAACATCATATATATCTGATCTTACAGGTACTAAAGATGTAAATATACAAATAAAAATTGGCTCTAAACCTGATTCTGCTAATTCATCACTATCTCCAGATGTATCTGTCACTAACAAAAGTATTAATGTAACTACGGTTAATACAACTCCTATATTCAACAATAATTTGAATCATCATTTTAATTTTGATTCCTTTGTTGAAGGAAAATCCAACCAAATTGCAAGAGCAGCATCATACCAAATTGGAGGTAATCCAGGAAAAGCATACAATCCGCTTTTTGTTTACGGTGGTGTTGGATTAGGTAAAACTCATCTGATGCATGCCATTGGAAATATGATTCTACAAAACAATAGTGATGCAAAAATTCTATATCTTCATTCTGAACGCTTTGTAGCTGACATGGTCAAGGCGCTTCAACATAACAAGATGGACGATTTTAAACGTCACTATCGTACAGTCAACGCTCTTCTTATTGATGATGTGCAATTTTTCGCGGGAAAAGAAAGATCGCAGGAAGAATTTTTTCACACTTTCAATGCACTTTTCGAATCACAACAACAGATAGTACTTTCTAGTGATAAATTTCCAAAAGAGTTACCTGGTTTGGAAGAAAGATTGAAATCTCGGTTCGGTTGGGGACTTACAGTCGCTATCGAACCTCCAGACTTAGAAACTCGTGTTGCTATTTTACAAGCAAAGTCTTTACAAATAGGTACAGAGTTACCCAACGATGTTGCTTTTTTTATAGGAAAAAGGATACGCTCAAATATTCGTGAACTAGAAGGTGCATTGAGAAGATTGTTTGCAAACGCACAGTTTACAGGCAATTCTATCTCACTAGATTTCGCCAAGGATGCTTTACGAGATATGTTTGCAGCTCAAGATAAGTTGATAAGTATAGATAACATACAACGAGAGACAGCCGAATATTATGGCATTAGAACATCAGATTTATTATCACCAAAGCGAAGCCGCTCTATAGCGAGACCCAGGCAACTTGCTATGACTTTGGCAAAAGAGCTAACAAACTACAGCTTACCTGAAATTGGAAAATCTTTTGGAGGTAGAGACCATACAACAGTACTGCACGCAAACAAAAAGATAAAAGAGCTAATAGAAGCTGATGCCAGGATAGCTGAAGACTATAATAATCTGTTGCGAAAATTATCAACATGATGTGGATAAGATGTAGATAAAATATTCCTCTAACTGTTCAATAATCTTATCCACAGGTAGTTTGCACTGAACTACACAATTTACTCTGTCAATTATTTTGCTAAAAATCATAATGTTAAGTACGATACCAACAGTTTTTTTCCAGCTAATAGTAATAAGTAAAAAATAAAGAGATATATATGAATATTAGTTCAGATCGAAACGAACTCTTCTCCGCCATGTCGAAAATCAGTGGCGTAGTCGAGAAAAGACAAACACTACCAATATTAAGTAATGTCTTATTGAAGGCAGGTGATAATCTTTTAACGATTACTGCAACAGATTTAGAAATCCAGATCTCTACTGTTTGCAATTTACGTACATCGTCTGAAGGTGAATTTACCCTACCGGCAAGGAAATTTTACGACATATGTAAAAATCTGACCGAAGACTCGCTACTTGAAATTTCCACAAATACTGACAAGGCGACGATTCGATCTGGCAAAAGTAAATTTATATTAAGTACTCTACCATCCTCTGACTATCCTTCCATAGATGAGAAAACACCGATTTGTTCTTTTTCGATAAAATCAAATCAACTGAATAAGCTTATAACAAAAACAGCATTTTCAATGGCTCAACAGGATGTAAGATATTATTTAAACGGTATGTTATTTGAACTAACAAGTTCACATCTCAGGTGTGTAGCTACTGATGGACATCGGCTAGCTATGTCTGAAGCAGTAATAGAATCCTATACTGGAGAAGAAACAAAAATTATTGTTCCGCGTAAGGCTATTTCAGAGCTAAGCCGTATCATAGCAAACGATGAACAAATTCTTGTTGTAGAAGTATCCAATGGATTCGTCAAATTTATCATGAATGATACTGTATTCATTTCAAAAATCATTGATGGAAAATATCCTGACTATCAACGCGTAATACCGAGCAATCTCGAAATTACCGTAGTTCTAAATAAGGAAGAACTAAAAAATTCATTGATTCGCACTGCAATATTATCTAGTGATAAATATAAAGGAGTGAGAATCACATTTGAAAACAACAGCTTAAAACTTCAAGCTCATAATCCGGAACAAGAACAAGCAGAGGAATTGATAGATATCAATTATGTAGAGAAACCAGTTAACATCGGCTTCAATGTTAACTATATATTGGATGTGATAAATGTTATTGAATCAGAGACTCTTAATTTTATTTTCTCAGAAAATGGGAAAAGTTCCTTACTTCAAGATGTCAATAATCTTGATAATATTTATGTTGTGATGCCAATGCGTTTATAAAAATTTTTACTCTGTGAAGTAATGATCGTTTCAAATTTATGGCTTTATAATTTTCGCAGGTTCGAAAAATCATCTTTTAATTTTTCGCCACATATTAATTATCTACTTGGTTCTAATGCAACTGGTAAATCCAGTTTATTAGAAGCATTGTATCTGATTTCACATGGTAAAAGTTGCAGCACAACTGATTTAAAAAGTATTTCAAATAACGGTAAAATGAATTTTCAGTTAAAAGTAAGATTAACTGACTGTCTATTTAGTGAAATTATATATAATTATGACCATGGAAAATCTAAAATCACATCCAACATAAAACCTATAATTAAGAAGTCTGAACTATCAAATGAATTGTGTATTAGATTGGTAAATGATAAATCATTCAGAGTTATTGATTCAGGTCCAAGATATCTACGATCATTCATTGATTGGCAAATTTTACACTACCAAACTGATTACCTGGCAAGTTATAGACTATTTCAACATTGCAAGGATCAACTAAAGCATCTATCATTGCTAACGAATAATAAACGGCAGATCATTGTCTGGCTTGAAAAATATATATCAATTATTCAAACGATCACATTACTAAGAAACGAATATTTAAAGATTCTGAAACAGGAAATCAATCATAATAAAGAAACATTATACATATTTAATAACATCGACATTGGTTTTGATATAGGATATTCTCAAATATTAATTAATGATCCTTACAAAGAGTATCTAAAACATCAGTCTTCAAAAATGCGATTTTTTCCAGGCCCGCATAGGGCAAGAATACATTTTTTAAAATTCGGTCGTAACATTAATAACTATTTCTCAAGGGGCCAATTAAAAGTATTTATGATTTCGTTACAACTTGTAGTCAACCAGATACTGCTAAAATATTCAAATAAAAAGGGAATCATACTAATAGATGATTTACCATCCGAGTTAGATCATGACAACCAACAATACATAACAGAGTTATTTAACATATATCGATTTCAATATTTTATAACTTCGACAAACACATCATTATACAAGAATATTTCATTACCTAAAGAGACATACCGGGTCCATCAACTATCACATAATCAATTATAATATAATATTATTACGCTCCAATGAACGCTTTCAACGCAAATTCCGCAGGCATGATGCCGACAGAAGCGTAATTTTTACGCTGCAGATAGCGCCATGTTATTGGTTGCCGGCAGTGTCTTCAATAGTTCCCTACGGATGCGACAACCGCACCTGGTCGAACGTCTGGCCCGCTCGATCGAGCAAAACGCTCAATTGGTCCAGTTGGTGGCGGTGGCCGAGCAGGCGGACCGGTGGGTGCTGATCGACGGGTATCTGCGCCTCGAAGCCCTGCGCCGGCTCTCGCGCGATAGCGCGCAGGTGGAACTGTGGGATTGCCCCCTCGCTCAGGCCCTGCTGCTCGTACTGGTCCGCGCGTTCAGGGCCGTATCTGGGAGACGATCGAGGAAGGCGCCGTCCTTCGGGAATTGATCACGGGGTTTGAACTGTCCCAACGGGAGGTGGCCCGGCAAACCGGTCGGGATGTGAGCTGGGTCAGCCGCCGTCTGGGCCTGGTGCAGGATCTGCCTGAGGCCTTGTTTGTCGCCATCTGCCGGGGGGAGCTCTGTCCCACCTGGGCGGCCACCCGGGTGCTGGCCCCGTTGGCGCGCGCCAACAACGAACACGCCCAGACGCGCTGCTGGCCGCTCTGCAGCGCGAACCGCTGTCCACCCGGGAGTTGGCGAGCTGGTTCCAGCATTATCAGAAGACCAATCGAGCAAAGCGCGATCGCATGGTCTCTCAACCCCATCTGTTCTGTCAGGCCCTGCGCAGCCAAGTCCAGGAACAACAGGGCAAAGCGCTGGGTGCGGGGCCGGAAGGGGCTTGGCTGGCGGAGTTGAGGCGTATCGCTCTGCGCCTACGGGGGCTGCAGAAGCAGGCGCCGTTGGTCTTTGCGGGCGTCCCGGAAACGGGGCCGCTGCAGCAGGCATGGGTAGAGATAAAAACCCTTTTTCAACAGGTAGACGAAACACTGGCGAGGTATAGCTGTGATGATCGCCCCGGAGATGGCGGCCTTCGGACAGATCTTCGGCTTTGAGTTCGTCGCCCACGAGATCGGGGACGCCAACCGCAGCGCCCGGGTTGGAGCGCCCGTTTTACTATGTCGAGAGAAACTTCCTGCCGGGACGCCGATTCAGTTCCTGGGACGATCTCAACCAGCAGGCCCTGGCCTGGTGTGAGCAGGTGGCCAATCGCAAGATCAAACGTGCCCTCGGCATGAGCCCAGAGGCCGCCTATGTGCTGGAGAAACCCTATTTGCGGCCGTTACCAAAGCATCTGCCCCCGGTCTATCAGGCGCACACCCGCATCGTCGATGTGGAAGGGTACGTCTATCTGGATACGAATTGCTATTCCGTACCCGAGCGGCTGATCGGGAAACAGGTCGAGGTGTACAAGTATCCGGACCAGGTGAAGGTCCTGTTCCGTCACCGGGAGGTGGCCGAGCATCCCCGGCTGGTGGGCAAGCGTGACGGGCAAAGCACGCTGAAGGCGCATCGCCGGCCCAAAAGGCGCCAGGCCTACCAGGGTCCCTCCAGTGAGGAGCGACAGTTGTGTGGGGACTCGCACGTATTGACCCACTATGTCGCCGGGCTGAAAAAATGCAGCCCCGGGCGGGGTGTGTCACGCCTGCGCCGGTTGCTGGCCATGCGCCGCACCTACCCCCGAGACGCCTTTCAGGCGCTGCCGGCCAGGGAGAGCGGAGCGAGGGCCGGTAGTCCGCGGTAGGCGTAGAGTCCGTGCGGATTTTCGTAGTGGCGAAGGGGTATGTATCCCGTAGCCGCGAAGAAAATCTGTAAGGACATCCGACACGCCGTCAAGCCATTTGTGGGCGGTGTTGGACTCGGCGTGTGTTAGTCGAGTCCAGCACTGACCGCAGGGCGAACCGGGGCACTAAAGGCTGTCGCGTTGGCGAGTCGATTTTGGGGACTGGGATGTCCCAAAATCTTTAACGAGGTAGCGACACTCCGGCCGCCGTCGAACAGGCCCTGCAGTACGGTCTGTACGACCTGCACCGTCTGGAACACCTCATCCTGGAACGGGTGGCCGGCGATTTCTTTCACATCGATCCGGACGATGAGGGGCCTGAGTCTTGATCGCCCCCTCTGCCTATCCGCTGACCCAGAGTCACTGCGATGCGTGAGAAACTTCGAGAAATCCTGCAACAACTGCACCTCCAGGGGATGGTCGAGGCGCTCGAGAAGGAACTCGAGCGGGCCGAGAAAGAGGCCACCCCAGTGGCCGAAGTTCTCTATCGCCTGGCGCTTGAAGAGCGGCGGGTGCGGCAGGAAAAAAGCCTGGCCAATCGCCTCAAACAGGCCCGGATGCCCTGGGACTGGACCCTGGAGAGCTTTCCCTTTGCCGAGCAGCCGGGGGTCAATCAAAGCCAGATCAAGACCCTCGCCGGCCTGGAGTTTGTGCGCCGTGCCGAGAATCTGGTCTTTATCGGTCCGCCCGGTACCGGTAAATCCGGCCTGGCCTGCAGCCTGCTGCGGCAGGCCTGTTTCGACGGCTATCGCTGTCGCTTCTACGATGCCCAGGCCCTGTTGGATGAGCTCTATGCCTCCCTGGCCGACCGCAGCACTCCCAGGCTGCTCAAGCGCTTGAGCAATTACGATTGTTTGCTCGTGGATTTATGTTGAGAGTTCAGTAAAGTGGAGTTGGGACCCTAATAGGATTAAAAAACCAAGACATAGAGTAAATGGACTCCACATTACTGCCGGTGCTACAACGATTCCAGCCAAGCAAGGATGGTGGCGTCGTTCCGCCAGGCATCGGGTATTTACGGCTGTTCGTAAGGGGGTTCGGCTTTAACGATGGCCTCCCGTTTCATCTCCAGATCAATGGTGGCATAGCGGTTCGTCGTGTTGATACTGGCATGGCCGAGCCAGTGGCTGACGCTCACCAGATCGACACCCGACTTGAGGAGATACAGAGCCGTGCTGTGACGCATGCTGTGCGGGTGCAGGCGCTTGTGGGTCAGTGACGGACAGATGGTTTTTGCGCGTTCGCACTGGCGCGCCAGGATGTAGAGTACCCCGAACCGGGTCAACGGCTTGCCGCGGTGGTTGAGAAACACGGGAGTGGTGGCGTGATGGGGGAGCGCCCTTTCGGCACACAGGCTGCGAAGGATTTCAGCCGTCTGGGGCCAAAGGGGACAGATGCGCACCTTTCGGCCCTTGCCTGACAATCGAACCTGGAAGGGCTTGGCCAACTGGCAGTCACTGACCCTCAGATCGATGATTTCCTGTACCCGTGCGCCGGTATTGAACATCGTGGCCAATAAGGCGTAATCGCGCCGGCCATCGGTGGTTGTGCGATCCACGCTTTCGAGTACGGCGCGGATCTCCTCGTACTCCAGGTAATCGACCGGTTGGGTATCGGCCCGCTTGAGGGGAATGCTCAGAATGCGCTGTGCCTGATCGAGCCGGTCGGGAAATTGCGCCGCCACATGATGGAAGAAGGCGTGGATGGCGGCCAGGCGAACATTGCGGGTGGATATTTTGTTGTGGCGCGTGCTCTCCAGATGATTGAGAAAATCGACGACGTCCTCGGGATGGAGATCCTCGAGATCGAGCCGAGCGGGCGCGATCCCTTTGCTGGAGGCCAGAAAACGCAGCAACAGCACGAGGGTATCGCGATAGCTGTGGAGGGTATGGGGGCTGAGGCCCCGGAGGCGCGGGATGTAGTCGGTAAAAAAACCCTGCAGGGCTCGCGCCAAGGCGTTGGGGTACTCGGTGGTCATGGCTGACTCCCTGGCGTTTTTGGCAGGGGAATGACAACGGAACCGAATTGGGCGTTGAATCGATCACTGGCATGGGAAGCCAACTCATCGATGAAGTGCAGATAGCGCTCGGTGGAGACGATGGAGACATGCCCCATATAGGTGGCCAGCAGCGGCAGCTTGGACTGGATATCGACACC
>RRYU01000730.1_pt1 | contig 12485 bp, 34 predicted proteins | sample 2162651 | NCBI WGS metagenome assembly RRYU01 (sample SAMN10267283, study PRJNA491782) | microbial mat metagenome | isolation source: biomat in the production well | place: Japan: Minami-Kanto gas field, natural gas well KTG3 | collected 2017-06 | reverse complement strand
AAAAAAAATACTAAAAATAATATAAGTGAAAAAGATTTTAATTTGATGCAAAATTGGGATGCAAAAAGTTTTTATCATAATATATTTTTAAATAGAAATACTTTAAATTTATCAAGACAAGATTCAGTTCAGATAAGTTTAATTTATCAAAATTTATTTACTCCTAAAGATGATTTTTTATGTAAAGTTTTTAGTATTGATGAAAATTTAAATGAATTAATAAAAGATACAAAAAATCAAGTTGAAAAATTAAATCCTATGCCATTTACAAATATTTTTATTTCTAATGATATTAAATTTAAAGATTTAATTATTAAAGGATTAAATGTATTTGAATTTGATAATTTTTTTTTATTTAGTGTAGTATTTTTAGATACAAAAAATAAGTCATTAAATTTATTTACTTTTAATGAAAATGATTATTTAGAGTATATAAATTATTATGGCAAAAATCAATTAAAAATAATCGAATTTGTAAGGATGTATTTTAATAATTTCTTAGATTTATTAAATTCAGATGCAGAAATTGAGCAAGTTATAATTAAAGGTAATTCAGATAAAGAAAATAAAAAAAGAATTTCTAAAGGCAAATATCCTAAGCAAGATTTTATTTCAATTAAACCTATTAAAGATTTAAAATTATATGTAAATGAGTATAATAATAATAAAAATCATAAAGGATTTAGTCATAAATTTATTGTAAGAGGTCATTTTAGAGAACTTAAAAATGATAGATATAAAGATAAAAAAAAGATGTGGATTAAACCTTTTATTAAAGGAAGTGGTTTATTGATAAATAAGGAGTATAAAGTGCAAAAATGAATGATGAAATAGAAATTATTAAGCATGATGTAATTATAAAAAGAGTATTACAAGAAATATCTAAAAGTAAGATGAATTTAAGTTCTTTAAAATATCATCAAAAGTTGCATCCTAAAACTACTTATGAAGATAAAGCAAGAAAAAAATTAAATGAGAGTTTGCTTAATTTAAGATTTATTAAAACTGAGGTTGATAATTATTTAAAATTTATAGATGAGGAATTAAAAAATGAATGAAGAAATTTATGATTTAATTAGAGGATTTGAATATTTTAAATGTATAAATAAAGAGATTCCTTTTATTTTATCTCATCCTTTATTTTCATCTAGTGCTTATATGGATGAAGATAATAATTTAAAAAATGTAACTTATGAAAATTTTAATGAAGTTGTAGAATTACATATTAAAAGATTAAAAGATATAGTTGAAAATGAGAAAAGAATTGGAGATAAAATAGTTAAGTTTTTGATTCATATAAATAAACCTTATAGATTAGAATTTTTTAATCTTTTAAAAGAAAAAATTGAGACAAAAACTACTTATAATGAGTTACTTTATTGGATTTGGTGTGATACAGAATTTCCTCATCAAATAGGAATAAATAAAGCAGTTTTATTATTTAAAAATTCTAAATTTGATATAAAATTATTTTCAGATAAAGAAGATTTTGAATTTTATAATAATTTAAATGAAAAAATAATTATTTATAGAGGATTACAAGGCAAAGATGCAAAAATTAGAGGCTTATCGTGGTCTCTAAATAAAGAAAAAGCAATTTGGTTTGCTAATAGATTCAAGCAAAAAGGTAATTTATATCAAGCAGAGATAAATAAAAGAGATATTTATGCTTATACTAATTCAATGGGAGAAGAAGAAATTATTATTAATCCTAGATATTTAAAAAATATTCAATTAATTAGTTATGATTAGTTATTCACTACTAAGATTTGTTTATAAATAAATAAATATATTAATTATTACAAGAAAATGGGACAAAGATTTCAAGTAATTGTAGGACATAAAAACTCTAAAGGAGAATTTGATTTAGATATATTTCATAATCAATGGCTATTTGGTGCAAGAGCAATAAGGTTCTGTTATGATTTTTTATTTGCATTAAAGCATATCTTAAATAATAAAGATAGAGATTATGAGCATAAATATAATGAAAATTTGATGAGTGCTATAAGTTATGCTAATAGTAATAAATTAGATGAATTAAAAGATACTAAATTATATTTTAATGATTATAAAGATGTAGTTGAATTAGTAAAAAACTCACAAGATTTGGATAAACTTTTAGATTCATTAGATAATAATAATGGATATTTAATAGTATTTATTGATGAGAAAAAGAATATTAAATTTTCGTTAGTGAGTGGTTATGAAGATTCAGAAGTTAGAAAAGATGTATTTCCTAAAGAATATTTTAATTTGTTTTATTCAGATGAACAAATGAAAAAGTTTGATGAGGAATTTGAGATAATGTTGAATAATTTTACTCAATTTTCTGAGCAATACCAAATTAAATATGAATATTTTAATTCTATATTTGAGTTGGATAATTTAAAAAGTTGAAAATGGATGAAATAAATTTATTAAATCAAAGTATATCTTATTTACAAAGTTATAAAGATGTTGTAAAGGCAGATTTAGTTAAATCAAATAATCCTAAAACTGGTTTTCTTTTAAAAGCAACTATAGATGAGATTGATGAGTGTATTTTGCACTTAAATAAAATTTTAAGTAATGGTTATCAAATTAAGGAGTTTAATTAAAAAATGTGTGAGAATGATTTAAGTAATTTAGTAATCAATGATTTAAAATTTATTGATTGTTTATGGTTTTCCCAATTACCTAATACTAAAATAATTGGATTAATTAAATGTGAGGATATTAAAACCAAAGAGATTAAAAAATATATTGGTGTTGGGGATGGATTTGATGAAATTGAAGATATAAAATTAATCATGAAGTTTGGAACTCCTTTTAATATCGGAGATTTTTAAAAATGGAATTAGAATTTAATAAAAAATTTGAAAGAGCAACAGATTCAATTAAAACTCTAAAAGGTGTTACTATGATTACACCACCAATAGATGAAGATTATTGAATTTTTAGAATTAAATTAAATGAAAAGCAGTCAGTTATAGCATTTCCTAAATTTACAACTATTGGGATTGGATTTAGTTTAGAAGATGATTGGAATACTAATTTGCCTTATCACTGTAAGATAGATACAATTTTTGAACATATTAAACATAATAAAAAATTTGAGGATATTTTAGATTGTGATGTGAAAAGAGCAATTAGTAAATTAAGAGAGGCTTGTTTAAATTATGAGGGTTTAGATGAGTTTAAAAATATAGATTAAAAATGGTTAGAATTGAAGATTTTACAAAAGGAATTTATGTTCAAATTATTAATGTTTTAAAAGAGGAAGATTCAAATGTTCCAAATTTAGTTAAAACAATTAAAGAAAATGGGCATGATTATAGGCAAGAGGGTATCTATAAAGCATTAAGAAAGATGCAAGAGAGAGATTTAGTTGAATATAAAAATGAGTATGTTTGGAGTTTAAAAAAAGATAATATGCTAAAATATTTAAAATTTAAACATCAAGATAAACTAGATGGCTTTAAAAAGCAGTCTGATGATTTAGATTCAATTAAAGAAATGATGGCAGATATGATAGATGGTAATGAGGGTTAAAAGAAGAATGGATATGACTTCACACACACTAGGTTTTATTATGGGTGCTTTATTTGTTTTAGTGTTTTTACATTTAGGAATAGTGGAATTATCATCTAATAATTCAAATAATTTAGATTTGTCCCAATATGATAATGTGCAATTTTTTGAATATAATATTGATGAACTAGATTCATGTAATACTCAATTAAATAAAACTAATGAACAATTAAATTTATGTAAAGAAATTAATACTTGTAATTGTCAAACTTCTCCTAATTATGCTGGATATTTTTGGATGTTTGTTGTTGGTGCTTTTGCATCTTCATATGTCGTTTTAATTGGATACCCATATTTCATAAAAAAATTAGAGGCAAGACAAAATAAAAAAAATGGAAAAACTAGAAAAGAGACTAATTGATAGTAGTGTGGTTTGTGGATTTAATGTTGATAATGAACCATCACATAGAACTAAAAGTGTAAATAATTTTTTAGATATATTCTATTGTAATGATAGTAGGGATTGTTTGCATAAACATTATGCTCATGGCATGAGATATTGCAAATATAATTTAAAACAAAATGGAAAGTAAAAAATTTATTAATGAAGATATTGAATTTACTTGGAAAATACACACTCCTATGTTTTTAAAAGAAATTGTAGATAATGGATTAAGAGAGAGAATGGGAGTTTTTTTTACTCCTTTAAATTTATTTCAAAGAAAGTTATATGAACTAGCAGAATTATCTCAAAAAATAAATGACCCTAGACTTCATTTATGGTTTTGTGAAATGACTTTATATGAACAAGCAGACCCATATAGTAAAGATTATGATTCTGAAATATTTAATAAATTAAAAGCAGAAATTAAAAAATTAGAAAATGGAAAAAAGATTCAAAAAAACTAAAATTATAATATTATTAAATACCATCTTTTTTGTATTGGCTTTAATATTTAGTTTTACAAAATTCAAAGTAATTTATAATATATTTTTATTTGGTATGTTTGCTATAGCATTATATGTTATGTGGGATTGTATTAAAAATCAAGAAAGTGATTTTAAAGATAAACAAGAACTTTTAGATTCTGTAAAAATTGAGGTTAAAAAAAGTGGATAAACAAACTAAATTAAGCATGACTTTAGCATTTATTGGAATTGGAATTTTATTTATTCAAACACTCTATGCAATATTAAATAATGATTGGATAAATGTAGTTATAGGTAGTTCAATGTTGCTTTTAATTTGGATGTTATATTTATCTCTTTATTTATCAATGAAAAGATGGGATTCAATTTTTAAAATATCTAATGAATTTTTAGATACACTCATTATTAAACATCAAGTAACTAAAGATTCAAGTGCAGAGAAATATAGACCTTATTTGGAGGCGAAAAAATGATGGATGAATTAAAATCACTTAGAAGAATTTTAAATAAATTATATTCCTTAACTGGAGAAGATTTTTATGTTACATATTATGCTGATGGTTCAAATTGTATTAAAGTGATTGGTGGAGATGATTATTTTCATGGCAATAATGATATTGAATTATTTACAAATTTAGATACTTTAATTTCAAATTATGATTCTTGGATGGATTATTTTACTGAGGGCTAAAAATGGTATCAATACAAAAAGTTATAGCAGATTATCAAAGATGCAATAAGATAAAACATAATTGGAATAAAGTCTCTATCACAAAAGACTATGATGGTAATATTGTGTTATATGTTCATGCAGATAGACACAATTATGAAAGTGAATTTATGAAATTAAAGAGATTTGTTGAAATGAATTATCAAAATTGGTATATTGAAAAACCTGAGTGTATGGTAGAGAGGATAATTATTGAAAATGGAAAATAAATTATACTGGATTAAATTTGCATCACTTCTTAGTGGTGTTTGTTTATTAGCATGGTATCAAAAATCATGGGTTGTATTGGCTGGATTCTTAATAGGATTTGGATTAAGTAAAGCAAATTAAAAATGAAGAAATTATTAAAATTTATATGTTTGAATTGTGGATATATTCATTATAAAGATTTAATTACAAATGAATTAGTAGATATAAAAAATCTAAAGGATGATGATTATATAATTGTTGCTGAAAAAGAATTGGGGATGTGGAATTGTTGTATTTAAAATGGGGTTCGTTCATGCAAAACAAGTAAAAGTTCATATAAGTAAGGCTGAAAAAGTTTGTGTTACATATCCTTTTTTAAATAAAAATGGAAAATGGGATACTATGTTTATTGAGATAGATAAAAAAATATTTCAAGAACTAAAAGAGAGATTTGAAATAAATGATTTAAAATATAAATATATTTAATTATGTGATTTACTCACACACTCAATAATAATACTTATAAATATTTTTCTTCATTATTATTTTATGGCAGAGATTACAGAACAAGAAGTAATAAAAGCAGTTGATACTCTACTAAAATCATGTAGGAGGGATAATGATTCTTTTGGTTTAGAAACTGAGAGAGTTTTTACTATTGGAGATACAAGAACTAAATTCATTGTTAAAGTAGATATTAGGGAATATAACTTATGCGAATCTAATGAATGGGTTAATATCCAAGATGAAGATGATAGACATAAATTAGAAGAAGATGAGTGAAACTAAAGAAAAAATTTATATTGGATTTTCTTATGGTGTTTTATGTGATGATTTACAAACCCAAGCAAAAAATCAAAATTATTTTTTAGAAAATGCTGAGTTTTTTGAAGATTTAAGAAAAGCCTTAAATTTATTATCTTTTCATATTTTAAATGAATCTGAAAAAGATAAATTATTTCAAAAATTACATAAAAAAGTAGTTAAGTCCCTTAAAAAATTAAGTGATTAATTATAACACACATTCAAAAACTATATATATGGTATAAATTAAAATTTTATTGAAGATAAATGGAAAATAAATCTCATGAGATTAAGAAACTTAAAACTTGTTTTGTATGTAAAAAAGTTTTAATTAGAAATGAAAAAGGTAAATTGGTTTGTCCTGATGAAAGTTGTAGAGACAAAATTAAATCTAAAAAAAAAGAAGATAAATTTGTTAAAGGATATAGAGAAAATATAACTAAAGTTAAATCTATTTCTAAAATTGAATCTGAATTTTTAGAAGAAAATGCAAAAAGACCTTATATGAAAAAACCTAGTGCTGTCTGCAATAAATGTGGAGGATACATTAGAAAAAATTATTCTCATGGTAGAAGTTCCAAATCTCGTGTTAGTGGGCATAGACTAAATTGTCCTAAATTACAAAAAAAACAAAAGAGAAATTAAAAATGAAAATTAAATATATTGATAAAAATTTACCTAAAGTTAATTATGAGACTACTGGCTCAGTAGGAATTGATGTTTATTCAAGAGAAGATATTACTATTAGTCCAAATAAATTTGCATTTGTGCCATTAAATGTTGTTGTTGAAACTCCTAAAGGATATATGACTGCATTATTACCTAGAAGTAGTCTATTTAAAAAAAAAGGATTAATTTTAGCAAATTCTGTAGGTGTTATTGATGTAGATTACTCAGGAGATAATGATGAGATTATGGCTTGTTTATATAATATGGCAGACCATGATGTTCAAATTGTAAAATCTGAAAGAATTTGTCAATTAATTTTAGTCCAAGTAGGAAAAGTAGAATTAGAAGAAGTTGATTCTATGAATAATGAAAATAGAGGAGGATTTGGCTCTACTGATACAAAATGAAAGACACAATTTATTTAACTATCAATCGTAATAAGGTTGAAAAAATGACTAAAAATTATCAAGATACTAGAAAATCTGAAATTTGTGTAAAATTAAATGTTAAAGTTGATGATAAAGTATTTGGTAATCCCACTATTGAACAAAATATTTTTATTGATGATTGGAATAAAGGTATTGATTTAGCTGATGTAGAATTTAAAAAAAATATTATTACTAAGGAGGAGGCAGATTTAATTAGAGAAAAAAGACTTGAAAAGATGAAAGAAATTTTAACTGCTGAGGGATATACAATTTCTAAAATTGAGGATGATTCTGAAAAATCTTCAAAATAATTTTTTAAAAAATGACTGAGGCAATAGCACTAATTTTATTAATTTGGTTTTTATATTATGTGAGTGATTAAAACACTAGTTCTTATTATTTATAAATATATAAATTTATTTTTGTATTACATGACAACTAATATAAATTGGGATAAAGAAATATCTAAACTTCAAAGTTATCAAAGATTAGATGATACAGATATTTATGAAAATTCTACTTTAGAAGAATTAGAATATTTATTGATTGAATACTCTAATAAAATAGATGAGACAAATCCTAAAATTGTGGAACTTGAAAAACAATTAAATGAATCAAAAACTATTTCAACATTATTATCTTCTGAGATAAGTTTAATTGAAAGAAAAATTATTCATTTAAAGAAAAAGAAAAATGCTCAGTAAATTTAACAATAATCAAAAATTTATAGGATATAAATGTGATTTATGTAAAGGTTCTAAAGCACCTATTTGGAAAAGATATTCTAAATGGATAGATAAACATTTTCAAAAATATCATGCTAAAGAACAAATTAAATTAAAAAGATTATACAAAAAAAATGATTAATTTATTTAAGAGAAAAAAAAGAAATTATCTTGGAGAAGAACATATAATTCTTGCTAAAAAATTTAAAGTTCTTAGTAGATGGGATATTTTAACTCAGGGAATAATCTTATTTGGATTAGGATTTTTAATTTATTCTCCTTTTCAATATTATATTAAATTTGGTATTGCTGTAGTAACTTATTTAGCAATAGTAATTAAAGAGAAAAATGCTATTGAGATGGAACAAATTTATCCTACATTAAAAGAATGGAGAGAACAAGCAGATGAGCAAAGTAAAAGCAACAATAATTAGAAAAATACCTCATTATAAATGGGATGATGTTTATGCTATGTGGTTTTTTTATTTTTTAGGAGTTTTATGTTTAATGAATTTTAGATTTGATACTACTGGATTTGATGTGGCTCATGCTCTTGGAAATATTTTAATGTTAGCAGTAGGGATTTTGCTAACTGGAGTATTTTTAGTTATGGCAGTAGAATCACAAATTCAAGGTAATCCTAAAATGATTGAAAAAAAAGAAGAAGTAATCATTGATGAAAAACATATTATTGTTGAAAAAATACAAACTAAAAAAAATGGGAAATCTAAAAAGTAAAAAGATTTTATTTGTATGTGCTTATGGGCAATCTAGGTCTAAATGGTTTGCAGAAAAATTTATGAGTTTGGGAATTAAATCTATGTTTTGTGGATATTTGGATGATGCAGATTTTCCAATTACTAAACATCATATTTATTGGGCTGATGAAATAGTATTATTAGATAAAGATATTAAAAGAACTATTCATTATGAGGCTATAATTAATAGTAATAAAATAGTATTAGAAAATTTTATTGAAGATGAGCCTAAATTGTTTTTAGATTTTTTAGAAAAATCAAATTTAAAAGAGAGATATATTCAAAATTAAAAATGAAAAAAAGAAATATTAGATACTGGTTTATATACATTATAATTGGAATACTTATGACATTAATATCCTTTGTAGGATTCTTAACTAAAACTTATCAATCCTTAACATTAATGTGGATTATATTTTTTGGAGGATATTTTTGGGGTTATCAAAAAGCAAAAAAAACATATTATGAAGATGATGAATAAAAAAGGGAGAGGAGATGATGGAATAATAGTTTTTTTAATATTTATTGCTTGTTTAATTGCTTTTGCTATGTATGTTGCAGTTGAATCATCTAATCAAAGTTTATTATTAAAAAATAATTATTGTCAATTTATTGGTTATGATTCATATTTCATTTCAAAATTAAATCCTTATTATGAAATTCCATATTGCACTAAAGGAAATCAAAGTATTGTATTTGATTATCAAGATTTTGAAAAATATGTTGAAATAATAGATAAACAAGAAAAAGAAAAAGAAATATTATCTCAAATGGAATAAAAAATGTTGAAAAAAGAAGATAAAGATAGAATAAAAAAAAGAGATAAATTCATTTGTTATTATTGTAATTGTAATAATAAATCCATTCTTACAATAGACCATAAAATTCCAATTTCAAGAAATGGTAGTGATTCTGATACTAATATTGTTTGTTGTTGTGAGATATGTAATAAATTAAAAGGCAATATGACTGAGAAAGAATTTAAATTATTTTTAAAAGGTGCAGATTTGCTACAAGAGAGTAAAAAACTTTTTGTAAGGGTTTCAGTTAATGTTAATTATAACTTTGGAGATGTATTAGATAATGGCAAAAAAAAATGAAGATAAAATTTATACTCATTGTAAAGGATGTGCTAAACAATTACTAAGACCTAGCACAGAACCATTATGTCAAAGATGTAGAGTTTTAGAATTTGATGAAGAAAGGAAACAAAATGTAACTCTTGATAAATTCATTAAATAGAAAGATATATAAATTTATGAAATTATTAACAATTAGATAATGGAATTAGTATCATTTTTAACTGGGAGTGTATTGTTGTATTTTGCCATAAAATTACTTTTAACTAAAATTTTTATTGATATTTTAGGTAAATTCTTCACTCATCCATTCACATTAGGAATTATTGCTTTAACATTTTTAGGATTATTTTTAGCACCCGATTTCTTTCAACCTTATGTAGATTTATTTGCTAAATATTTCATAGATGGAGTAAAATCTTTATTTTCTTTAGCATGGAGGATTATTGAGGAGATGTTTGCCTCAGTTTTATCCTAAATATTATATATTATTTTTTAACAATTATCACAATGTTTATAAACTTTTGAATTTAATAATCACTTAACATGGTTATGTTAAAAAATTTAAAAGGACAAATGAGTAATCAAATGCTTACTTTGATGCTTGTTGCTGTTGTTTTAGTCGTAGGAGTATTTGCTTTTAGTGGCTTTAGCAGTGGTAGTGGGCTAATTTCAGTATTTGATGGTGCTACTAAATTGGCAGATAACACAGATACCATTGATGATGGTGGAAGTGATTATGACCAAAGAGATGAGCAACGAATTATAGATGATGTAGATATTGGTGCATCACTAGGAGATTATGATTCAATACATTTTAATGCTAGTATTGATGCTGATGGTAACTATAATTTAATTTCTGATAATTTAACATTAAATATAACTCAATCAAAATTAGAAAATTTAATTGGTAATTTGGATGGTTTTGAAGTAATTGAAATTTGGGTTAATAAAAACTTTGATGTAGAGGGATTCGATTATTACTTTCAAGCAGTAATGGTTAAAGATAAATCATGGAATAAATATCAATTAAGATATTCAATAGGAGATAATGATTTTATTATAAATGATTTAGAAGTTTATGAACAAAATGAATTGGCGAGTTCAAACTATTTTCAATCATATTTATGGACTACTATAAATAATGGAGATACTACTCCAATGGATAAAGTATATGTTTCAATGTCCTCAAATGATTTAGAAGATGAATTTAACTATAACTCACTAATAGGTATTGATGTTAATGGGGAAATCCATATTGTAACCAAATATTATTATTCTACTGAGTATGGTGGATGTTATACTAGAGATAAAAGAGTTCTAGTTGATGGTTTAAGTTCTTTATATGGAGTATTCTCAAAAACTAGAGACTTTGGAGAAATTGGTTGTGGTTTATTACCAGTAATTGATATGCAATTTGCTGTAGGAGAATTAAAAGAATATTCTTATGACACTATTGCCCAAATAACAGATACTAGAACTACTGGATTTACAGAATTATCATTCGTAAAACAAGAATTAACAACTGGTGTTGATACATTTGGAAGTAAATATTTCAAGATTTTAAATGATGTTGATTTACAAACTGGTTTAGATGCAAATACTCAATATATTAACGATTTTATGTTAAAATTAATTGATGAAAATGTAGTAATTGATGAAAGTATAAATAATCCTATTACCCTAGTTAATCCAACTAATCCTGCAAATAAAATGACTTATAAAATTTTAAGAGGAGAAGATGATTCAGTATTTGATTACAAAGATATTACTGGATTAGTATTAGATGGAGGATATGTTGAAGATTATTCAAGTGGAACTGATTTTATTGAAACTAATGTTATTAAATTTGATTCATTCAATTCTTATGGTTTAAGATTTAGTGATTTAGGTTTATCTCAATTAACTGCATCTCAAATTACTGGTAGCACCATTGGAAATATTGGAGGAACTAATGTATCTTTTGCTATGGGAGGAGATGTATATTTAGTAGATTTAAGTATTTGGGATAGAATACTTGGAAGTATGATTTCATGGCAAATTTATGATTTTAATGGTCTTGTAACATTTGTATCTGAGACATGGGATAATCCTTATTTAATTAATAGTGATATTGATGAGTGTATGGCTGGTTCATGTAATTATGGTTTCCAAAGTGCATTTAAAGATAGTGTAAGTAGAAGTTTAACATTTACTACTGAAAAACCTATTAACAATTTACTTCAATATAATGGAGATAACTATTGGTTATTTTGGACTTTAAATACTCAAAGTGAATCAACTAATGGATGTATTATTTTTGATAGAACTATAGGAGATTTAGGAATAAGAGTTCCAGTATCAATTTGTGATGATATGATTGGAGGTTCTAATTCTATTGCACAAATTAAATTATTTAGTGAAGATTAATCTTTATTAAATTATTTAACATTATTTTTTTTGAGCAAATATTTATAAAGATATAAATTTAATTCTAAATCAACATGATTAGTAAAAAAAATCCATTAGTGGAATTTATATTTAAAGTATTAGGATTATTCTTATTACTTAGTGGAACTATTCTATTTTATGAGGGTTTTCAGTCATTAATTTTAACAAAAATTGGGACAGACCCAGCAGTTCAATTAGGAATAGGAATTTTTGCACTATTTATTGCCTAT
>RRYU01002628.1_pt1 | contig 12489 bp, 8 predicted proteins | sample 2162651 | NCBI WGS metagenome assembly RRYU01 (sample SAMN10267283, study PRJNA491782) | microbial mat metagenome | isolation source: biomat in the production well | place: Japan: Minami-Kanto gas field, natural gas well KTG3 | collected 2017-06 | reverse complement strand
CATAGAGCAAGGTCAACTCAATATCCCGATCCTTCTCCCTCTCTTGCAGCAGCGTGGTACACTACATGGCACGCCCATGTTCGTTATATCATCAGCAATACTATCTATTGAACAGACGCGATGAAAGAACTGCTCGCCCACTTACCCTATCAGATCGCTACCGATCTCCTGCACCACGCCGATGCCATGGTTGGTCGTACCCACCATGACCATGCGGTCACGCTCTTTGCCGATGTCTCTGGCTTTACCCCCATGAGCGAGGCACTTAGTCGTTATGGTCAGGATGGGACGGAGGATCTGACGGCGCTGCTCAATGACTACTTTGCGGTCATGATCGATCTGATTGCTAGCTATGGTGGGGTGGTGGTCTCCTTCGGTGGTGATGCGCTTACAGCACTCTTCATTATTCCTGCGGAAGAATCAGCTACTCCCTATGTCCAGCGCGCCATCCGCTGTGCGCTCGATATGCAGATTCTGGTTGCGCCATACCACCATGTACAGACTCGTGCCGGCCAGTTTAGTCTCGCGATTAAGATCGGGTTGGCGCTGGGCCGCGTGCTCTCTACGGTGGTGGGCGATCCCGATGTGCGTTTGCAGAGTATCACGGCGGGCCTCGCGTTGGAACAGGCTGCTCAGGCTGAACATCTCGCACACCAGGGCGATGTGATCATCCATCGTGATTTGCTGGCATATGCCCCTGACCTTGCCTTTGCTGAGGGAAGTGAAGGCTACGTGCGTGTCACTGCGCTTCCCGCTCAATCCGACTATGCCCCGCTCCCTGCGTTGCCTGCGTTGCCCCCTGCGCTGCTCCCCATCCTCAGTACGTTCCTACACGCCTCGCTGGCGCGCCGCATCCTTGATGGTCAGACCGGCTTTGTCAATGAGCATCGCAGCATTACGGTGCTCTTCGTCGGTTTTAGTGGCTTCGACTATGACCACGATCCCAATGTGGGGAGTAAGCTGCAAACCTATGTTGCCCAGGTTGCTCGTATTGTGGAACGCTATGATGGCGACCTGAATAAGATTGATATGGGTGATAAGGGCAGTAAGCTGGTGGTGATCTTTGGTGCCCCGATTGCCCACGAGAATGATGCGGAACGGGCGATGCGCTGCGCGTTGGCGCTGCGCGATCTGCGGGTTGAACATCTGGAGATCGGTATTGACCCCCATACTCCTCCACCAACTGGTTTCTCCATCCGCATAGGCATCGCCTCTGGCTTGGTCTACTGTGGCTTGGTGGGTTCAGAAGAACGGCGTGAGTATACTGTCATGGGCGATACGGTCAATCTCGCGGCGCGTTTGATGCAGGCGGCCGCTGCGGGTGAGGTGATTGCTGCGAGTGGGAGCCATCGCCCCGTGGCCGATCAGTTCCTCTGGACTCCATTAGAAGCGATGCCGGTCAAGGGGCGCTCACGCCCGGTTCCGGTCTTCCGCCTAGAACAGGAGCAGCAACGCGCCAGCCGCCACCAGGAGCCAACCTACCGCTTGCCGATGGTGGGGCGCGAGGCCGAGATGCAGGTGGTGGAGCAGAAGATTGATCAGACCCGGCGCGGCCATGGGCAGGTGGTGGGTATCTCTGCCGAGGCGGGTATGGGTAAGTCGCGCCTCTTGGCTGAGGCCATCCGTATGGCGGCGCGGCGCGGGATGGTGGTGCATAGTGGTGAGTGTCTCTCGCACGGGGCGACAATCAGCTACTTGCCATGGCAGAACCTCTTGCTCGGTATCTTTGAGGTTGATCCCGCATGGCCCAAGGAGGTGCAGATCAACCACCTACGAGCGCGGGTGAGCCAGTTCTGCCCGCATCTGCTGCGGCGGCTGCCGGTCTTGGCCGGGGTGATGAACCTGAATGTGGAGGAGAGTGATCAGACCCGCAGTTTGGATGTGCGCGTGCGTAAGGATGTCCTCGAAACCACGATCTTGGAGTGCCTCCAGGCGATGTCCGCCGACGGCACGGCCATCATGCTGGTGATAGAGGATTGCCACTGGATCGACCCGCTCTCCCACGATCTGCTCGATGTGGTTGCCCGTGGCATCGCCCACCTGCCGATCATGATCCTGCTCGCCTATCGCCCACCCGATCACGAACATAGCCGCCTGCGGGTGACGCAGTTGTCCCATTTTCAGGAACTTGTACTGCACGAGTTCAATCTGCGCGAGACGGAGTGGCTGATTGGGCTGAAGTTTGGCTATCTCTTTGGAGCGCGCGGGGTCTTGCCGTCCAGTTTTGTGGAACGAATTACGACCCGTTCGCAGGGCAACCCCTTCTATATTGATCAGATGATCAACTACATCCAGGATCAGGGGATCAGTCCCTTCGATGCCCAGACGCTCTCGATGGTGCGCCTGCCCGATAGCCTGCGCTCCCTGATCATTAGCCGTATTGATCGCCTGACTGAGCAGGAGCAGATTACGCTCAAAGTGGCCAGTGTCATCGGGCGTGTCTTTCGCGCCAGTTGGCTCTGGGGCATCTACCCGCAGATCGGCAACCCCGTGCAGGTACAGGCGCACCTGGATCGCCTCAGTCGCCTCGATCTCACCCCCATGGAGAAGGCTGAGCCGGAGCTTGAATACCTCTTCAAGCATATGATCACCCAAGAGGTGGCCTACGAGAGTCTCGCCCATGCTACACGCACGATGCTGCATGAACAGGTGGGCGATTATATCGAGCGCCAGTTTGCGGATGATGTCGAACACTACCTCGACATGCTCGCCTACCACTACGGGCGCAGCGACAACCTGCAACGCCAGCGCCACTACTTCCTCCAGGCTGGTCAGGCTGCCCAGGCCACCTATGCCAACGAGAGCGCCCTCGAATACTACCGTCGCCTGCTGCCGCTTCTGGAGCGGCGCGAACAGGTTCCGATCCTGATCCATATTGGTGAAGTGCTTAAACTGATCGGGCGCTGGGATGAGGCGATGGCCGCCTACGAGCAGGCCACCGAGATTGCTCACGAAGCCAACAACCCCACCGGTGCATTGCACTGCCAGAATGCCGCTGCCCAACTGTTGGCGGCGCGGGGTGAGTATCAGGCCGCACTGACGTTGCTCGATCAGGTCATCCCCGCATGGGAGGCGATGGGCGATCTGCATGGGCGCTACCATGCCCTACGCATCCTTGGCTCGATCTTGATTGCCAGAGGTGCCTATACCCGTGGGCTACGCTCCATCGAACATGCCCACGAGTTGGCGGTGCAGTTGCAGAACGAGATCCTGATTGCCCACTCCATCAGCGCAATGGGCGTGGTCTACCTGGATATTAGCGACTATGAAATGGCGCTCTACTGCCTCGAACGTAGCTCCCAGATGGCTATTCGGTTAGCAGATTGGGATCTGCTGGCCTTCGCCCGCGAGCATATGGCTTCGATCTACCTCAATCAGAGTCAGTTGATCGCAGCACTCGACATCTTCCAGGAGTTGTTGTTACGGGCAGTTGAAATCGGGGATCGCTGGGCCATGGCGCGTCTGAGCCGCGAGATTGGGCGCGTGCATACGCTCTACGGCGAGATTCATGTTGGACTCGAGTGTTACGCCCGTCAGTTGGTGATTGCGCTGGATCTGGGTGAACGACGCGAATTGGCGATTGGGTTGGGCTATCTGGCTGAGGCGTACACCCTATTAGGCGAGTACCACATGGCCGAACGGGTGGCTGAGTTGGCGATCACCCTCTGTGACGCGATCAATCTCGTCTACTGGGGGTGTCAGTTCCGCCACAACTACGCCCAACTCCACTTCAGCCAGGGGCACTACCCAGAAGCTGATGCACTCAATAGTGTTGCGCTCAGTACGGCACGGCGTTTGGGCAGCAACCGGGCAATCCAACTCCATGCCATGCTCTTGGAGGCACGCTTGGATGTGCAACGAGGGCGTGAGGCTGCGCCGGTGGTTATCGGACGCTTGCGTATGCTCAACGAGGATTGGTATGGCCGATGTGAAGAAGCGGCGATCCACTATACGATCTGGAAGATTGATCCGAGCCTCGATGCTGATCGCGAGGCGGCGGGGGCTATCTACCAGACGCTGGCGATTACCCAGCCGAGTGCTATGCACCAGGATCGGGCGCTGGAGTTGGGCAATCCGCCGCTACCGCTCCGCGCTGCGTTGCCTAGCCCGCCGAGCCTGATTAGCCATAGTTCTAGCCCCAATCTGCATAGCCTGATTGAGCAGGTGGAACGGATGCGGGAGAAATAGGTTGGGGGTGCGTGCCATGCGGCGGCGAACCATGCCTTGCCGCAAAAGAACCTAGCAAAGGGGATGCCGTTTGATATGGTTTTCCTCTGCGTTCCAGGGCATGTGCAAAGTCCTTGGGGCGACGCCCCAAGCTCCATGTTTGTGGGCGGCGCAGCCGCATAGGCATTCGGGTAAGGAATACCGCGTATGGGGCGCGTCGCGACGCGCCCCATACGCATCCCGAAGGTAGCACCGGCTTCCAGCCGGTCACGATGCACCACCGACCGGCTGGAAGCCGGTGCTCCCCAATGCGGCTGTAGGGGCGCGTCGTGACGCGCCCACGGGATGCGCCGCTACGGTGGGGCACCACGGGAGCGGTTGGGGCACCCGGACAGGACGCATCGCAATGCGCCCCTACTCTTCTTCGGTCTCCCACCCCTCGTGTTTGGCCAATTCGCGCAATCCGCGTGCGAGGCTCTCCAACTGTTTGAGCAGGAGGCGCAGTTTGAAGGGCGCACCCTCATCGGCCTTGACCCACTTGTGCAGATCGCCTTCGGCATAGGCGCGCGAGATGCGATCTGTCTCGTCTACCATCTGATCGAGTGAGCGAATACGAAAGACCCGCGCTTTGTTCTTAGGCTGGTTCTCGACCGTCTCTTCTTCAACGTGCAGATAGCCCTGATTCTCACCCTCCTCGGCTTCTTCATCCTCCCAAAACCCAGCCTCACTCTCGGCCTGATCCACAGAGGCAATGCTTGTCTTGCCCAATGGCCCGCCACCCATCCCCGCCTCGGTTGGGCTAGGCTTGGTGCGCAACTCTTCACCCTGCTCCAACGCCTGGAGTGCGGTCTCTAGCGTCAGATTGGGGTTTGCGGCAAAGTAGGCCGCCAACTTACTCAACTCCGCCGCCGACATGCCCTCTTCAACGGCAAACCGGGCTAGTTCGATCTGGGTGCGCGGGCTACTCACCCGGCGGAGGTGCTGCGCCTGGGTAACGTTCAGTTCACCGCGACGGATGAGTTGCTGTACCTCATCGGGGAGATCGAGTAACCCCAGGTAGCGCCGCACGGTGCGCCCGGTCATCCCAACGGCCGCACCTACCAGTTCGTCAAGCTCGTTCTCCGTCAACTTCCCGCGCTCGGCAATGATGCGCGTGCGCAAGCGTGCATACGCATGTGCCTGTTCAACATCATTCAGATCTTGCCGCTGGACGTTCTCGATCACCTGGCGCAACATCAGGTCGGGATCGTCCGCATCGAGCACAATGCAGGGCAGCCGCTCTAAGCCGAGTTGCACCGCCGCTGCGCGCCGCCGCCCACCATAGACGACCCGATAGCGCCCGCTTCCCACTTCCACAACCCCAAGTGGCTGGAGTAGCCCGCGTTCTGCGATGGTCGCCGCTAATCCTGCGACATCCCCTGGATCTTCGCGTACCCCCTCTGGGTCGGTTTCAAGCTGACGTGGATCAAGATAGAGTAACTGCATTGCAGAGTGCTCCTTGGATAAACACATTTGTTTGCTATTATACCACAAGACGCAGTGCCCCTGGGCAGACCTCTACCAGGACGCGGGTGGCTCTGGTGGCCACTACCTCACCGTCGGTGGCGACGGGGATGCCTTGCGGACACGTCACCTCAACTTGGCGGGTGCGCCCCATCGTGACGACACGAAGAGTGGTGTGGCTGCCCTCCATCAGCTTGGGGAGGTAGCGTATCATCTGATCAAGGCGCAGCCTATTCACAATACAGAGATCGAGCATACCATCATCAATCTCGGCTTCGGGAGTCATCCAGAACCCACCTCCCTGGCAACGGCCATTACCAACACTCGCAAAGAGCAGCCGTCGCCGCACCTCATGATCATCGTAGCGCACACTCATCACATTGGCTTTATAGTTAATCATCGCCCGCATAATCGCCATCAGGTAGACGGCAAAGCCTTTGATGTTGGTCAGTTTCAGGCTCTCAACCGAAACCTGAGCATCCATGCCCATCCCCAGGCCATTGATAAAGTAGCGTTGCTCCTGACCAAGTGGCGACTCAACCGTAATACGGCCCAGGTCAATCGGACGAGTACGCCCAAGGGCTAAACGCTGCACCGCACCACGCAGGTCATTAGGCTGAAACCCATCCAGCATCTTCACAAAATCGCTGCCGGTACCAAGTGGAATGATGCCAAAACTCGGAGTCTGGCCGAACCGCTCCTGGCCACCCATCAACCCATTCACCACCTCGTTGATCGTGCCATCACCACCCACAGCCACCACACAGGTGTAGCCACGCGCAATCGCCTGGTAGGTCAATTCAGTAGCCCCACCACGGGCGTGAGTCTCGATCAGATCAAACTCCACCCCAACATCACGCAGCAGCGCCTCCAATGCCCCTCGGCGCTCACCCGCCATACCTCGCCCCGCCCACGGGTTCAGAATAATGCCGATCTTGTTCATGCTTCCCCCTTTTTTGCGCATCATACTTGAGGCCAATGTGGCACGTCAACAGTGCCAAGCCAAAACATCTTGCCGAAAGAGAGACACGATGCTATAATTTGCCAACATCATGCTTGCATATATGCAAAAGTTCTGACCTATCCACCCATCAATGGCCGGGAGGTACGAGTGGCCTCCCCGCGTAAGGAGCCGTGTATGGCAGGGATTCATCCACTTCGTAGAGCGGCAGCAGCCGAGCAACGCTATGTCCAGCTTGGAGGGCAGGCTGTGCATACCTTCAGCTTCGCCGCTCCCCTCGATCTCGCCTACGAATACTTCTGTGATGTTCCCGCTGTCTTCTCCCTCCTCCCCGACGCGCTTGAGGTCTACCCCTACGCCAATGACCGCTACCGACTAGTAGTGGGAGCCACCGACGGGCATGGCCACACGATGGCCGGGGTCTTCGATCTGATCACGATCCATGAGCCGGGTGAGGCGATCCGGGTGGTTCCGGATGAGCATGGCCCACCAATCACCATGCCGGGGATGATCTTTAGTGGCTTCCTCGCCGCTGAAGCGGTCTTCTACCCCCATCAGCAAGGTACATCGGTTGAGTATACCGTCCATATCGAGATGGATATTCCCATCCCCTCCGTGCTGCGGGTGATGCCCCACCATGTGCTCCAGAATCTTGGCGAGAAGGGTATGGAACTGAAGATGAACCACATGATTACCGGTTTCACCCGTAGTGTGACAACCGATTTTCATAACTGGGTACGCGGCGGTTGATCTTCTTAACCATAGATGAGGAGTCGGGGCGCAGCGGATCTTATACCAATTCCTGGTGAATGTACCGCATGGTCATTCCGAGCGTAGCGAGGAATCCCGTCCGGAACGCTTCGCTTAGCGTGACAATGCGGTAGCTTCTTCAGGAATTGGTATTACCGTTGCGTCCCCTGCGTATATACGAGAAACCATTTCAACTATGCTATAATGGATGGGTTATTTGTTTAGTTCTTAGTAGTAAAAACCTATCTAATGTATCGGTTTAGCTGGAGATAAAGGCGCTATTATGCCAGATCGGGTACTGATTACTGGCGGGGCCGGTTTTATTGGTTCATTCCTTGCTGACCACTACCTCGCCCAAGGCGCAACGGTGCGCATCCTCGACAATCTCGATCCCCAGGTACATCCCCAGGGTCGTCCGGATTACCTCGCTGCCGATGTTGATTTCCACATGGCTGATGTGCGCGATAAGGATGCGCTCCGACGTGCCCTTGAGGGTGTGGAGGTGGTCATCCATGCCGCCGCTGCCGTTGGGGTCGGTCAGTCCATGTATCGTGTCCAGCACTATATAGACACCAACGCAGGCGGAACGGCAGCCCTGCTCGATGTGCTGATCGAGCGCAAGCAGAGCCTGCGCAAGTTGATCGTTTTCACTTCCATGACTGGCTATGGTGAAGGTCTCTACCGCCGCCCCAGCGATGGTGTGCTACTGCGTGTGGATGTGCGAACTCAGGAGCAGATTGATCGCTGGGGATGGGAGCCAGTTGATCCCGCCACAGGTGAATCGCTGCTTCCAGCCCCCACGCCAGAGAGCTCTGCACCCATGGCCAAGAATGTCTATGCCCTCTCCAAACGCTACCAGGAAGAACTGGCGCTCAGTCTGGGGGAGTTCTATGGTATCCCCACCACCTGCCTGCGTCTCTTCAATGTCTATGGGCCGCGTCAGTCACTCAGTAATCCGTACACCGGTGTGCTGGCTATCTTCCTCAGCCGCCTCATGGCCGGGCACGCCCCGGTCGTCTATGAAGATGGCCAGCAGACCCGCGACTTTGTCTCGGTGCATGATGTGGTACGCGCTGCTGCACTTGCGGTCGAGAATCCCGCAAGTGATGGAATGGTATTGAATGTGGGCACTGGCACGGGCCGCCCGATTGCTGAGATTGCCAGTACCCTTGCCCGTCTGCTTAGCCGTGCCGAGATTACCCCCACTGTAAGCGGTCAGTTCCGCAAGGGCGATATTCGTCACTGCCTCGCCGACATCCGCCAACTCCAGACTACGCTTGGTTTCACCCCCCAAACCGATTGGGAAGCTAGCCTAACCGAGATCATCAACTGGTCGACGACTGCCCCACAGCAAGATTCGTTCCAACAGGCGGATCAGGAATTGCGGGCGCACGGGATTATTAAATAAAGGATAGCGATGATGTCCAATACAGCACGGCGGGTCTTGATTACCGGCAGCAGTGGCCTGATCGGTTCCGAGGCCGTGACCTACTTTGATCAGCGCGGCTGGGATGTCCATGGTGTAGACAACAACATGCGGCGCGACTTCTTCGGGCCAGATGGGGACACCACCTGGAACCTGAACCGATTGCGCAACGCCACCCGCCACTTTACCCACCACAACCAGGATATTCGCGACCGGGCAGCAATGCTCAAGGTGCTGGCCGATCTGCGCCCTGATCTGATCATCCACTGTGCCTCGCAGCCCTCGCACGATCTGGCCAAGGATCGCCCCTTCGATGACTTTGATGTCAATGCGGTCGGTACCCTCAACCTGCTTGAGTCCACCCGGCGTAGCTGCCCCGAATCGCCCTTCATCTTCATGAGCACCAACAAGGTGTATGGCGATGCACCCAACGAGATTCCACTGGTAGAACAAGAGACCCGTTGGGAGTATGCACGGCCTGAGGACTACCACGGGGTCAGCGAAACCTGCCGCATTGATGCGTGTCTACACAGCCTCTTCGGAGCCTCCAAGGTTGCCGCCGACGTCATGGTGCAGGAGTATGGGCGCTACTTCAACATGCCCACCGTCTGTCTGCGGGGCGGCTGCCTAACTGGGCCGAACCATTCCGGAGCCGAACTGCACGGTTTCTTAGCCTACTTAGCGCGGGCGGTACGTGAAGGTCGTACCTATCGCATCTTTGGCTACAAGGGCAAGCAGGTACGCGACAACATCCATTCCTACGATGTTTGCACCTTCTTTGAAGCTTTCTACCACAATCCACGTGTTGCAGCCGTCTACAACTTGGGTGGTGGGCGCGAGAATAGCGTCTCGATGCTAGAGGCAATTAGCCGTTTCGAGGATCTGATCGGTAAGCGCCTCGATGTGCAGTATGTAGACGAGAATCGCGTTGGCGACCACATCTGCTACATCAGCGATCTGCGCCGCATCCATGCCGATTACCCCACCTGGCGGCAGGAGTACACCCTAGAGCGTACCTTTGCCGAAATCAGCCGGGGACCGCAGGCAGATGTGTGACTCTTCACACTGCCTCGAACATTCGGATATTGACGCAAAGACGCCAAGATGTAAGGATTGGGATTGGTTTTCTTATACTATGCGTTGCATCTTGGCGTCAATCTGTTGCTTTGCGTAGGAATGTCAATCCGTTTACCCTTATCGTGAACGACTGCCTATGATGCAATATATTTATGCATTTCTCAATCAAAAGAAATTTCCTAAAAGCCGTCAAATACAGATTAAAATAATAACCTTTTCGATTATATGTTTTATATTTTTGCTGCGAGGTATGAATATTATCGCAAATCCTCAATTATTTGCAGAGGACGGATCGGTATTCTTTGAAGACACCTATAATCACGGCGCAATAAAGTCGTTATTCATGAGCTACTCTGGTTACTACCTTTTTATTTCGCGAATAATAGCAAGTTTTTCTTCTCTATTTCGATTTGAATACACACCTTTTGTATATACTCTGTTATCACTGTTAATATCCGTAGTTGTTTGTAGTTTCTTCTTGATAGATCAATTTGAATGGTTCATTCCTGATATCTACCATCGAGCAATTGTATGCTTAATGCTCGCTGCACTACCTGCCAACCATGAAGTTTTTTTACATCTCCTGAATATTCAATGGTATTTGGGTATATTTAGTTTTCTAATGACGTTGGTTGCTATTCCGAACAGAATTTTTTGGCGTATAATTTACACATTAGTTTGGGTTATTCTTATTTTTTCAGTACCACAAGCTTTTATCTTTATTCCATGCCTCTTTGTTTTTGCATTTATCCGCCGTGAAAACAAAATAACAACCGGATTAGTTGGCGTTTTATTGTCTTTCTCGGTTATTTTTATTTCCTTTTCTACAACGCAATCCATAAATACAACAATACCAGAACCTTCGTTCAGTACTGTTGGTTTTTTAAAAGCATTTATTAATATAATAATCCTGAAAGTTATAGCAGCATCTTTTGTGGGGTCACACAATATTACACAAATGATATTGACAGAAAGTACTTATTATGCTTATTTTTGGCTTATTCCAGTTCTTGCCTTAATTGCTGTATCAATATCAGTATTTTTTCGTTCTAGGAAATACAATTACTTATTGTTTTTGGTGTACGCTATCTATACTATCTGTACTTCAATTGGTATCGTTCTACTTGGTCGTCGTTCTGTAATGGTAGATGCCCAACATCTTGATATTGGTATGTTCGGAAATGAACGCTATTATATTCTTTCTATTGCAGTAACCTATATAATTTTAGTATGGATTACTGGGGTTATGGCCTATGAAAAGCAATTTTGGCCGCTAATGCTTAGTTTGGGTTTGTTGTTGTCTTCAACTCATGCGATATATCGTGACTTTTTCATCAAGACCGAACCAGATATGATGTGGACACTACATACTCAACGCCTTCAACAAACTGAAGCAGTTGGTGTTACATCACCATTGTTTATTCCAATAAACCCAATAAGTACCAAACCTTGGGGTACTATTCTTTTACCTAAAGGTATTAAAACTGATATATTACAGTACCCATCCTTAAACAATGCAACTGGAAACTTTGATAAAGCTAAAGTTTATCAGATTATTGCAGATATGCATGCACCTGCGGCTCAAAGAGTCCATCTTGATGGGTGGGTGCTTAATCCTGGCTATTCGCTCCTGAGTAGTGATATCATCATTATTGAAAAGTCAACCCGGAAGATAGTAATACGTCTGTTTCTTAACACAGCGTTCATTAGTTATGAAACAACCCTTGATGGGACTCCCGTACAACGTGTAGATTGGAGTGTTGATTTCCCGGCTCAACAACTTGGTTCTGGAACCCATACGCTCCAAGCAATGCTGTTTGATAGTATTACGAACCAGTTTTATCGTATCCCAGGAGAACAAATCGTGATCATACCTGTACATGAATGAGTAGGATAGCGTGAGGAATTACTATGAAGTTATCAATTGTCATTCCTGCTCGCAATGAAGCGGGCAATATCGGTGGCACGATTGATGGCCTGCGGGCACGCTTGAGTCAGGCTCAGATTAACTACGAAATCCTCGTGGTGGATGATGGAAGTAGCGATACTACCTGTGCGGTAGTTGAAGAACGGATTGCTATTGATCCAGGGGTACGACTGGAACGCAACCTAGGCTCCCACGGCTTTGGGAGGGCAATACGTTATGGCCTCGAACGCTTTAGCGGCGATGCGGTGGTAATCGTTATGGCTGATGCCTCGGATAACCCCGACGATGTTGTGCGCTACTACTATGTCCTGCGCGATGAGGCTGAGTGTGTCTTTGGCTCACGCTTTGTGCGGGATGGCCGGGTCTATGATTATCCACGCTTCAAGTTGGTGATCAACCGGCTGGCCAACCATTTCATCAAGATCCTCTTCCGCCTGCGTAGCAATGACATAACTAATGCCTTTAAGGGCTATCGCGCTGAAGTCATCCACGGTTGCCAACCCTTGATCTCGCCCCACTTTAATCTTACCGTCGAGATGCCGCTCAAGGCGATTGTGCGCGGCTATACCTATAAGGTCATCCCGATTAGTTGGCACAACTGGAAGACCGCAGCGAGAAACCCCAAACATGAATAACATATGTCACGGCAACGCTGCAGGAAGAGGATCTTGATGAAAT
>RRYU01005003.1_pt1 | contig 12494 bp, 12 predicted proteins | sample 2162651 | NCBI WGS metagenome assembly RRYU01 (sample SAMN10267283, study PRJNA491782) | microbial mat metagenome | isolation source: biomat in the production well | place: Japan: Minami-Kanto gas field, natural gas well KTG3 | collected 2017-06 | reverse complement strand
CCGGTTTCTGGTTAGGCAAGGCACGTTCCACGGTCGCCAGCGTCAAGGCGGAAATAAAACAGGAACTGGAAGCGGAAGAACTCAAACAGATCGAGCAGGAACAACAGAAGCTTGAACAGTTTTATCGGGATTTGAACCAACCTGTACCTGAATCATTGCCTGAACGCGAACATGACCGGAACTGATACCCCGCAAACGCTGATATCGCATCTGGTCGAGCTGCGTAATCGGCTGCTCAAAGTTGTTCTGACGGTGTTATTGGTATTTTTAGGTCTGAGTTACTACGCTAACGATTTGTACACCTATCTGGCGGGGCCATTGCTGAAGCATTTGCCGAGCAATAGTCAGATGATCGCTATCGATGTCGCCTCACCGTTTTTCACGCCGTTTAAACTGGCTCTGGTGGCGGCCATATTTGCCTCGGCGCCGGTCATTCTTTATCAATTCTGGATGTTTGTCGCCCCCGGTCTGTACCGAAACGAAAAGCGTATGATGCTGCCTTTACTGATGGCCAGCACTTTATTATTTTACGCGGGTGCGGTGTTCGCCTATTTCGTCGTGTTTCCGTTGATTTTTGCATTTCTGACCGCCGCCGCCCCGATGGGGGTAACAGTGATGACCGATATCAGCAAATATCTTGATTTCGTACTGACATTGTTTTTTGCTTTTGGTCTGGCGTTTGAAGTGCCCATTGTTGCCATTGTTCTGGTCTGGACGGGACTGACCACACCCAAGGATTTAAGCCGGAAACGACCCTATGTTATCGTTGGCGCCTTCGTGATCGGCATGTTTCTGACGCCACCGGATGCCATTTCACAAACCCTTTTGGCAGTGCCGATGTGGATCTTATTTGAGTTTGGTGTTTTGTTTTCACGACTTTTTGTGCGTAAAAATACTACCAATGATCTTCAGGATCTCTCACCCTGACTCAACTCAAAAGAAAAAATCCTGCTGTTATTTTCCTTGAAAAGCTGGATTAATTCTAATGACTACCCCACCGCTCTATATGTCTGAAGCAACCGAACAAAGACGTCAGAAAACTCGGCGACATGGGGAAAGAAGGCAAAACCCTTACCCTTTTAACTCACCTGAATGGGTTGAGTATATGAGGGAAAACTTTGAACTTTGGCCTAAACAAGACCGCCGCAAAGGCGAGCGGCGCAATGCTGATCGTCGTCAGCGCGAACGACGAGGCAATAATCGAAGATTGATGAAAGCCTCAGCCAGGTTACGCCAGCGAGAAGCGCTGTCTGCTCAGAACATTTTGGACGAAGAAGAAGTTATGATGATTCGCGACCTGTATGATGAAAACAACACCTGATGTTATTTTCCGGGACTAGCGTTTCATCGACTCAAAAAATTCGGCGTTGGTTTTGAAGTCTTTTAACTTTCCGAGAACGAATTCCGAAGCTGCCATTTCATCCATAGGCTGAAGGATTTTGCGAAGAATCCAGGTTTTCTGCAATTCATCGGATTCAACTAGGTATTCTTCCCGGCGGGTGCCTGAACGATTGATATTGATCGCGGGGTAAATCCTTTTTTCCGCCAGTTTCCGCTCAAGATGCAGTTCCATGTTACCGGTACCTTTAAATTCCTCATAGATCACATCATCCATGCGCGAGCCGGTATCAACCAAAGCAGTAGCAATAATGGTCAGACTACCGCCTTCCTCAATATTCCTTGCAGCGCCGAAAAAACGTTTGGGTTTTTCCAGGGCATTGGCATCGACACCACCGGTCAGAATTTTTCCCGATGACGGCGCAACGGTATTAAAGGCTCGTGCCAAACGGGTGATGGAGTCCAGTAAAATCACCACGTCATGCTTGTGTTCGACCAGACGCTTGGCCTTTTCAATGACCATATCAGCGACCTGTACATGACGGGTAGCGGGTTCATCAAATGTACTGGAGATGACTTCACCACGGACACAGCGCTCCATTTCCGTGACTTCTTCCGGTCGTTCGTCGATCAGCAAAACTATAAGGTAACATTGCGGATTGCTTTCGGCGATGGCATGGGCCAGACTCTGAAGAATCATGGTTTTTCCGGCCTTGGGCGGAGAAACAATCAAGCCACGCTGGCCTTTGCCGATAGGCGCAATCAGATCAATAATCCGTCCGGTCAGATCCTCACTGGAGCCATTGCCTTGTTCAAGACGAAAACGCTCGTTGGGAAATAAAGGCGTCAGATTGCTGAACAGAATTTTGTTTTTGGTGTTTTCCGGCGCTTCGTAATTGATTTCCTGAACTTTCAGCATCGCGAAATAGCGCTCTGTTTCTTTCGGCGGGCGAATTTTGCCACTGACCGTATCACCCGTTCTCAGGTTGAAACGTCGTATCTGACTGGGAGAAACATAAATGTCATCGGGGCCTGCCAGATAGGAACAGCCCGGAGTACGCAGAAAGCCGAAGCCATCCTGGAGTATTTCCAGCACGCCATCGCCATAAATATCCTCACCACTTCTGGCTTGTTTCTTCAGAATCGCGAAAATCAGATCCTGTTTTCGCGTCCGGGCCATGTTTTCCAGCCCTAAAGATTCGGCGATTTCAATCAGTTCACTGGCTTGTTTGAGTTTTAACTCGGTTAAATTCATGATGTATTTTGACAAAGGGATCAATGACAAGCCATGAACAGCCTGCCGAAGTGGATATTAGAATTGACGGGATTTGAGATTTACGGGGGGGTATTCGGTATTATAGCTCAGCTAATAAGCGCCCGTCCATAGTTGAACAGGCGCTTATTTTTACAGATAGCTGTCGATAAATCCAGCCAACTGAGATTTGCTCAAGGCGCCTACCTTGGTTCCTTCAACTTCTCCGTCTTTAAACAGCATCAAAGTTGGAATCCCACGCACACCATAGTTTTGAGGTGTTTTTGGATTTTCGTCTACGTTGACTTTGACAACTTTGAGGCGATCACCGTAGTCGGTTGCGATTTCATCGAGAATGGGAGCAATCATGCGGCAAGGTCCGCACCATTCCGCCCAGTAATCGACTAACACAGGCACCTCAGATTTCAGAACCTGGGTTTCAAATTCGCTATCTGAAATATGCACGACAGATTCGCTCACTTTTATCTCCACCGAATAAAATTTCGACTATAGGGAGAGCGTGGCAGTTTGTCAACGAATTTCCGGCCGTTGAAGATTTTTTGATATTCTATTGTCCATGGATACAAAAACCCCGCTTACTGAAACTCGCTTCGCCAATCTCGAACTTTCCAGTCGGATCGTCAAAGGGCTGGATAGCACAGGCTTTAGCCATTGCACACCAATTCAGGAACGTACCTTACCGATCGCCTTGAGAGATAGGGATGTCGCCGGTCAGGCACAAACCGGTACCGGCAAGACCGCAGCTTTTTTGCTGGCAGTCTTTCAGAGATTACTGAACAGTCCACCTGCGTCAACGCCTAGAGCTTTAATTCTGGCACCGACACGCGAATTAGCTCAACAGATTCATAAAGACGCAATCACACTGGGTCGGGATCTAGGTTTTTCCCTAGCATTAATTTATGGCGGCGTGGAATACACCAAGCAGGAAAAACTGTTGAAAGGACCGGTCGACATCCTGATTGGAACGCCGGGTAGGTTAATAGATTTTTACCGACAAAAAAAACTGGACTTACGCCAGATTCAAGCCGTGGTCATGGACGAAGCGGATCGGATGTTCGATCTGGGTTTTATTAAAGATATCCGATTTCTGCTCAGACAAATGCCACCCCGGGAGCTGCGATTGAACCTTTTGTTTTCCGCCACACTTTCTTATCGGGTGACCGAGTTGGCCTATGAATATATGAACCAACCGGTGATGGTTAAAATCGAATCCGAAAGCGTAACCGCTAGATCGATACGCCAGCGAGTTTATTGTCCTGCCAATGATCAAAAACTGCCTTTGTTGCTGAATTTACTGATCCGGGAAAATCCGGTTCGGGCGATTATTTTCATCAACACCAAGGTCTGTGCCGCGCGTTTATTTGATGCTTTGAAAGCAAAAGGGTTTAAAGTCATCATTCTCAGCGGCGATGTTGCGCAAATCAAACGGGAAAAATTGTTGGCCGAGTTTCAAGACGGAAAAGCAAACATTATGATCGCCACCGATGTTGCCGCTCGTGGCCTGCATATTCCTGAAGTTTCGCATGTGTTTAATTACGACCTGCCACAGGATGTGGAAGATTATGTACATCGTATCGGTCGCACAGCGCGCTTTGGTGCTCAGGGCGATGCTATAAGCTTTGCCTGTGAAGATTATTCGTATTATCTACCCGATATCGAAGCGTATATCGGTGAAAAAATCCCGGTTGCTACGGTTGAATCTAACCTGCTCGGTGCAATCGACCCACTTGAACTTGACCAGCTACCCGGTTGACCTATGGCTGTTAAACCGACGATTACTGCCACCCGAATTGTCGCTGAAAGTCGTATTTTTCGTATTGAATCATTGGATTTAACCTTTGAGAACGGACAACGACGAACCTACGAGCGGTTAAGCCGCGGCCAATCCCGGGGCGCGGTATTGGTTATCGCCATGCCTGATCCCGAACATGTGCTTTTAGTTCGTGAATATGCCGCAGGCTTTGATCGTTATGAGCTGGGCTTGCCCAAAGGTTTGGTCGAGCCAGGAGAAACTTACCTCAATGCCGCTAATCGAGAGCTTAAAGAAGAAACCGGTTTTGGTGGTCACCAATTAACACACTTGGGCGCGTTTTCCCTGGCACCGGCTTATCTTCAGCATGAAACTCAGATCATACTGGCACAGGATCTTTATCCCGAAAGTCTACCCGGTGACGAACCTGAAACTCTTGAAGTTGTGACCTGGCGATTGGATCAGATATACAAGCTTATTCAGGGTGGAGAGTGTACGGAAGCCAGATCAATTGCTTCATTGTACTTTGTGCAAAATTATCTGGCTGAAATTGCCGAAGAAAGCGATCGGTAAGGAAACCTTTAATCAGAGATTGTTCAAGTCATCCTTCCATTTTTTGTAACAATTCCCGCTCCAGTTCACGCATATATCTCTGAATTTTCAGTTCCACTCCTCTTTCCATGGACAAGAACTTTACGCCAACACGTATGCCAAGTTGTGGTTTTTTAATGTTCAGAGGGTGTTGATAGATAATTTTGATGGTAACCTCGCCTTCACCTTGTCCGTCCAGTGTCAAACGACAATCAGGCAGTACCGTGTCTTCGGTTATTTGTTCTCTGTCAATATCCGGCGTGCCCAATACTGCAGCTCCGGATAGACTCAAGTCAAGTAACGACAATGACCACATATCTCCCGAATTTGGAACAGATAACCAGCTGTTTCTGTGCTGTGGCGACCTGATCCGGTAAAATTCGCGTCGTTGTCGCCAGAATAAATCTTTAGGTAATGCCATTCCGAAAACGGGTTGATTCCGAAACCGACCGGAACGGATGGCATTACTCTGAAAAGAAAAATCTATGCCTTGATAAGTTCCGGAAAAACGAACCGACTTCTGGGTCAGGATTTTTTTGTTGAGTAATTCATCGGGAGCATTGTCAACAATCAGTATTTTTTTTTCCTGATCAACATGCAAAATCATGGTCATAAAAGATTGCTTGTCATCAATGTGGAGAGTGACAAGGAAGCCGCTGCTAACCAAAAGCGAAAGATGCTTGTTGATTAGCTTGGGATTGGTTAGGAGATATTCCGAATGCATTAAAATATCGACTTAGCTGAACCGGTTTTATTAAGGAACTTCTGGTCACATCAGAGCTTCCATGAAGCATGGCGTTGTCACTATTCTAAAAGTTATTGAAATAATTTGTTTTTCTAAGGGCGCCAGCATTTTTCGCGAAAGCTGAAATGGGATCCATCCGATTTCAGCAGCGAAAAATTTGCTGGCGGTTATTGCCTCCGGCGGCCCCGATTTGCCCTGTGTCCGTGCCACTACGTCATATCTTCGTATACTCGATGCGACTGCGTAGCACTTCCACAAATGGCTTGACGCCGTGTCGCGATGCCTTGTATTTTGCCTACGCCTGCCCTACTCGTGCAGACTCCGGCAAAACACCCGGCGCTACGGCTATCGGGGACTAAAAATCTTCACTTCGCTAACGCTCCGTTTCCAAGATTTTCAGCGGTGGCACTTGGCACCCAGACGGACTTTTTCAGAGGTTTTCCAAAATTACCTTAATGATTATAATGTTGAATATAGGCATAACTACGTGCTTGGAAAGCATTCTACCAAAAATAACAAAACACGAGGCGTTCTATGAATTCATTTTCCAGAAAATTAGTCAAACGTTACGGTCGAAAATTACGCAAAGTTATCAATCAATTTGTTGCCAAGTACTCTTTGGTAGGCAACCCTGATGTATTCGATAGCAAGGATTTTTCCTGGACTCAGGAATTGGAAGCCAACTGGGAGAGCATTCGCGACGAAGCTTTGGCTTTGATGGATAACCGTGAGCAAATTCCTCATCTGGGAGAAATTTCTCCGGATCACCAACGCCTGGATTACCAGCGTTCCTGGCGCACTTTTTTTCTGCATGGCTACGGTTATCGGGTCGATGATAACTGCGCCAAGGCGCCGGTCACCGCCAGTTTGGTCGAAAAAATACCCGGTGTTTTGTCAGCGCTATTCTCAGTATTCGAACCCAATACCCATCTTCCGGCTCACAAAGGTGTGACCAAGGGTATGATTACCTGCCATTTGCCTCTGATTGTACCCAATCAACCGGAAAAATGCCGAATTGCTGTCAACGATAAAACTTACCACTGGACTCCCGGCAAATTTTTTATTTTTGATGACACCGAACAACATGAAGCTTGGAACGAAACCGATCAGGATCGTATTATTCTGTTGATTCATGTCCGTAGACCTTTACGTGCGCCAGGTGTATGGCTGCAAAATGCTTTTTTCGCTTTGATTCGTATCAGTCCGTTCGTACAGGATGTACGTCAAGCGCTGGGTATTAGAAGTCGCGTAACGACTTGAACCCTGATTCTAACTATTACTGACCCTTGAAATTTTTCATCCCTTACTTGTTCCAACTTATTTTTGATATAAAAATCAATTTATTATTGAATAATTTGTGCGGTATTTTGCGTATTTTTTTAGCAAAGAACCGTGGCCACAATGATTCCTAATTAATCTTAACTAAGAGCCTGTCCGAGAATAGACTGATCTACTACAGCCTAGCCGGATTGGCCGAACATTTTCATGGAGCACATCCTTGTGCTCCACCCCTTTGGGGCGGCTGCAAGCCGTGCAAAACGGCTGTCCTGCCGTTTTGTCGTTAAATAGAACCACTGTTCGCCTCCAATGATCGTGCATATCCATCTCAATCTCAATCAGTCTCGCCCTCGTGACGAAAAGCCATTCTCGGACAGGCTCCTAGAGTGCTAGCGTTTTTCACTGTCTGAGGCATCACTTGATATATCACCCTATTTGCCATTTTCTTTTTGGACTCTTAGAAAAATATCTATATGGATCAGATTGTTATAGAGAATCAGAAATAAATCATGTTGTTAGCGCCATGTAGCAGCCAGTTAATAATGATATAAAAAGAATTTAATATCTTATACTTACTATTAGCTTACCATAGGCCTGTTGATAAGTTAATTTTATATATAAAAATCAAAAATTTAAGTTGTTTTTAACCTGGTCATCAAAAGGCTCTTTTGAGTGTGTTGATGCTGTGCATAATTCAGCCAATCAAAAACCGTTCAATTTTTACCCAAGCTTATCAACAGGGTTGGTTACAACTTATACCCACTTGCTTGATGTTCCATGAATCTGGCAAAGTACACGCTTTTTAATCAGCTTTTTTCAGCAGGTTAACGAACCTGGCGAGGGTTAACAGATGATTGTTGTGGTTAGTTTGGGACTGGGAGGGTGACATGCTGAAGATTTTATTTCGCGCTTTGTTGACGCTGTTCTTCCGGGTGCGAGTGACCGGGCTTGAGCATTATCGGCAAGCCGGCGACCGGGTATTGATTGTCGCCAATCACACATCGTTTCTGGATCCGTTGCTGTTGGCGGTGTATCTGCCCGATGACATTACCTTCGCGATCAATACTTACATTGCTGAGCGTTGGTGGGTTAAGCCGTTTGCCGGCTTGTCGAAAGTGTTTCGGATGGATCCAACCCATCCGATCTCGCTGAAAGAATTAATTCATTATCTTAAGCAAGATAATAAAACCGTGATTTTTCCGGAAGGAAGGATCACCGTGACCGGCTCGCTGATGAAAATTTACGATGGCCCGGGCATGGTGGCGGATAAATCGGAGGCGAATGTCCTGCCGATCAGGATCGATGGCGCAGAGTTCAGCTATTTTTCCAGATTGAGAAATCTGTTCCGATTACGTTGGTTTCCGAAAATCACCATAACAATTTCACCTTCCAAAAAAATTATCCCTCCTGCCGGTCTTCGGGGTAAAAAACGTCGGCAATATGCCGGTCGTATTCTCACCGACATCATGACTGAAAATCAGTTTGCGACCAGTCACTACCGACAAACGATTTTTTCCGCCTTGCTGGAAGCAAGGGCGATTCATGGCGGTAACAAGGAAGTTGCCGGTGATATGAGCCGGCAGCAGGTAACTTACAACACCTTGATAGCAAAAACGCTGGCGCTGGCTGGCGTATTGACCAAACACAACCAGGAAGGCGATACGGTAGGTCTGCTATTACCCAATAGCGTAACCACGCTGGCTGTGGTTTTAGCGTTGCAGCTCAAAGGCCGGACACCGGCGATGCTGAATTACACCACCGGTGCCAAAGCGATGACTTCGGCTTGCCGTACCGGAAAAATCGGAACACTGATTACCGCCCATAAATTTGTCGAAGCCGCACATCTTGAAGATGAAATCGGCTTGCTGGCTGAAAATATAAAAGTCATTTTTTTGGAGGATTTGGGCGTTAAAAGCGATAATTTAAGCAAAGTGAAATATTTGCTTGCGGCTTTGACTGCAACGTTTTGGTGTAACCGCAATCGTTACTCACCGGACAATCCGGCGGTAGTTTTGTTTACCTCGGGTTCCGAAGGCGAACCCAAAGGCGTGGTGTTGTCTCATGCCAACATTCTGGCCAATCACAAACAAGTGGCCGCACGGATAAATTTCACGCCCAAGGATGTGGTGTTGAACAGCTTGCCGATGTTTCATTCTTTTGGTTTTACAGTAGGCAGTCTATTGCCGGTACTCAATGGCATGAATACATTTTTTTACCCAACGCCATTGCATTATGCGGTGATTCCGGAAATTGCTTACGAAATATCGGCAACCATACTGTTCGGTACCAATACCTTTCTCGCCGCCTACGGTAAAAAAGCCCATCCTTATGATTTTTTCAGTGTGCGCTATGTGGTTGCCGGGGCGGAAAAGCTTCAGGAAAGCACCCGTCTGCTGTGGTTGGATAAATTCGGTATCAGGATTTTAGAAGGGTACGGCGCTACCGAAACCGCACCGGTGGCGGCAGTGAATACGCCGATAGACTATCGTGCCGGTACCGTAGGTCGATTGTTGCCTGGGCTTGAGGCGCGACTGGAAGACGTGCCGGGCATGGACGATGATGCCGGACGCTTGCATTTGTATGGCCCCAATATCATGGCCGGTTATTTATTGCCCGACCAACCGGGCGTACTTCAGCCGCCGGTGTCTGCGTTCGGCCATGGTTGGTACGATACCGGTGATATCGTCGCTTTTGATGAAGACGGCTTTGTTCATATCAAAGGCCGCGGCAAACGCTTTGCCAAGATCGCGGGCGAAATGGTGTCATTGACCTTGGTCGAGCAGTTAGCGCAAACCGCCTGGCCGGATCATCAGCATGCCGCTATCGCCTTGCCGGATACACGCAAAGGCGAGCAGATTTTTCTGTTGACCACACGGCCCGATGCCGATCCGGCAGCGATTGAAGCGGTCGCAGAAGGGGTGGCGAAAATCGCCATTCCGAAAAAGCTTTTGCAGATCGATAAAATTCCGGTTTTGGCTACCGGCAAGGTAGACTACCCGGCGGCTACGGAATGGCTGAAGAGCAAGCTGGGGATTCCCGTATGAGCCGGTCTCTGGTGCTATTATTGGTGGCACAGTTTTTGTCGGCGTTCGCCGATAATGCCGTGTTGTTCGCGGTGATCGAGATCATCATGCAAGCAACCGATCTTCCATCCTGGTATAAACCGGCGCTGCAAGCGGTTTTTCTGTTGGCGTTTGTCATTTTCGCGCCCTGGCTGGGCGGCTTTACCGACAATCATAACAAAGCGCGAGTGTTGATCATCGGTAACGGGATCAAAGCCTTGGGTGCTGGCCTGTTATTATTCAGTACCGAGCCTTTGCTTGCCTATGCCGTGGTCGGCCTGGGCGCGGCGGTGTATGGTCCGGCCAAATATGGTATTTTGCCGGATCTGGTCGATCATCAGCGCCTGGTCAAGGCTAACAGCTGGATCGAAGGCTCGACCATTCTGGCGATTTTATTGGGCATGCTGGTAGGCGCGAAACTGGCGGTCCAGTCAATCGATCTGGCTTTGATGGCAACGCTGCTTTGTTATGGCATCTCAATTCTGGTCAGCTTTGGCATTGGCGCGCGCAAACCGAAGCGGTTGGATAACAATCAAGGCATTATTGCTTTTGCCGGGCAATTGCGTGAGTTTCTCGATGTACCTAGATCCCGGTTCGCGATTCTGGGCGCTTCGTTGTTCTGGGCCAGTGCGGCCACACTTAGGGTGATGTTGCTGACTTGGGCGCCGTTAGTGTTGTTATCAAAAAATGCATCTGAAATCGCCGAATTGACCGTTTTCCTGGCGATCGGCATTGTTGCCGGCTCCGCCTTGGTGCCCAGGCTTATCCCCTTGGAACATTTGCGCCGGGCGCGATTACCTGCCTATGCCATGGGCATTATGATCGTGTTGTTGAGCGTGACCCCGGAAGTCTGGAGTGCGCGAATGATATTGTTCGCGATTGGTAGCGCAGGCGGTATGTTTATCGTGCCGGTCAATGCTGCCTTGCAGGAAATCGGCCATGAAGGCATTGGCGCCGGGAGAGCGGTGGCATTGCAGAATTTTTTTCAGAATGTCGCCATGCTGCTGTCGGTGGGTATTTACACCTACGCCGACGCCAGCGGCGTGAACCCGGTGCTGGCAATGCTGGTACTGGGCGGTTTGGTTATACTGGCGACCTTTCTGGTCGCACTGCGTTTGCCCTCAAACATAAACAACCAAACCGGGCTTTGAAGCGAGTCTGCCCGGCTTGGAGGCAATAGTTATCTGTTCAGCTCAGCGTCCCGGTAATGCGGATCGATCCAGCACCGGGGCAGCGCTTCACCTGATGGAAAAGACAAATCTTCTTTCGCGAAACGTTCCGGATCCTGTATTTCTTCGCCATAATCAAGTTGACCGCTGATATGCCGGTGATTGGGATTAATCAGTTCGTCCATGGTAATCACTTCCAGCAAATGGCCTTCGTGTTTTTGTTTCAGCAACATGGCAACCTCCTCATTGAAGAATCACGCTATTTTTGACAAATTTTGGCTTTTAAAGTGCCGAGTTCGTGAGGTTTTTTGGTGCACAATCTCATGAATTTGGTTTAGTAATTGTTCACAATCGGCCTTTGCAGGCTGTTCGTCCAGTAGTTTGAATGCCAGATGTCGGATGACATACCAGTGATCAGGATCATCCACGAAAGCGCACGCCTCCCGATAGATGCTTTTCAGTTTACGCATTCGTATATTGGGATCCACTATCAAACCTTCGAGGAAATGATGGCAGTATTCCAGATCAACCGTTCCGCCATAGTTGCTGGCCAGAATTTCAAGAGGAAACAAGTCCGGACAAAAAACTTCACCATCATTTTCAGCGACATATTTGGCCTCTGACACAGGGCCGACCAGAAGATTGAACACATCCGCTTCGCAAGCAATCTGATAAGAATTTTTTTCCTGACAGGAGTAATAACCGGAACACTCCAAAATGGTTACCGGCAGATTATCCAGCAGGTGTCCGCCGGTTACTGTAGCCAGATTGGGTTGGCCTGATCGGGCCATGGTCACTGGCGCCGGTTTTTTTTCAAAACAGCCAAAATTGATTTGAAAAAAAACCGGCGGTAAAGATTTTTTTTGATTACCCAGGCATAAAGCAACGGCATGACCAGCCTCATGAAAAACTGTGCGCTTGATCATTTCATAAGAATTGCCGCTTTGCCGAAAAAGATCGGTTGTTGGAGAAGACGGGGATAGGGTCATGGTCGGTTACTCCTGTCAGAGTTGAGACGGGAACAACAGTTTAGGCGGTCAGAACATGCTTGAAAATGCGACATAGCGCCGCGCGTCATTATGTCGCAATTGTTGGCCTGAATTATGTATATAGTTGAAAAAATTATTTAAAACAATGGCTTATTAGTTACTAATTAGACCTATAATAACATTACTATGTTATTTAACTTGATTGGTAGGCAATCAGTTTATTGACGTATATGATTTTTTCTGAGTTATCAGGTTAACAGCCAGTAAAACCGTACTTTTTACTCAAACAGCCTTGATAT
>RRYU01005557.1_pt1 | contig 12498 bp, 9 predicted proteins | sample 2162651 | NCBI WGS metagenome assembly RRYU01 (sample SAMN10267283, study PRJNA491782) | microbial mat metagenome | isolation source: biomat in the production well | place: Japan: Minami-Kanto gas field, natural gas well KTG3 | collected 2017-06 | reverse complement strand
ACGCCGAAACGGGTGGCGTTGGGCATGGGCGCCGAATCGGTGACCGCGCTGCGGGAAATCGGTGAATTGTTAGCGTATTTGAAAGAGCCGGAACCACCGAAAGGCTTTCGCGACGCTTTGGATAAATTGCCGAAGTACAAGCAAGTGCTGAACATGGCGCCGAAAAAAGTCAAACAGCCTTTATGTCAACAGGAAATTCTGCGCGGGTCGGAGATCGATCTCAGCCGCTACCCGATTCAAACCTGCTGGCCGGACGATGCCGGGCCGCTGATCACCTGGCCGTTGGTGATTACCAAAGGGCCGAACAAAGACCGGCAAAATTTGGGCATTTACCGGCAGCAAGTGATCGCCCCGAACAAAACCATCATGCGCTGGCTGGCGCATCGGGGCGGCGCGCTGGATTTTCTGGAGTGGCAAAAAGCCCACCCCGGCGAGCCGTTCCCGATCGCCGTCGCCTTAGGTGCCGATCCCGCGACCATTCTGGGCGCGGTGACGCCGATACCCGATGCCTTGTCGGAATACGCCTTCGCCGGCTTGCTGCGCGGCCGTAAAACCGAACTGGCCGATTGTTTATTATCCGAGTTACAGGTTCCAGCCAGCGCCGAGATTGTTCTGGAAGGCTTTCTTTACCCGGGTGAAACCGCCCCGGAAGGCCCGTTTGGCGACCACACCGGTTATTACAATGAAGTCGATGACTTTCCGGTATTCACCATCGAAGCCATCACCCAGCGCCATCAGCCGATTTACCACAGCACTTATACCGGTAAGCCGCCCGATGAACCGGCCATTTTGGGCGTGGCCTTGAATGAAGTGTTCGTGCCGATTTTGCGCAAGCAATTTCCGGAAATCACCGACTTTTACCTACCGCCGGAAGGCTGTTCCTATCGGCTGGCGGTGATCAGCATCAAGAAACAATATCCAGGCCATGCCAAACGCGTGATGCTGGGACTGTGGTCGTTTTTGCGCCAATTCATGTATACCAAGTTCGTCATTGTGGTCGATGACGATATTGATGTTCGGCAATGGAAAGATGTGATCTGGGCCATGACCACGCGCATGGACCCGACCCGCGATACCACGTTGCTGGATAACACGCCCATCGATTACCTGGATTTTGCCTCCCCGGTTTCCGGTTTAGGCTCGAAAATGGGCCTGGACGCGACCCATAAATGGCCGGGTGAAAGCACACGCGAATGGGGCCGGGCAATTGTCATGGACCGGACCGTGAAAGACAAAGTCGATCAGATTTTTTCAGAATTGTTTTAAATTCACTTGCACTCAAGTTTCAACGAACGAATGCGGTCGCTGAAATTAAAATCACCCAGATTATGGATATTATCTCCGGCATCGAAAATCAATTCCGAATCTTCAAGAATGTCTCTTTCGGTAACACCCAAGGACTTCATCAACCGTGGGTAGTTCGCCATTTCCGTCAAAGTCAGCTTGAAATTATGATTCTCAAACACGGTTAACTTTGAATCCTTGCCGAGTTTTATGCTGTCGATACGCCGATCCCAATTTTGGCCATCGATATTTTTCAAAGTGCTCAGATTTACCGGACCTTGCAAGCGCACCTTAGCGCCTGAAAACGAAGCTGACTCGTACAGTTCCGCCCAGCAGTTTTCATTTTTCGCAGCCGTTATTTGGCTGTAAGTTAGCGCTGCTATCGTTAGCAGCACAATGGTTTGTTTGCGTTTCACAACTCCCCCTTCCCGGTTAAAGGAATTAATTCTTCGGATATGCCGAAGAGCAATGCAAGAAAATTGCATGCTTCAAAGGTTAACGCTGTTCAAACATTACTTCAGGCTTGTTCGGATCTATGAAAAAACAGCCCGTCCGTGACCAAAAATTATTAATGCAAGCTATCAGGCCTGATATTTAGGAATTTCCGCCAGATTTTCAATTGCCGCTTTGATTCGCTGATTGGCATCGTCATCCAGTTCATTGGTTTTATACACTTTTTCCAATAAACCTTCTCTGACTAAAGCCTCTTTAAGCCAGCGTTTTGCAAAGCGATAATTGTTTGGAATCGCGGCAATTTCACCTGTATCCGGATTCTTTAGTTGCGTTCTGCCCGCTGATGAAGCGGCAACAGTTGTTGGCACCGACTCTGGCTCTGGCTGACGTTTTTGTTGTGGTTCGGAAGCTTTTTCAACACTTTCTTTTTGTTTCTTTGCCGACGATTGGGCTTTAGAACGTATTGATTTGACATCGCTGTATTGATCAGCAGATACCGCGTAAATGACATACGCCACAAAAAGTGTGGTCAAGATAAAAATGACTTCAGCCATATCCCCTCCTAATAATTTATTCTTTTTTAATGGTCATTTGCAATTCGGGAAACTTACCTGCCAACACTATGGACGGTAACATATTATCAGCGACTTTCGTCTGAATATACCAGATAGCAGGCTTAAAGTTAATCACCGGTGTTGGAACTTTCGTTTTTCCAATCGCCAAGGATGAAAAATAAGCAAAATTTTGTCTAAAAAGGCAAGCAAAAATGCTTCATTTGATCTATCCCGAATTGATCGCGCCATCCTTGGCGCCATTCTTAAAATACAAAATTTAGCTGGATTTACCAGCCTTTTTGCGCCTGATCCCAGACGTATTGCGACACGCTATCGATGTCATCCGCACTTAATTTTCCTTCAAATCCAGGCATCGGAGCCTTACCTTTGCTGACAATAGTTTTAATGTCCTCGACTGAATTGTAGCCATTGGCCTTCATATGTTCCGCAGAAAGAGTTTTCTGTGGATTGAGCATGTTTCTGCCATTGGCATGACAAGCCACGCAATTCTTGGTGAAAACATCGTTCGCTGAAGCAGTTGTCGCCAGACTGGCCAGAGAAACGAGCAGAAGAGTTTTGATCATGATGCAACCTCTCAGATTTTACAAAGATTATTGTTCTGTGTGATTATGGCGGGTATCGCCGTCTGTTATTCTACAGTAGATTACGATTAACTCGATTAAACCGTTGTCAGCTTTAATTTGAATACTAAGTCAACATGTCGAATTCAGCTATCGGGCTGGTCAGCTCGCACACTCATACAAAACTTCACTTTGAACGTTACGGCCTTGAGCTTTCCGGCTGTTTTGGCAGAGACAACATCCTACTTGAATTGGAGCGTCAATTGCTATTGATATGACTTACCGACTGCCGGACGAAACTCGATGATCTGGCAATTTTCAATATTTTATCTAGGCAATACCAGCCACGGTTGCACATTTTCCTGCTGGACGCCTCTCTGACAAAAGGTCGGATGCTCGACTGTCTGTTGTAGTGGCGCGAGGCATCATCAAACCGGTAAACTGCCCGGTTACGGTTTTAAACTGATTTGCGCCATCCATTGGCGAAGCCTGGATTTTCCGGCGGACGAGCGCGCAGGCGGTTGACCGCCGGTGCATGCGTGAAATAGGTTTTGATCAGTGCCCGGTATTTGATGCTTTCGGTATAATAAATGGCGGCGCAAAAAGCCCAAACACCACATTCTGAGAGGAGGAGTGTATGAAACCACTATCAACGCTGTTAGCAGCGATTGTTTTTACCATCCCTATGAGCGCAAACGCCTGGCAGGCCCTGCCGGAAACCGCGCCCGCCCCGGCTGACAACCCGACCACTGAGGCCAAAGTCAAACTTGGCCGGATGCTTTACCACGACCCGAGATTATCATCCACCGGAACGGTGTCGTGCGCTTCTTGCCATAACACCATGTTGGGCGGCGAGGATAATCGACCTAATTCCATGGGCGTCAACGGCCAGCCCGGCGGCCGCAGCGCGCCAACGGTCTGGAATTCCGCTTTCAACACGGTGCAGTTCTGGGATGGTCGCGCCGCCAGCCTGGAAGAGCAGGCAGCGGGTCCGGTTACCAACCCGATCGAAATGGGCATGAAAAGCTGGGATGAGGTCATCGCCCGGCTGAACAGCATTGAAGGTTATCAAAAAGCCTTCAAGGCCGCGTTTGACGGCGGTGAAATCAGCAAAACAACCGCCACCCAGGCGATCGCCGCCTATGAGCGCACCCTGATCACCCCCAACAGCGCTTATGACCGCTATGCCAAAGGCGATGGATCGGCCCTGACCGAACAGCAAGTCCGCGGCCTGAATTCCGTTCAGGAACTGGGCTGCACCGGTTGCCACAGTGGGCCGGCGTTTAACGGCCCCAGCGCTTATCATAAGTTCCCGATGTTCGATAACGGCTACTACGAAGCCAAATACCATTTCAAAAAAGACAAAGGCCGCGCCGAAGTAACCGGCAACAAGGCCGATGAAAACACCTGGAAAGTACCGACCTTGCGGAATGTCGCCCTGACCGCGCCTTATTTCCATAACGGTTCGGTGGCCACTTTGCCTGAGGCGATTAAAATCATGGCTAAGTTACAGCTCAATAAAGAACTTACCGATCAGCAAATCGCCGATATCGAGGCATTTTTGAACGCTTTGACCGGTAAATTCCCTGCCCAACCTATGCCCAGACTGCCCGGCACGCCCGGCAGCAGTTTCTACGGCTTGAAATAATCTATCGTCAATCGGGCCGCACCTTCAGCGGCCCTTTTTTCCCAAAACTGAACCGGCTCAACCCAAATCGAAACCGTTCATCGACACGCCAGTTATAGCCGAACCGACCTGCTGAATTCTTCCTTAAAACCCCGCTTTTGGAAAAACAACCACAATCATGAAATACGATTTCAAGCTCGATACTCAGGAAACCAACAGCTCGCATACCAAGCTCTTGCATAGAGTTGCCGACGGCAACAGGGTTCTTGAGTTAGGCTGCGCTACCGGGTATCTGTCCGAACAGTTGGTCAGACAGAAAAACTGCACGGTAGTCGGCGTTGATTGTGATCAAGATGCGCTGAAAAAAGCCGCGCAGTTTTGTTCCGAGGTCTATCTGGCCGATCTGGACCACGAAAACTGGCATGAACCCCTGCTAGAACATTCTTTCGATGTAGTCTTGTGCGCTGATGTCGTGGAGCATCTGAAAAACCCGCAACGCATGTTGTCAACTGTTAAAGCTCTATTAAAACCGGACGGGTGCCTGTTATTGTCAGTGCCGAATTTCGCTCATGGGTCGATTCGGCTGGAGTTGCTGCAAGGTCATTTCGATTATGAACAAATGGGGCTGATGGATGAAACCCATCTTCATTTTTATACCCGCGAAGGCTTGTTGAATCTATTGATGGCTTCGGGCTTCGCCGCCTATGATATCGATTACACGCTGCACGATTTGGCCGATGAAGCCATAACCGAACATCTGGCGGCCCTGGGTCTGACACCCAGCGAGCAAACATTAGAATTATTCCACCAACCCTCGGCTGCCGCCTATCAGTTCATTATCGAGGCCAGACCGGCCCATGACGATGTTACCGCACATCGGATACCACCGCTCACACCTAAGCCATTAGCCTCGTCAAATCTGACTTATGGCCAAAAGCAGGCCCGAATCGAGCATTTAGAACAACTTATTACCGATCTCAACAGCAAGCTCGAACAGCAGCAAATTCACGCCGCTAATCTGCGCAAGGAACTGGATGCGACCTACGAAACCTTGGAGCATTTGAAAATCGAGAACCGCGATGCCGCCATCCACAACAGCAATCGTCAGCAACACATCGAAACCCTGACCCAAAATGTCAGGGATATGGAACTGGCGTTAACCAAAACTCAAAGCCAAGCGGATTTATTGCATGCGGAAAAACAGAATTTATTGCTCAGGCTGGATATAGTTCAAACAGAAAAAAATGAATCTCTCAGGATAATTGCCGAACTTTCTGCGAAACTTGACAATCTATCCGCTGCTTTAGATCAGTCTCACATTGAAAAAACCCTGTTGCAAACACGAATTGAACAGTCAGAATTACAAAAACAAGCCCTACAACAAGTCCTCGATCGTATTCACAACAAACCGCTGATGCGTTTTTACGGCAGTTTCAAGCGACTGGTTAGAGGCTCCAAACCAGACCCTTTGCCCGCAACATCCGCGACTGTGCCAAAAACACCTGAAATCAACGATTACCGCGAATGGCTTAATCGCTACGGCAATTTGAGCCCGGCCGATCTTGATCTGATCGAGCAAGACTTGCGCAATTCCGGCGACTGGCCGGAAATTGCCGTCATCATGCCGGTTTACAATACCGAAATCCGCTGGCTGAAGCAGGCTGTGGATTCAGTGATTGAACAAGTCTATCCGTATTGGCATCTGCATATTGTCGATGACGCCTCCACGCATGCCGACGTGCGCGTGTTTCTGAATCAACTTCCAACACAAGACAACCGGATAAAAGTTATTTTCAGGGAACGGAACGGCCATATTTCCGAAGCCTCAAACACCGCGCTGGAACAGGTGCAAAGTGACTTTATGGCCTTGCTCGATCATGATGACCAATTGGCCCTGGAGGCTTTGTACTGTATCGCTAAAGCCATTAAACAATACCCTGAGGCCGCGCTTTGGTATTCCGACGAGGATAAAATCAGCGAAACCGGAGAACGCAGCGCGCCTTATTTCAAACCCGACTGGAATCCGGATTTATTGTTGGCGCACAACTATATCTGCCATCTGGGTTGTTACCGAACTGATCGAGTGCGTGCCTTGGGCGGCTTTCGCAAAGACTTCGACGGCGCTCAGGATTACGACCTGACCCTGCGATATGTCGAAGGACTGGAAAGCAAGCAGATCATCCATATTCCCCGGGTGCTATATCATTGGCGCACCATTGCCAACAGCACCGCCACCGGCATAGAAGCCAAACCTTATGCCGCCGAGGCCGCACTGAAAGCCATGAAGTCGGCTATGGAAAGAACCGGTCAAGCGGCCAAAGTCGAGTTTCACGAATGCTTACCCGGCGCGCTCAGAGTGCGTTTTGATTTACCGGAACCAGCACCCAAAGTCAGCATTATCATACCTACCCGTAATGGCTATCAACTTCTGAGCCGTTGCCTGGACAGCCTTAGAGCACTAACCGATTATCCCGACTACGAACTGATCATCATCGACAACGGTAGCGACGAGCCGTTGGCTTTGTGGTATCTGCAACAGCTCACGTCAGAACCTTCAGTAACGATCATTCGAGACGATTCGCCGTTCAATTATGCAGCTCTCAACAACCGCGCGGCAAAACAGGCAAAAGGCGAAATCCTGGCGTTGTTAAATAATGACCTGGAAATCGTCGAATCCGACTGGTTAAAGGAAATGGTCGCTCTGGCCGTGCGCCCCGGCACCGGGGCGGTCGGCGCTGAACTGTGGTATCCCGACGATAGCCTGCAACATGGCGGCGTAATCACCGGACTGGGCGGCGTCGCCGGTCATTCTCATAAACATTTTCCCAAGTCACATCCCGGCTACTGCGGCCGTTTGTTGTTAACCCAGAATCTGTCGGCGGTTACCGCGGCCTGCATGGTACTGAGGAAACAGGTGTTTGATGAAGTTGGCGGTTTTGACGACAAGAACCTGACCGTCGCTTTTAATGATGTTGATTTGTGCCTGAGAATTCAGGAAGCCGGTTACCGGAACATCTGGACGCCTTACGCCCGAATGTATCATCATGAATCAGCCACCCGCGGCAGCGACGACAGCGGCGAAAAAGTTGTTCGTTTTCAGGGGGAAATAGCTTACATGAAACAACGCTGGGGTGAGAGTCTATTGAATGATCCCGCGTACAACCCTAACCTGACTTTGGATCGTGAAGATTTTTCATTGTCCTGGCCGCCACGACTTACCTTATCGCAGCTAGGAGCTTGTCGGAGTTAACGCTGATCTACTGCGAAAAAGCCGGATTTGGCCATATTTCCCGATCTTTTTCATGGAGCACTTCCTTGTGCTCCACCCCTTTGGGGCGGCTGCAAGCCGTGCAAAACGGCTGTCCTGCCGTTTTGTCGTTAATTAGCATAACTATTCGCCTCAAAAGATCAAAAAATCTGACTCAAACCGGCGTTCCCTCGCTACCATCGGTTAAGCCCGACAGGCTCCTAGTTTCCGATTGAGCGGTAAAACAGTGGCTTTTTTGCATTAAAGCTTTTTGTAAGCTTGTCCACATAACAATGGTATGAAATTTTAATCATAGAGGTTTTATGGAATCACCGTTGACTTTTGATACCCCAATGCTGGTATCGGCGATCATCCTGGGGCTAACCTTTCTTGGCATCTTTACCGAAGGCATGCACGGCTTCCATCGTACTAAATTTGCCATGCTGGGCGCCGGGCTGATGATTTTTTTCGGCCAGTATTTCGGCTTTTACAGTCCTGAATTAGCGCTGGAAGCGGTGGACTGGAATGTCGTGTTTCTGCTCGGCGCGATAATGACCATTGTTGCGATTCTGATTCCCACCGGCGGGTTTCATGCCCTGGCTTACCGCATTGCCGATCTAAGTAAAGGCCGATTATTCGTGATGCTGGCGCTGGTCGGCACCGCGGTCACGGTGATTTCGTTGTTGCTGGACAACGTGACCACGGTGGTTATTTTCGGCCCCTTGGTCATTTTAATCTGTCAGGCGTTGAAAGTTACACCGGTGCCCTATTTGCTGGCAATCGCCTTGCTTTCCGACACCGGCGGCGTTGCCACCTTGGTCGGTGACCCACCCAATCTGATGATCGGCTCAGCCGCCAACATTGACTTCAATACCTTCTTGTTTCACATGGGCGGTATTGTGTTGTTGGCGTGGCTGGGAATTTTGTGGGCAATGAAGCTTCTATTTCGCAAAGAGTTGGCGGAAACGCCTGCCGCCCTGCCCGATTTTAGTGATGATGAAAAAATCAAACATCCCAAAACATGGTATCGAGGTTTATGGGTGCTTGGCTTGATGGTAGTGTTATTTATTCTGCATACCCATCTTAACTGGAACGCTTGGGTAGTGGCAGCTACCGGCTTGACGCTTTATGTGTTTCTCATGCCCGATATCAGCCTGGACGCGTCGTTCGAATCACTGGAATTGACCCTGCTGATATTTTTCGTGTCTTTGTTCATGCTGGTAGGTGGTGTTGAACACAGCCGGTTTTTGGAATACATAGGCTCTTTTATCAAAGATTTTGTTGCCGCAGACCTGTTTCTATCGGCCATCGTATTGATGTGGGTGGCAGCGATACTGTCCGCGCTGATTGACAATATTCCTTTTACCGCCGCCATGATTCCTGTCTTGCATGGTCTTGAGGCCCAAGGCATCAATGTAACGCCGCTTTGGTGGAGTCTGGCCTTGGGCGTGGGCATGGGTGGTAACGGCACGCATCTTGGTTCCACGGCCAATGTCTATATCGTGACCATTTCCGAACGGCTGGCCAAGGAACAGGGACGCCCGGAACTTGCCATCACGCCAGGACTTTGGATACGTAAAGGAACACCCGCCATGTTAATAACACTGACTATATGCAGTGTGGTCATGGCGTTGTTTTTTGAGTTTTACTCAGCACCGATCTAAACAAAAACTCATTTTGCAGCGCCAGGGAAAGACTTACGCTTTCAGGCTTTTTTCAATAACCTGCTGGATTTCCCGGAGACAAAAATCACACCATGATGGCAAACCTGGTCTCGTCCCTGGCTTTTGGCTTGGTATAAAGCGTTGTCGGCTTTTCCCAACAGATGCTGGGCGATATCAGGACTGCCAACGTCCCTTGCCCGGCTTGGTTCATATAAAGCTGCGCCTATGGATAAGGTCAGGCGTAAGGTTTTCTGACCGTAATCAAATACATGATCGGCGACTTTCTGCCTGATTCGTTCGCAAATAACTAACAATAAACTGCTATCAACGCCAGACAAAATGGCAACAAATTCTTCTCCCCCATAACGCGCCAGGACATCGTTGTTACGCAATAAACGCTTGATCAGAGCGGCAACTTCCGCCAGCACGAAGTCCCCCGCTTGGTGACCATGAGTGTCGTTGACGTTTTTGAAATGGTCAATATCGAGAAATAAGCAAGCCAAACTTTCATGCGTCCGCCGGGATCGGTCGATTTCCTCCAGTAGTCTTTGTTTGAGGAAGCGTCGGTTATTAACTCCAGTCAGTTCATCGATCAGGCTGGTTCGGCGCAGAACTTCAAAGTTCAGATGATTTTCCAGACAAGTACTGACTACCGAAACCAGCTGTTCGATAAAATCGGTAGCCATATGATCGGCGAACCGATCCGCTTTTAAACTGCCAAAATTTAACGAGCCTAAGTAACGCCCTCTGCGGTATAAGGGAATAATCGCGACGCTAACCGGTTTACGGCTGCCAAAAGCAAAAAAATCTGCACATTTAGTTGATTTATAAGGGCCAATAAAAGGTTTCACGCTGACTCCGAAAGCCTGTTTCAAAAGATCAGGTGACGAAGCCAGTAGTAACTCCGGGTGAGATTGGGCATCAATCTGGTCTTCATCCAGATAGCTTTTCAGCATTCCATCGGCATCAACCAGATAAATGCTAATAAAATCAAGATCGAAGAAATTACGACCTTCCTTAAGCACGTACAAAATCAATTCGGATAACGAATTGAGACTGAGTAAGTGTCGCTCAAATTGCTGAAATCTTCGCCACAACAGACTGTTATGACGGATTCTATCGAGCAGGCCATCTAAATGACTTTGTAACACCAAAAGTTGAGTGTCGAGCGAAGTTTCAGCCAATGAATTCACCAAGAATGGGTTACAAGTGAATTTGTCGCGTTCAGAAATACAGACAGGATCAAGCTTCAGGTCAAGTAAAAGCCTATCCCATCCGGGTCAAGGTCGCAATAAACATTGCGTTAGAAGTTTAGTCCCAAATATTGAAAATTTGGCTTCATATTTTCCTGTTACCTTGCAATGGCCCACAAACTTGCTGAAAAAAGACTTTGGGAAGAATATTTCGTTATGGCAGTTGCACCGGAGGCGTTGCCTGCCAGCCTGGCTGTTTATGCTCAACGACAACAGTTGTATAAATACCGCCTCGAACATTGAATTTGGCGGTCAAACGCATAAATTTCGGCTGACAGACGGCCGCAAGATGATCAACAATTTCGTTGGTTATAGCCTCGTGAAATGCGCCACGTTCCCGGAATGTCCACATGTAAAGTTTTAAAGCTTTCAATTCCAGGCAGTGATTATCCGGCACATATTCCAGATGCAAGGTGGCGAAATCGGGTTGTCCGGTTTTCGGACACAAACAAGTGAACTCTGGGATGTCGATGCGTATAGTGAAATCACGTTCCGAATTTGGGTTTGGAAAAACTTCTAACTGGGTACTTGGATGGCTGCTCATGATTGGCAATAGTTTTAAGGCTGTAAATTGATAAAAACAAGTATAATTCAGGGTTTAACAAGATAAACCTGTCCCCGATCGATTCATGAAGCTTGAGAAAATCAAACTGGCCGGCTTCAAGTCATTTGTAGATTCTACCATCATTCCCATCACCGGCAATTTGACCGCTATTGTCGGCCCCAATGGTTGCGGCAAGTCGAACATCATCGATGCGGTACGCTGGGTCATGGGCGAAAGCTCCGCCAAACACCTGCGCGGCGGGCAGATGGCCGATGTTATTTTCAACGGTTCCGCCAACCGTCAACCGGTGGCCGTGGCTTCGGTTGAGCTGATCTTTGATAACAGCGAAGGCAAAGCCGGCGGCGAATTCGCCAACTACCAGACTGTTGCCATCAAACGTCAGGTAAGTCGTGACGGTCAGTCGGCTTTTTACCTGAACAGCAATCGCTGCCGAAAAAAAGACATTACCGATTTATTTCTGGGTACCGGTCTTGGTGCCCGTAGTTATGCCATCATTGAGCAAGGCACCATTTCCCGCATTGTCGAAGCCAAACCCGAGGATTTACGGTTGACCATCGAGGAAGCAGCGGGTGTTTCCAAGTACAAGGAGCGTCGGCAGGAAACCGAACTTCGGATACGTCACACCCGGGAAAACCTGGAGCGTTTGAACGATGTTAGGGACGAAGTTGAAAAACAGTTAAAAAGCCTCAACCGTCAGGCGGACAAAGCCAAAATCTATACTGAACTGAAAGCCCGGGAACGGCGCATGAAAGCCGAACTTCTGGCGCTACGCTGGCGGCAGGCGGCACACGCCAAAGCACAAATCGAGCACAAAATCGCCACCATCGCTGAACAACATAATGCCCTGTTCGTTGACCATCAAGCTTTACAAACCGATCTTGCTGAACAGCGCAAGACTCATGAAAAACAACAACAAAACCTGGAACGCCAGCAAGCTGACTATTACCAGCTCAGCGCCGAAGTCGGCCAATTGAAACAAATCCTGTCGGACAATGAAAAAAATCATCGCCAGGCGGTCACCGAGCTGGACAAAATCAGTCAGGATCTGGAACAGACCGAACAGGATCAAGTCAGCGCCACGCAGCAACTGCAACAGCTGAATCAAGCGCTGAACACCAATCAAGCCGCCTTGGTTGAAATCCAGAATCAGGCCCGGCAAGCCTCCCAGCACCGCAAACAACGCGACCAGTCCTGGCAGGAATGGCAGCAGGATTGGGAGTCTTTTCTGAATCGGCAAAACGATGCCAGGCGCCAGGCTGAAGTCAGCCAC
>RRYU01003319.1_pt1 | contig 12502 bp, 5 predicted proteins | sample 2162651 | NCBI WGS metagenome assembly RRYU01 (sample SAMN10267283, study PRJNA491782) | microbial mat metagenome | isolation source: biomat in the production well | place: Japan: Minami-Kanto gas field, natural gas well KTG3 | collected 2017-06 | reverse complement strand
ACTGCTAGTGCGGATGGAGAGATTTACTCATTGGGTTGCTATTCTAGTTGTTATTGCAGCACTCCTAATGGCCGCCGTAGCTCTCTCACGCGGTATGCCGATCAGTGAGATATTTCTGCTGGCTGTTGCCTTGGCCGTGTCGGCCATTCCAGAAGGTCTACCGGTGGCTCTAACTGTAGCTTTGGCCATTGGCATGCGGCGCATGGCAAAGAGAAATGTGATCGTGCGTAAGCTAATGGCCGTGGAGGCGCTGGGTTCCTGTACCTACATAGTTACTGACAAAACCGGCACATTGACGGTAAACCAACTTACTGCACGGCGTGTCTTGGTTCCTGTCTGTGAGCCTTGGGAAGTGACTGGGGATAGTTTGGAGCCGAACGGCTGTGTGGTTACTCCGACCGGCGAAATGTCTGCGCAGGAGCAGGTGATTCTAAAATGGGTTTTTCAGGTATCGGTACTGGCTAATGAAGGTTTTTTCGGGCACCGGGATGGCGGATGGGTACACCACGGCGATGCGGTCGATGTGGCGCTATTGGTGCTGGCTCATAAGGCAGGAGTTACTCAGCCGGAAACAGTCAACGCCTTTCCAGTCATATCCATAATTCCGTTTGAGTCAGAGCGTCAGTTTTCGGCCAGCCTGAATCGTGTGGACGGTGTACCATGTGCCTTTGTGAAGGGTGCTATTGAACGAATTTTACCAATGTGTGACTACATGGCCACTCCGGATCGGACCCAGGATATAGACCAGGAGTGGCTGCAGAGTCGGGCCTATAAACTGGCTGGAGATGGCTACCGGGTTATTGCATTAGCGTCGGGTAATCTGGAACTAGAACCGAACATGGATCTTTCTGAGAAAGACTTGCGCGGACTGACCCTGGTTGCTTTAGTGGGAATGATTGACCCGCTGCGATCTGAAGCGAAGGATGCAGTGGCTAGATGCCGGGATGCAGGTATAGAGGTGTCCATGGTAACCGGAGATCACCCGGCTACGGCGCTCTCCATCGCCAGGGAGTTGGGTCTGGCGGATAGTGAACAACAGGCAGTGACTGGGCCGCAGCTAAGGCAGGCCCGGGATCATCAGGAGCATGACGAACTTGTCAGGCATGCCCATGTGTTTGCACGGGTGGAGCCACAACAGAAGCTGGATATAGTGCAGTCTCTGCAACGAAGTGGTCATTTTGTCGCCACCAGTGGCGATGGAGCCAATGATGCACCGGCTTTACGGGCGGCTCAGGTTGGTGTAGCCATGGGGAAGAGCGGGACCGATGTGGCCAGGGAGACGGCGGATCTGATCATCACCGATGATAACTTTGCATCCATCGTGGCCGGTGTCGAAGAGGGTCGTATCGCCTACGCAAACGTACGCAAGGTGATCTTTTTGCTGGTCTCCACCGGCGCTGCGGAGCTGGTTCTGTTTACCCTGGCGCTATTGGCAAATCTGCCTCTGCCGCTACTTGCAGTGCAACTGCTTTGGCTTAATCTGGTAACGAATGGTATCCAGGATGTGGCGCTGGCCTTCGAACCTGGAGAAGGAGATGAACTAAAACACAAGCCGCGTTCACCCAAAGAGCTGATCTTCAATCGCCTCATGATCGAACGGGTAGTGGTATCAGCCCTGGTTATAGGTATTGTTGCATTTCTGGTCTTTCAGTGGTTGTTAAACCTAGGAATGCCCATAGACGAGGCGCGCAACGGTACTCTGCTATTGATGGTTCTGTTTGAGAATATCCACGTGTTTAATAGCCGTTCAGAGGCCCTTTCTGCTTTTCTGCATAACCCTATGCGCAATCCGTTGCTGCTGTTCGGAACGGTTGCTGCGCAATTGATCCACATTGGCGCAATGTACGTACCTTGGATCAGAGATGTGCTGCACATACAGCCGGTCTCCTTTGATCTTTGGCTGCATCTGTTGATGATGGCGCTTACAGTCCTGGTTGCAATGGAAGCGCACAAATTGATGCTGAAATTCTTTGTTAATAGATAGCGTTATCGCGCGTCCCGGCTGGACCATGTAATATTCTGTCGCATGGAATCATATACCTTAGCAAGGGTGCTACATGTGCTTGTAGTTGTGTTTTGGATTGGTGGTGAAGTGACACAAGACCCAAGTCTGTGAAAGGAACTCACAACCCACAAAATAACGCTGCAGCTGTAATATGGATGCGCGTATTCATGGGTTGCGCTGGGGCTTACGTCGGACGCGAGCTTGTGGCCTCAGTTAATCAAATTTGCATCCATATCTAGCTGCAATAGCTTCTCGAATTCATCAGCGGGGAGGGGGCTGGATAACAGGAAGCCCTGCATCTGATCACATGCTTCATTTCTCAGGAAGGCATGCTGCGTTTCAGTCTCGACGCCTTCTGCAATCAGTATCAGATCCAGTGCGTGCCCTAAAGCTATTATTGCCTTTACGATGGCATCGTCGTTTGTGTCCTTGCCTATATCTTGAATAAATGATCGGTCTATTTTCAGCCTGTTTACTGGCAGTAGTTTCAGGTACGAGAGAGAGGAGTAACCTGTTCCAAAATCATCAATCGCTAATGATATGCCCATACTGCGTAGTTTGTTCAGAGGCTCAATCTCTGTCCGGGCCTGGCGCATAATGAAGCCTTCTGTAATCTCAAGATCAATCATCTTGCCACTAATTCCATGCCTGTCCAGGGCTATGGCTATCTTCTCAACAAAGTTTTCCTGTTGTATCTGTCTGCCCGCGATATTTATTGCCAGACGGTCTAATTTATACCCCTTATCCTGCCATGATCTACATTGCTGACATGCTTTCTCGAAGACCAGGTCTCCAAGGTTAAGAATCATTGATGAATCTTCGATTAAGGGAATGAACTTGGAGGGAGGTATCTCTCCATACTCTTTAGAATGCCAGCGGATAAGTGCCTCGGCCCCAACTATTTTGCCGGTTTTAAGTTCGTATTGTGGTTGGTAAAATAGACTGAATTCGTCATTTTCCATGGCGTGATGAATCCTGGCTTCCATCGAGATTCTTGTCCTGGAGTAATCTGTCAGGCTTGGAGTGTAAAACTCAAACATATTACGTCCACGTGCTTTTGCTTTATACATGGCAGCATCAGCATTCTTTAATAAGATTCCCGGTTCTATTCCATCCTCAGGGTAGATGCTTATACCTATACTCGGAGTGATATAAAGATTGGACTCATTTGTTTTAAAGGGTGAATAGAAGAGGCCAATTATTTTCTGTGCAATGGTCGAAATTTCCTCGTAGGAGTCTAGGTCTTCTATAAGAATGGTAAATTCGTCGCCACCAATCCTGGAGATTGTGTCGTTACCACGCAGTTCTTCAGAAAGTCTTTTAGCTACCAAGGATAGAAGTTCATCACCAACATTATGTCCCAGGCTATTATTGATGTGCTTGAAATTGTCCAGATCAATAAATAGCAGCGCAATGTTGGATTTTTCTCTTTCCGCACGGTTGATGGCATGTTTGATATGCTCGTAGAACAATGCGCGGTTCGGTAGCCCGGTTAGTGGGTCATTGTGGAGGTTGAATGCAAGATCATCCTGGGCTTTCTTTATTTCACTTGTATTAGAGAAAACTCCGACATAATTAATGATGTTTCCCTGTGAATCACGGATTGTGCTGATCTTGACCCACTCGGGGTAGAATTCACCATCATGTTTTTTATTCCATATCTCACCTTCCCAAGAGCCGGTATTCTGTAGCTCGGACCACATCTTGCGATAAAACTCTTTGGGCTGACGACCAGATTTCAGGATGCTTGGATTTTTTCCTAACACCGCTGCTTCTGTATAACCTGTGATCAGTTCAAATGCAGGGTTCACTGCAGTGATTCTTGCTCTGCTATCAGTAACTACGATGCCATCCTTGGTGTTGGCAAAAACGTTGACAGCCTGCTTTTTGACATTTTCAGCCTGTTTTAGCTCGGTGATGTCAGTAAGAGTGCCTATGTATCCAGTGTATTTGGCATCGCTGTTATATACAGGCACAGCCTGACATTTAACCCATACCAGTTCGCCATTGCTGTGTTGAAAACGATACTCATCTGAAAAATCAACAAACCCATCAATTGACTCTATCCAGCGCTCTTGCACCCGCTGCTTATCATCTGTGTGCAAGGTTTGAAACAGTCCGGCGTTTAAGCAGTCATGTTCGGATAAACCTACTACATTGGTTGTTCTGGCATTTACATAGACACATTTTCCGTTCTCATCGGTGCGAAAGACACCGCTGGGTGAAAGTTCGGTTAGTGACCTGAAGCGTGACTCACTTTCTTGAAGCGCCATATCAGCGAGTCTTTTTTCAGTGATATCCTCTATGACTTCTATAAGATAGTGGATAGAAAGTTTTGGACTCCAGGCAATGGATACCGTGCTATTTACCCATATAGTTCTATTAGTCCCTTGAGCTATATAGCGTTTTTCAATGCTGAATGTGTTTACTTCACCAGATGTTAGTTTCTTAACATGTTCCAGTGTGGTTTTAACATCATCTGGATGGGTAATATCCTTAAAGCTAAGATTCATCATCTCGTCATTGCTGTAGCCAAGCATCTGGGTAAAGCATTTGTTTACGGCGATATATTTTCCTTTGGGAAGTTCTGCCAGGGTTACACCTACACCCGCCATTTCAAAAATGGTGCGGAATCTTTGCTCACTTTCATGTAGTTTAAGGCTGGTTAAATGACGCTTGGTAATGTCCTCTGCAAACCCTGCAATCATGACAAACTTGCCATCTTTATCATATGCAGGAAAGGTTTGTGATTGGATGTAGCACTCTGAATCATCTTCTCTTAATAAGCGGTATTCCATAATACCTGGTCTGGCTCTTTGCTGTGCCTCAAGTGCATTTTCAACAATCTTCCGGTCGTCCGGGTGCACTGTATCTAAAAATGATTGTGGGTTCTGGTAGAGACTTTCACAGCTTTGCTCCCAAATATCTTCATAAGCCGGACTTACATAGAGCATGCGTTGTGTTTCGACATCCTTCAGAAAGAATACCTGCGGGATGTTCTCTGCCAGTTGTCGGAAGCGAAATTCACTATCTTTTAGATTATCTTCTATGGTTTTTCTGGAGGTGATATCGCGAACTGTCGCAATTAGCCCGGAGATATTTTCATGATCTCTGTAAGGTATATAGATTATATCTATATACATTGGGTCACGACCGGGGAGACTAATCCAGGATTCAAACTTTACGGATTTGCCGCCGATGGCTTCATCCATCTTTGGTTTCAACAGTTGTTTAAATGTATCTGTTCCAATAACATCTTCCACCTTTAACCCAATGATCTCATCACTGTTCAGATCGAATTGCTCCAGATAGGCCTTGTTGGCGATGACGTGGCGATAGTCCAAATCAATCATGGCTAACATGTCGGTACTGGTGGAAACCATCAGCTCGTAGCATTTCTGGTTATGTCCTGAGGCGGTGAGGCTTGTATCTGTACTCGTGTTAGTTTTGTCTGTATTGATCTTATTCAAGAGAGGTTCATCTGACAGGCTCTCCTCACTAGATAGACTCGTTTGCTCAAGCTCAATTCCTGACTCATGGGCAAGTTTATTCAGCCTGTCTACAAACAGTTGGATTTCGTATTCTTTAGGTAGACTGTTCTTTTGAGTCCAGGCCTTAACCAATGAAAGCATCATGGTAGCAAGTTCACCACTCTTGTTCAGATTGAACGTGTCGGCGGTGGAAGTAATTACCGAGAGGTAATCAATAAGATTTACTAATGCCGACTCCGTATGGTCGGCGTTGCGCAGACGCGGTAACTCTGATGAGATTGCTTTTATCTGATACGCAAGACGTTGGAGGTATACTTTTTGTAACTCCCCGATATCCTTCGCGCCTATATTATCATCAGCAATGGATCCGCCCCTGGACTTAAACAACTTGCCTGATACCTTCTTTAACACTTTTAATTCCTCACGAAAAATGCCTGTGATAGCAATATCGCAATAAGCATTCCATGTGAGGCGGTGTTGGTGAGGATTTAGGCTTAATTGAGGTAACAGATTGAATTATCGAGAAAAGAAAATTAGTTAGATCAGCAGGAAAGCAACTCGTATTAACTCAGATCAATGAAAGACTGGGAAAATGCCATTTGCAAATTGCATGTTCCGCATTTTGCACCATACTTCAAGTAGAATTACATATAAATAATAAGGGATTGGCGTGGAACAGCTCTCACTATTAATCGTAGAGGACGACCTGTTGTTGGCCGAAGCATACGAGCTCTTTCTTGGGGAGTTGCAACTGGAGGTAAAGATTGCGGGAACGCTACAATCATCCCTTGAAATATTTGATGAGCTCCAACCTGATATCGTGATACTGGATCTGCTGCTACCAGATGGACATGGAATAGACCTGTTGCAGCATGCAAAAAACATCAAGCCAGACACCATTATAGTTGTCATCACCACAGAGAACAGTTCTGAAAGCACCCGAGAGGCGATCTTGAGTGGAGCTGAGGATTACCTTATTAAGCCTTTGAGCAGTGAGCGTCTGGTTACCACGGTGCAAAATGTCCTGGAAAAGATCAGACTTAAAGATGCGCTGAATAAGATGCGGTTGGCACTCCCAATTTCACCCATCCCAAACATTATTGGTCAATCTGCACGGATGCGGGCGGTATACCAGATCATCTCGAATGCGGCCCGTTGTGATGCAAATGTGTTCATCACTGGTGAGAGCGGTACGGGTAAAGAGCTGTGTGCTGAGGCAATTCATAAACTAAGCGCTCGGTCTACAAAACCATTCGTTGCCAAAAACTGTGCCGCCATACCAAAGGATCTGCTGGAGAGCGAGATCTTTGGTCACTGCAAGGGTGCCTTTACCGGGGCAACCAAAGACAGGAAGGGGGCGGCCAGCCAGGCCCATGGGGGCACGCTTTTTCTTGATGAAATATGTGATCTTGATTATGAACTGCAGGCTAAATTCCTGAGATTTCTCCAGACAGGAAAATACCAGCCCGTCGGCGGGAGCGAAGAGCTGACAATGGATGCCAGGATAATATGTGCCACCAATAAAAATCCTGTGGAGGAGGTTAGACTGAAAAACTTCAGGGAAGATTTATTTTATCGTCTCTATGTCCTTCCCATCGAAATGCCACCCTTGCGCGAAAGGGATAACGATGTGGCCTTGCTGGCAGAATATTTTATGGGTCGTTATCGGGGAGTTGGTGGAAGTGACACAGCCCCTGAATTTTCAGCACAAGCGATTGATCAGCTGTTTTGCTACACCTGGCCGGGTAATGTCCGGCAGATGGATAATGTGATTCAAAATTTAATGATGCTGTATCCTGGGGAACAGGTAAGCGGCAGGATGGTGAAAGATCTGTTACACCAAATGGATTTTGATAACAGCCACTTTATATCAAGTCGGAAAAAATATAGTTCGTCGGTACATAATCCTCAGAACAACCAGATCAGGGCGCTGTGGGAAGAGGAAAGAGACATCATAGAGCGAGCCATTAAGCTATGTAATGGAAATATACCGAAAGCCGCAGAACAGCTTCAAATTGACAGTTCTACTATATATCGTAAGCGCAAGCGTTGGACTGAGGCCACTTATTGACCTTCTTTATACTGGATCTAGTCATGGTCTATTGATCAACAGTAACAATATTTTACATAACCAGCGCAGCTATGCGCTCTTCAAAGTCGTCTCCTATGGGTTTTGAAATGTAATCATCGCAGCCAGATTTGATGGCTTTGTCGCTATCCGCACTCATTACAGATGCGGTGACAGCAACAATGAGACCAGTATAACCTTTGTTGCGAAGTTCCCTCGTTGCCTGGTGGCCATCCATAACTGGCATATGCATATCCATTAACACCAGATCATAGTTGCAGGCCAAGGCCATAGTTACTGCCTCCTGACCATTGGTTGCAAGTTCTATTTCATGCCCCTGTGAGGTCAGGCGCAGGGTAAGCATGCGACTGATAAACTCATCATCTTCAACCAATAGAATTTTTGCCATTCTCATATTCCTGTTGTTTTATAGTAAATGTAAAAGTTGACCCAGAGCCATAATTGCTCTCAACCATGACTTGGCCGCCATGCAATTCCACCAGCTTTTTGGTGATTGCCAGACCCAGGCCGGAGCCACCTATTTTCCTGGTGGAGGAGTCATCCACCTGACGAAAGGGATCAAAGATATAGGGCAGATCAGATTTCGGTATGCCAATGCCTGAATCTGTAACGCTAAAACTTACCACATCGGTATCACGTTTAGCTGTGATAATGATCTTGCCTTCCTGGGTGAACTTGATTGCGTTACCTACTAGGTTGATCAGTATTTGGCGTATGCGACGCAGGTCTGCCCGAAATAAGAATCCATCTGTTTCAGTTTGCAATTCTAATCCATTGATTTGTGCCTTATGACTGAATCTCTGTTTCATGTCTTCCATTAGTTGCTGAACGTCAATCTGTTCAATATGAAGATTCATCTCGCCAGCTTCAATCTTGGATATATCCAGGATGTCATTGATGAGTTCCAATAGATGTTGACCGGAGATATCCATATCTTGTGCAATCTGTTCAATATTCTCTGGCGAAGGCATTTTATTTCGATCTTTCAACATTGGGAGATATCCCAATATTACTGTCAGAGGTGTTCGCAACTCATGGCTCATGATATTTAAAAATGAAGATTTATGTTTGTTGGCCTGTTCAGCCAATTCTTTCGCCTCAATCAGATCACTCTCTATCTGTTTAAGTTGTGAAATGTCAGTGATGATTCCAACAAATGATTTGGTGTCGTCTGTATGAGCTTCACCTACTGCCAGGTGCATTTGGAATTCACTGCCATCTTTGCGCCGACCCACAACCTCGCGTCCGATCCCAATGATCTTTTTTTCACCTGTCCCTAGGTGATGCTCCAGATAGCCATCGTGCTCAGAATGATATGGCTCTGGCATTAGCATTTTTACATTCTGACCGAGGACTTCTTCTCTGGGATAACCAAACATTCTTTCTGCCGCCGGATTGAATAGGGTGACATTCCCTCCTGAATCGATAGTGATAATGGCATTAACTGCATTCAATAGGATAGCTTTAATCCTCGATCTGCTGGCCTGAAGTTGAATGGTGCGTGATCTTACAAGTTCATTGACTAGTCTCCCACGGTTAGTGATGACATGCAGATAGGCAGCTAAAAGAAGGGTAAGGACTACGCCAGTTATCATCACAAACCAAGGGGTCCAATCATGTTTCTGGGCGATAAATGCTGGGGTGGCAGTGCTGGTTAGTGTCCATTTGCGACCGGCAAATTTGATGTCTGAAGATAATTGCCAAGGGCTACCAGGTTTGGAAGATTTTGCAGCAACAGGATTGGAGCCATATAACTGTGTCGGATTGCCGGGATCGGTGGTGTCGTCCAGCCGTATGGCTAAAAGATTTATATCACCCTCACTATGCATTATGACCGATTCCACAAGACCATTAATACGAAAAACACCTAGTGCAAACCCTAATAATCTTTCACCCGTCTCTTTCGAATTAGGATCAGATGGCTTGAAAACTGGTGTAAAGATAAGAAAGCCTTTCTGCTTATTCTTGTCCTGGACCAGAGTAATGCTGGCGGTCGCCTGCATAGTGCGGGTCTCTCTGGCCTTGATCAGGGTTTTGCGTCGCGCAGCATCTGATCCAAGGTCAAAACCAAGGGCGGATTCGTTTCCTGTTAACGGCTCCAGATAGTAGACTGGGTAGTACTTTGGACGGCTAGACACAGGTACAAGGTTACCCCTTACATCCAGTTCCCGAATACTAAATCCTTCATGCCCATCACTCTTTGCATTTCTCTCGTACACTTCTTTTTCATTGTGAAATACTACAGGTATCCACTCTAGCGCCTGAATACTGGGGTGTTTCTTGAGATAGGCAGTGACATAGAGACGAAACTCATGACGATTAACAAAGCTGGATGCCAGAAAAAAACGCTCAATACCCGCCAGGTTTTCCTTGTGTATTTCAAGAGTCTTTGTCAAAGACTCCTTGACCTGTTCCTGGAGGCGTTTTTGTGCCGCAAGTGCGTTGCGGTCCTGAAGACTCATTGTTATATGAAATGCCAGGTAACTAAACAGAAGCCCAATGACAAATACGACCATGAAAGTGAGGCGGTTAGTGTTTATAGTCATTGTCATTGTTTCTTCTTAGGGCTATACACAGAGACATTATTTCGTCTGTTGTGCTTGGCCTGATACAAGGCCTCATCTGCGGCGGATATCAGCGCGTCCAGTTGATCACAATCTCGAGAAGAAGCAATGCCTACACTGATACTTAGAAAAAATAGCTCACTCTTGCTCAGGTGTTGCAGTTGAAAAAAGCATATACGTATTTCTTCAATTATCTCAAATGCCTTTGCTAAGCTGGTGTCTGGAAGAATTACACCAAACTCATCTCCTCCATAACGACCCAGTTGATCGGTTTGACGCAATCTGTCTGTTAACAGGCGGGCTAAAGATTTCAGGACTTTGTCTCCCACCTGATGCCCGAATTTGTCATTTGCCTGCTTGAACCCATCGAGATCTATCATTACATAGCAAAGCTCTTTTCCCAGGCGACGGCAGCGAGCCAGTTCTGTCTCCAGATGAAGTTTTAAAGTTATGTGATTCAGTAGTCCGGTAAGGCTGTCGTGATACATTAGTTTACCCAGGATGCGGGCGCGCTCAATCTTGGTTTTTACCGTACTGATTAGGTGCCTGTCAGAAATAGGCTTTTGCAGAAAATCATCTCCCTGTTCTAAAGTCCGCATTTGAACGTCCACATTACTTTCAATGGAGAGAAAGATTATGGGTAGACTAAAATAGGTTTTGTGTTGACGAATTACCTGGGCAACCTCTGCCCCTGTTATCTCTTCCAGATATAGGTCCATAATGATCAGTTCCGGATTAAAGCTATCTAGTAGAGTAAGTATTTCATTAGGCTGGTTCATGCTCTTAACATCCATGCCAGCCTGTCTAAGAATTAGGCTATAGTGATTAGTCAGATCTACGTCATCATCCAGTATCAATACCCTGAAAGGTTTTTGTTGCTCTGTTCGAGCTAGTTTGTCCAACTGATCAAGAAGAAGCGTGAAATCCACGGGCTTATCAATGTAGGCCACGGCACCTGCACGAACAGCGGCAAGGCGTGACTCCCAATCAGTACGACTGGAAATAAAGATGATCGGTAGTGGCTCTGTGGATGTATTCGTTAGTGTTTTAGCCAAATCCGCGCCAGCAAGATCACCTTCTGGCAACATCATGTCCAGGATCAGAAAGTCCGGCCTTTTTGACTTTATTGCATCTGCAGCTTGAGTTGCGTCTATGAATAGAGTGATGCCATAACCAAAATAAGAAAGCTGGGCCGATATCTCCTGTCCCTGAGAGACATCATCCTCAACAATGTATATGTGCTGATCTTGGTTGGTTTCAAATGCAGTTGCCATAAGGCGGCTGTCTGTCTTTAATACTTCAAGCTTCTTATCTGGACCAACTTCGACCAGATGCCTGAGTTTTTCGACTTCATGTAGAAGTTCTTTTTTAGCCTTGGCGTCTGGAATAGTCTTGTCCTTCAGATGCTCCTTGAGAACTACTTCTATAGAATGCGACTGATCAGTAATACGTTGAAAACCAAAGGTACCTGCTGAACCAGACAGCTTGTGAATATTAAGATATATTGCAGTCAGATTGTTGTATCCACTTGCGGTATCGGCCAAGGATTCTAGACCAGACTCAATTTCATCAATCCGCTTGCTAAGTTTTTTTGCAAACTCATCTCGTAATTGCTGAAGTTGTTTCCTGGCTTCTTTTAGATCAGGCATGCTGTAGTACCCATGTTATTGATATTTATATACTCGGAACTTTAGTTTTATCATAAGCCTTTGGTTAACCCTGAATCCAGGCACCAAGACTTATCTGGTGAAGTATATGCATAAATCTATAATGCGACAGGTGGAGCCGGATATACTTGTCAACTACCTGTTCAGCGGAAACATGGAGATCCACAGCTAATCTTTAAGCGATCGGCTGAATTTAAGGTGTCAGATTAGTCAAAGGCTGGTTCCTATCCTGTGGTTTTCGATAACTAGATTACGCATCACTGCATTTCCTTTTAGACCCAGGGTGACATTGGAATTGAATTTACCCGTCGAGAAACAAAAAAACCAGCGTGAGGTCGGGGTTACTGTAGGGACAGGAATAATCAGAAATCACACGTCATACATTTGTTTGCGTTTGCGTACAAACGAAAGGCCAGAGAAGTCCTCGTGACGCAAGGCCACCCTGACATTTCCGTTAATACAATGTCTTATAAAAAAATAGAAATGTTAGGCTTTGATTGTTGTAAAAAATACCGACATTTTGCTATGAGTTTTGTGGATTGAGACCTCTGGTATGTCCTGCTCCATGCTGGCGGGTGTGATCCATCCACATCGTTATGGGTACGCAATTACAATGAGAAGGGGTAAGCAGGATAATACGGCTTGTTGCAAACAAGGGTTTTCTGAGCTTTTAGATGGGTAGATGC
>RRYU01003989.1_pt1 | contig 12507 bp, 8 predicted proteins | sample 2162651 | NCBI WGS metagenome assembly RRYU01 (sample SAMN10267283, study PRJNA491782) | microbial mat metagenome | isolation source: biomat in the production well | place: Japan: Minami-Kanto gas field, natural gas well KTG3 | collected 2017-06 | reverse complement strand
TTGTCTTTTATTTTTCTTATTAAAGATGGGAAATAAGGGTCAGTTATATCATATTTGAATAATTCTCCATTCACCAAATAAACATAAAGTCTTTCCCCTTCCTGTCTGAAGTAAAGGTCTCTAAAATCAGTATTGTCCTGAGTCATTATGCTTGATTTTCTATAAATTTTATTGTTCTCTAGACCAAACAACTCAAACTTTCCAGTATTGGTTGTTCCAATATATATTTGATTTTTAAAATTTATAACTTCTCCGTTGTAATAAGGCTTTACCCCACTCTTTGCCAAGGGCACAGAAAAAACAACGATAGCCAACAAAGCTATAAATAAAACTATTTTCCTCCTTGTAAATAATTTAATCGCATTCGTAAACATAAAAATATTTATATTAAAATTAATAAAAAATTTACAAGCCTCTAATATTTAGATTATATTAGCACAATTTTTGAAAAAATCAATAGTCTAGGCAAATAATTTAAAAAAAGGAAATCAAGCAAATGATTTCCTTTTTTTATTTTACTTTAGGTAAAAAAACTCTATTGTGTATTAATATGATCTTAGATATATAATATCTTTCCCAATTTCTTCGTCATAAACAGACTTTATATCATAATAAGACCTCAGTCTTTTGTCTTCAAAGAAAAAATCACTTTTTAGTTTTCCATTAAAATCAAAAATATTCAAATGAGCTCCTCCCCAATAAGGAACCGTGGCTATTTCTACTCTACCATCTCCATCAAAATCACCAAGAGCGACTTTTACTCCACAGCGAAATTCTTTTGGATAAGCTGGAAAGACCCCCAACAATCTACTGGTTTCATAATCTATTATTGTGATATTTGATTCTTGCCCTTCGCCTGAACCCAAAACCTTCTCATATAGAGCATCTTTATTTGAATCAACAATATTTGTATTAGCATTTAATTTTTCAAATTCACTATAATCTATTTTTTTGAATATAACTTCGGAAAAATTAATATTTTTGACTATTTTTTCTTTAACACTTATTACTACATTTTGAAAATTTTCCTTTGTTTTTTCAATTGACTTTACGGCCTTTTCTTTTTTTTCTGGATAAAACAATATCATACTATCTCTCGCTTCCAAGCTTATTCTATTTACCAAAATTCTCTTGCCATCACTATTTACCATCTCTAGATTCTCTCCTATCTCCTGAGATGTTCTTCTTTGATATGAGTTTACGAACACCACACCTTTTTCAAAATCCCTTCGCCATAAGCCTTCTTCATAGTTTTCAAAAGGTCCATCAACACGATAAGCTCCTGAAGTTGGCGCACCAAGATTGTAATCATACTCCTCATACCACCAAGTCTGCCCATGATGAGTTTCTCCAAAGTCAAAGCTGTAATAAGCACCAGCCAAGAGAGCGCTACCGAGACCAAATCGCATTTCTCTCAAATCATTTTTATCTCGGGAATTTGCATTAACTATATGAATCTTTGGCTCTTTATTCAAAGCTGGCTTTTCAAGTAATGACCTCATAACATTGGGCCAATAACCAGCCCCTTCCCAAGGTGTAGGAAAACTTTCATACATCATTCCATTTATATGAGGCTGATATGCAACATGAGAAGAGCCGTTTTCAACTATTAAATAACTATCACCAAAAAGAGAAGCGGTTGTTGAAAGCATACTAACAACACCATTTTTATATCTTTCATTAACATAGGCAATGTTGTCGTTTTTACCATCATTGTTTACGTCTAACTTACTATCATTTACCCAGTACATATCATGCCAGATGGTATCATAAAAAACCCCGTCCCAAACACCGCTTAACATCAACTTATAGTAAACAAATTTAGCCAAGGTGCTATTCCAAGAATCAGAAGTGTTGTAATGATTTACGCCAAAATTAAGCATATTGGTACCAGGCCAGGCAACAGTCCTATTCCCCTTCTCATCTTTTAGATACCATTCGTCTTTTATTTTTTTAAATAATTCGCAACGAAGCAAACTCATATTATACGCACAAGCATCTTGCCTTATTTCACCAGCAGTTATATAAGCTAAAATTATTATATCTGGATTATATTGCCTTATTTTTTTCAATTGCTCGCGACTATTCACCTGGGTTTCCATATCAAGGACAAGCAAATCCCAACGAGCAAGCTCTTTCGCTTCCTTATCACTAATCTCCCAATTCAAAAAATAATTAGCCAATTTTGGGAAATCTTTGCTTTTCACAAAACCTAAAATAGCAATAGTATTTATAGGAATTAAAATAGAAAATACTAAAATCAAAAATAAATATTTAACTCTTTTTTTCTTTTCTTTTAAAATAACTTTTTTCTCAGCCTGAGAATATATTAAAGATAAGCTCTTAAAATAATTTTCTCTACTATTTTTACCCTCTATTGATCTTTTAGCTGATTTTTCTATTTTTACTCTTTCTTCATCTTTTATACTTTCAATTTCATTCATTTTTTCAGAAAGATTCTTCTTGTTCCCAAAGGAAAAAAGAAAACCGGTTTTTCCATCTTCTATCATCTCGGCTAAGCCTCCAATGCGAGATGCTAAAACCAAAGTACCAAGAGACATTGCTTCTATAACGGTGTATGGAGCATTTTCATACCATTTTGATGGAATAATAACAGCTCTGGCCTCGGCTATTATTTTCTCAAGCTCTTTGCCTTTTTTGAAGCCTAAGAGAAAAACCCTTTTTTCAAGACCAAACTCTTTTATTTTATTTTTCAATATTTCTTCCTCTGGCCCATCACCAACTATATAAAGATTATTTTTTAAATTTGCCATTGAATAAGCATCCAATAAATCCATTACTCCCTTTTCTCTACTTAGTCTTCCGTAGAAAAGAAAATAATCTTTTTTTCTCAAATTCATTTGTCCTTCAAAAGGCAAGGGATTTGGTAGATAACTAATTTTATTTTTAAAACCAAATTCCCAAAATTTTTCAATCAAAAAATTACTTGGTGAAATGTATTCATCAACCTTCTTGTAAATTCCCAAAAGACTATGAAGATATGATTCTATAACACAAACTAAACTCTTTGAATAAGAATCCTTAACACACTTATCAAACAAGCAATGATAATATTTTTTGCTTTTACTTTTTTCCCAAATTCTTCCATTGAGCATCAAGCTATAATTTGGTGATATCAGTTTATAATCATGAAGGGTATAAACTATTGGAACTTTCTCTCTCTTCAAAACATTTATTATTGAAGGTGAAATCTGATGATAAATGTTATGAAGATGAGCGACATCGGGATCAAAATCTTTGAGTAATTTCTCTAGTCTTTTATTCGCCTCAAAGTTGTACCATATCTTGAATACCGTTTTTATTTTTTTTGACAAAGATATGTTATTTTCATTATTGTATTCACTGTTTTCTATAAAATATTTCTCCCATTTTGTTTTTTCATTCTCAGGGTGCTTCATTGAAAAAAATGCCACTTCATATCCTTTTTCGCGAAGAATTTCCGCTGTATCAAAATAGGATCTCTCAGCCCCGCCCTTTAAATAATGGAATTTATTAATCAGTAAAACTTTTTTAGGACGCTCTATTTCTTTTTCATAAATATCTTCGTAACTCAAAACCATTTTATCTACAGAAAAATACTCCTTAACTCTTTTTTGCAAAGAAAGAGCCAGTCTTCTTCTCTCTGAAGTATCATAAGCTAGTTTTTTAATAAGCTCTGACAATTTTAGAGAATCGCCAAATTCATAAAGATATCCATTTTCACGATCATTGATTATTTCCCGTATCCCATCAACTCTACTGGCTATAACCGGCAAAGCAGCGGCCCCGGCTTCTAAAATAGATATCCCGAGCCCTTCCCACCTTGATGGCTGAACATATATATCAATGTCTTCATAGAATTTTCTAATATTTTTTTCGGCACCCAAAAGAAAAACTCTTTTTTCCAAGTTATATCTTTTTATTAAAGCTCGTAAATCATATAAAGATTTTCCCTCACCGGCAATTTTCAGTTTTATATTTTCATCTTCAATCAAGCTCATAGCAAAAATAAGCTTCTCAAAGCCTTTTTGCTTAGTTAATCTTCCTGCTGAACCTATTATAATTTCTTTAGATTTTTTATCTTTATAGCTATTGTAATATTTATCAAAATTTATCCCATTATGAATCACCGTTATTTTGTTTTTATTAGTTTCGTAGGTTTTTAATGAATAGTGCTTTACTGATTCTGAAACTGAAATTATTTTTGAGAATTTTTTCTGGACTTTCGTTTTAAGTGCTCTTTTTATTTTTCCTTCATTATGATTCAGGTTGTGCTCAGTTGATATCAAATTTTTAATCCCAAGAGAACTAGCAGCCAAACCACCATAAACATCCGCTCCAAAAAGATGAGTATGAACAATATCTGGCTTTTGTTTTCTAAGTATTTTCTTTATTTTAAAATAACTAAAAAATTCCAGCTTAGGAAGTGACCCAACTAGATCAATTTTTATTCCACTCTCTTCTAACTCTTTGGCCCAGTACCCTGTTCTTCTAAGGCAAATAACGCTCGCTTCAAATCTTTTTGAGTCAAGTTTCTTAATGATTTCGGTAACCAGTCTTTCAGCTCCACCGAAATCAAGAGAAGGAATAATATATGTTATTTTAATTTTTCTTTTCATATATTTTATTTTCTTCTATCAAACTAGCTGTAGCCAAGGCAAGCGCTATTAAAAACCAAAGCTTTCCTTTGTAATAAGAAGTATTAAAAAATTCAAAAGCAAACACTGAGCTTGCGGCTACTAAAATAGGTAAATATAGAGACAGATATTCTTTTTTTCTCAATATTTTAAATAAAGAAATAAAAATTGCTAAAATAAAAAAAGTAAAAGCAAGCAAGCCGAGAAACCCATTTTCTAACATTATTTTTTGAATAATTCCATGAGAGTCAACAGGATCCCCGTGTTTGGCTCTAAATCTAATGCTACTAGAAACGGAATTCAAATACTCTCCGGTCCCCTTGCCTATCAAAGGATTTGCTTTAAATTCTTTAATTGCTATTTCTGTCAAAAGAAATCTACTCTGGTTGGAACCAATACCTATGCTATATTCAGTCTGCAAAGTTATCATATAAAATGCTAGGGGAAATAAAATAATTATTGAAACAAACAAGGGCACCAGATACTTTAAAATATTTTTTTGATAATAAATCAGAGCACCAATGGTGCTTGATAGAAATAAGACAAGCCAAGCTCCTCTTGAGAAAGTCAAAAGTAGAATAATCCCTATAAATAGAGCAAGAGCATCTAGAGCCCTTTTGCTCTTTTTGTTTTTTGTAAAATACTTTAAGGATAGTAAAACAAATATTCCAGGAAGAAGTGTTTCCACTATCAAATTCTGGTTATCTCCTATGGGATAATACCCAAAGAATAAGACTGGCTTTACTCTAGCTAAGGTATTTAACCAATCCTGAGACAAGATAGACTGAACTCCCATGCCGGCAATAAACAAAGCTGAGAGAGAGAAACTAATTAAAGTATTTTTTAAAATCTTTTTATTTTTTATAATATTAAAAGGTAAAACTATATAGGCTAAATAAAAAAACAAAATCCAACGAAAAGAATACCAAATACTATCAGAAATATTAGGAGAAGATAAAGATGATACTATAGCTAATAAGAAAAAGCTTAAAAATGGAATTAAGTGAGGATATTTTATTTCATGCAATCTTCTCTCCATTGTTAATTTTAGAAAAAATACAACCAAAACTACCAAAGAAAGTAAATCAATCAGAGGAATAAGTAAGCCACCCAAAGAGAAATCAAAGGCAATGACAGGCAAGAAAAAAGCCATTAGATAAATACCAATTTCTATTTTTGATAGAAGTAAAACCAGCAATAAAAAAATAAAAGGTGAGTAAATTGGCGAGATATTAAAAAAACCAAAAATAAAAACCAAAAGACTGATGCCAACCCCCGACATTAAAGCTAATTTTAGTAAATTATGTTTGTTTTCTAACACATTGTTTATTTTATTTTTAACATTATATTCTAACACAAAAAATAAAAAAAGTCAAGGGATGTTTCCCTTGACTATATGAAGTTAATTAAATTTAACCTTTTTTTACAATTCTATTTCATAATTAGCATTAACCACAACATCAATGCTAATATTACCTCCGTCTCCATTAATGTTTGGCACCCAAATTAAATTTTCCTTGGGAATTTCATAAACCTGGTCTTCAGATATAAGAGATACTTCAATCTCAGAAAGCTTTGTCTGATTGATGCTAGTGGTATCGGCTAGCCATGCATTATCCTGGAAACGAAGATTAAATACAAGCGGATAAACGCCGGGACCAAGAACAAAAGTATCTGAAGTAAGTGATGATTCTGAGGTCAGAACTTTTTCCCAATAACCATAGTTCATGGTGTAGAGAATAAAGTCAGCTTGATAAAACTTGAATTGAATTTGAAAAGAAACATTTTCGTCAATCCTTACTTCATCACCCCCCTCAAACTCTGGAACCTCTGATTTTTCAAATTCAAACCCATCTTTACTGACATTAACATCAACAATAGCATTACCCCCATCGCCCGCTTCATTTGCGACCCAGCTTATCTTTCCACTGTCAAGATAAAATACATCTTCCAAGCTTTCTTCTATGGAAATATTAACTTTTTCCAATTTTTCCTTAGAAAGCCCAGAAACACTGGAAAGCCAAGTTCCGTCTGTAAACTTGACATTAAAAGTAAGTGGGTATTTACCATCTTGAAGCTTGAAGCCTTCAAAAACAATTCTCTCTTGATAGCTTACATCCACATCCCAAAACTTATTTTCAAAAGAAACTATTAATCTTTCAGCTTCTTTTAATTCAAGAACCAAATCAAATTGATATTCATCCAAAGTAGGTTCAGCGGGTTCAGCGGGTTCAGCGGGATTAGATGGTTCAGAGGATTCAGATGACGTTGAATCATCTGGAACGTGGTATTTTTTATCACTACCTCCACCACCCCCACAAGCTGTTAGAGAAACAAACAGAAAACAGAAAATCAAAAATCCAAATTTCTTCTTCATGATAAATCTCCTTTTTTAGTTTAAAGCCCCAAATAAATTTGGGGCTTTTTTTGGTTTAAGGTAGCCTTATTATCTCCCCTTTTCTTAACTCGGGATATACTTTAACTAGCCCTTTCTCAAAAACTCTGTACCAAATATCATGCTGATTGTCTACTTGATGAGGTCCCAAAGCTCTTCCTAGAGTTTCAAATTCAGGAAACCATCCAGAGAAGTTGTGCCCAACAGCAAAATAACCATCGCCCAACAAAGCACTCGCTAGACCGAATAATAAATGCTCTTTACTAGGAGTTCTTTTGATTTGAATTATGGCATTTTCACCTTGGGCTAAATAATATTCCATATTTTGATACCAACCTCCAGCTCTTTTATCAGGTCCACCATAAGTGAATGGAAACTCTTCAAACATTTTTCCATCTAACACATTCATGAGCTCCATATTTCCTTTATTGCCAATAACAAGAAAATCTTCACCCATCTCTTCTCGGATAATGGTGTAGAATTCTTCCATTCCTTTACGCCAAGCATCATCAAGTCTTTTCTGCTCATCAGGAAGACCATCCAAGTTAGCATCAATCCAGCCAAGATTTCTTCTGAGCAGAATATGCTCATTGGTCCAGTACCAGTTATCAGCAGCATTATCTCCAAAAAATCCATCAGGACGAGGTTCTTTTTTTAAGGCGTGCTTGATATAGAAATGGGCTATAAACTCATTCCACTTTTGCCCATCTATTTTCGGTGACATTGAGCTCATATTTACCATTCTGTAGGGTAAATATGAATCGTAAAAAACAGCGTGTTCTTTTTTGTCCGTCCATAACCACCAATCTTGATATTTTTCGCTCAAAAGCATTTCTGTAAGTTCAAGATTCAACGGTCTTTTAGGAATTTCTTCGTAATAAACTTCAATAGGGTTCCCGTAGGCTAAAATCTTTGTACTCGGATCTTCTTCACGAAGCAGTGCAATAGATTCCGGATTATTAGTCCAGTTTTCATAATCCATTATAATTAAATGATATCTGGAATAATCCTTGACCGCTCCTGGATGAAGAGTTTGCGAAGTGCTATAAATGGCAAGCTTGGGATAAATAATCTCTGCTGAAACATTAGTTAAGAATCCTAGAAAAATCATAACAACAAATAAAGTAAAAATAACTTTTCTCATAATACTCTCCTTTGAGTAGATTGTTTTATTGTCAAAGAACTAACCGTGTATTATAACAATAAAAAAAAGGGATGTCAAGTGACATCCCTTAGGGGTAAGGATTAGAAAGGTGCGCGAGCAACTGCACGACCGGCAAAATTGTACCCGAAGTTATTGTTCGGAACTACCTGGTTTTCAGGCTGTCCACTATAACGTTCAACGGGTTCAAACACTCCCATGTCAACAAGGACATGAGGCAGCCACATATTGCTGTAACCGAGATGAAAAGCATAAAGCACTGGTCCAAAAGCTTTTTTCCCGGTGGAAACCACCCAATAGTCACCACGCAGTTCCATAACAACGTCATTTCCCCAGCCAGTAATACTTGACTGAAGAGTGGGCGCGCCATAACCAGCTTGTTTAACCAAATCATTGTGGACATAGAAAACGCCCTCAGAAGTGAATCCTGCATGTTTGGAGTCAAACGCAAGTACATTGTTTGCGAAGCTAAGCATAAAAACGATAATCAGAAACAAAAATAAATTTTTCATATCTTTCTCCTTTTTGGTTTTGTGTTTTGCTTCTTGCTCCTTATATTTTTCACCTAAGGAGCAAAAGCTCCTTGGTTTTTTGTCTTTCCGAAACTACCTGCTAACCTCCTTTCGGTTTTTTTTATTATTAAAAGAACTAACTGGCAATACTAGCAAATATATTAAATTTGTCAATAGCTATAAAATATTTTTTATATTTCCCTTTTTTTCTATTTCCTCATAATCAATTTCTAAATCATCTTTCAATTCACTCTCATCATCATCTTCATAGCCACCAAAATCATCCTCATCGTCATCTTCTTCAATGATATCTTCTTTTTCGTAAATTTCATTCTTATCAAAATTAGAAACTTTCTCTTCTTTTTTAGCTTTTGCATTACCAGTATTTTTTTTATTTCTTTCTTGGGCCAATAAAAGCTTTGCTTTTCTTAGCTTTCTTTCTTTTCTTGAAGGTAAAAGAGAAAGATCGTATCTTCTGTCTGGAAAAATGTATATATAAACTAAAGAAAAAAATAAACTAAAGATTAAGGCCGCAATGGCATTAACTATAATATTCGGATTTACTGGAAGATTTGAGGTAACAGGTTCGTTAATAACCTTGACCTCAACATTTTCTCCGCTTCCATGATATTCTGTATGGAAAGTTTTTAGATTATACCCTATTGATTCCACTATCAACTCAGCCTGAGCTCTGTTTGGATGGACGGCGGATATATACAATATTCCAGTGTCCTCAACATTTCTAGCACCTATGGTTGATGACCACTTTCTAAGCTGTTCTCTGTTTGTGGTACCAAAATAGCTTTCACTAACTCCAAAACCGGAGTTCATAACTTTTTTGTAGAATGATCCAGAGTAAATAACTCTAGACAAGACATTGCCAAGATGCTCTGATGACTTTGAAACCAAAAAAGGATCAGTATTATTCAAATTATTTTGAATTATCAAAACCTGTACTTCCGAACCATATTTCTTTGGCAAAACAAAGCTTACAGCCAAGACCAATATCAAAACTGTAAAAACTATAGAAAAAATAGTTCTCTTTTTTTGTCCTATCAGTTTTACAAAATCGTACATTTCCATATTATTTTTTTTCAAAGACTAAACATATATTTCCCATAAATCTTTTGACACCTAATTTAGTAATTAGATAATCATAAGTTTTACTTAATATATTTAGCAAAGGAAATCTATATAAATATCCGTAAGTAAAGGGGGTGTAGTTTTCTTCAATTAATCTAAATCCCCTTTCTTCAAAAATTTTAATAAACTCTTTTATATTTTTATAAGAATATTTTGTTTCGTGCGCCTCGTGTCCTTCACCTTCTCCACGAACCCATTGGTGAAACCAATGTGGCGTAAATCTTGAGATAATAAACTCGGGAGCTTCTGGGTTTGGGATAGAAGTCACGAAGCTTCCTTTTTCTTTTAAAATTCTATTTATCTCTTTAGCTGAAGATTCTAAATCAAAAACATGCTCCAAGACAAAATTTGCAAATGCTATATCATAAGTATTATCTCTTATAATGCTCATATCTTCAACTGAACAAACATAGCTATTGTTTAATTTACTATATTCCACCTTTGGATCAATAACATCCGCCCTGTCCTCAGAAAAATTGCAATTAGCCTTATCCAATTCTCTCTCTATTACGAGGCTGGTATTAGCTCCAATATTTATAATATTGGTCTTTTCTCCTAATTCTTTAATTTTTCTAGCTAAAAAATTAATTAAATATTTTTCTCCTGGCGTCTGCATAAATACAAATAAATACTATTATTTTTATTATATTATCAATATAACGATTTATATTAGCACATATTTATATTTTTGTCAAGCAAAAGAAAAAGAGCATGGTCGGGGTTACCATGCTCTTATTATATTATATGAAATGAACTATTTAAGAGTGGTCGGGGTTACCACTCTCTTGATTTATTTAAAAGAGATTTTACTCTCTTTACATTTTCCTTTTTCAAATAATATTTGAAATTATGCCGCAAGTCTCTTGACTTGGTTTCCGAACTCTTGCTCGGAAAAAGCTTCTCTTGAAGCTTTTTGGCTTTTTTATTTCAAATAATTATTTGATAGCTAGTGTTAGCTATTTTTATTTTTTCATGCTCCTGGCAATTTTCTTAAAAACCTTGCCAAGATCAACTGAGACAACAACGCCGATGGAATCGCCATTGTTGTCACTGTATTTGGAGTTTGAAACGTTTCTGAATTCCAAACTACCTTTAATGTGTTCACCAACGTCGGTAATGAAAGGGCCGACATTGACTCCCAGGTGATGATCCTCAACGGCATGATCTGCCTTGAGAGTTATTCCCCCTTTTACCTTCTCTGTTTTCCAGAGATAGGCGTTCAATCCGGTGCCGAAACTTGTTTTATCACCAGCTGGATCATCCTGGGTAGGGATTTTACTCCCTTGCCAAGCACTGGACTTCTTGTGACCGATATCAAAATTTGCATCGGCCCACATTTCCAGCTTGTCAACATAACTGGTCTCAGGATAAGTGTCGTGAGTGATACTTACGTGAACGATGTCGGTTCGCTGAGTTTGTCTGTAATTGCGATCAGCGGTATGACCGGCATCTTTCTGGCGACCAAATTGAACTGACAGAGAGGTTTCTGACGTATCTTCTCTAACCCAACTAATTATCGGGCCAAGAGTATAACGTTCTCCGTCAAAAGAAAAGCGATCATCAGACTTACCATCCCAGCCATTGTAGGTCGCACTTAAACCATGCTTGAGAAGACCGAATGATGTTGGGTGGATAAGATACCAAAGGTTAGCCTTCCCTCCGTAGAAATTAGAATAACCCTTTCCTTTCAAGGCCTCAAAGCGACCAGCCCAGGCATAGATATCATAATCCATACCGTACTTCTCCGGCTCTTCGGCGACCACTGTTTCTGGTGACGCTTCAGATATTGGCACAGGGGTCGGAATTTCCTTCTTAACAACTGGAACCGGCTTATCTTCCACCCACCAAGAAATATTGTGGCAAATAAAAGGAAAAGCTATATGATAAATTTTACCACTGTGATCAACCTGCACTCTGCGCCCGGCATACTGTTTGAAATCGGGCCAAGCGGCAATGACATCGGACCATTTTTTGTAATTTCCGAAGAACATTTCTTCAAATTTGTCTCCGGATTTTGTCACAAAATAATGCCAATCTTTTTCCTCGAGTTTTCTTATTGCCTCTTTCTTTACTTCTTCTGGCAAAGAAAACATCATGATAGCCTTGGCTTTGTCTCTTTCTGACCCAAAAGGATCTCCTCCAGGATTTTTCCAGTATCTAGGACCGGGTTTTACCTGGGGGCTTGCGTTGTTGGCGGGAATAACCAGATTTTGACCAATGCGAATAAGATTCGGATTGGAGATCTGATTGCGGTTTGCTTCAAAAATATTTTTCCAGCTTACACCGGGATATTTTTGAGCAATTTTGGAGAGTGTATCTCCACTTCTTACCTTGTAGGTCTCAGCGGAAACAGCTGATACCATAAAGAAAGAAATGAGGATAGCAGTCATTACCAAAAATCTTTTCATTGCATCCTCCTTTTTGTTAAGGTTTTATCTGGAGCCGTATTCTGATATCCCTCTTAATATCATTTCGGCGGTTGTTTCAGCGTCGGTTATATATTCCATATAACCAGGTTTGTTAATTTTATCTCCCCAAATACTAGGGAGAGTAAATATCTTCACGAAACCAGCAACTACTGCTGTTTTGCCGATAGACATAAAAGGGTAAATAAGAAACAGTTTCCAATCCCTTCCAAGCCAATCAACAAATCCGCGA
>RRYU01000465.1_pt1 | contig 12510 bp, 7 predicted proteins | sample 2162651 | NCBI WGS metagenome assembly RRYU01 (sample SAMN10267283, study PRJNA491782) | microbial mat metagenome | isolation source: biomat in the production well | place: Japan: Minami-Kanto gas field, natural gas well KTG3 | collected 2017-06 | reverse complement strand
GGGCTCCGGTTCGACTTCGGGCTCCGGTTCGACTTCGGGCTCCGGTTGCGCCGGCTTCCGGGAAGGTTTCTTTTTCCTTGACGGGCGGCGGACGATTTTCACCAGCAACAGCACCAGCAACAAAGCGATGAGCGTTGTTACCAGGTACAGCACACCCCAAGCCGCCACCATCAGGTGCTCTGGCGGAACACCAAGGGCTGCCAACCATTGGGTCAGCAGTTCAATAAAACCGGTAATTTTTTCGATTATATCATCAACGGTCAGGGTTCTGACCCTATCCACCAGATCGTACCAACTCATATTCAATATTCCAGACAAGGTTAAAGTTCATGCGGGACGCCGGGTATCGCCAGCATCCCAAGGGAGCCCTACAGGGCAATATCATCGTACAAGCACTCTGCACAACGGCGCAACTTCTGAGCCGCCCGGGCGACCAGCGCCCCTTGCTGCAGCTGCAGTATCAGCAGGTAGTCCTCGGTCAGAGGTTGAATCAAGGTCGTTCCTTGCTGAGTACGAATAACCACCTCCTCAGGGCAATCGGAACCCATACGCTCCAGAGCCTCGCGCAGCAAGGTCAGGATGATCCCGTGATGGGCTCCCAGTATTTTGATATCATACTCGCCGATGCGTGTTGCCTGATCAACGGCCTCCCCTTCCCAATCGACAATAATCACCCCGAGCGAGCCGGGAATCTCCTGCAACAGCTGATTCAGAATCGCTTTAAACGGCATAAGCCTTTTCTCCTGTGGCGATCATATCCTGGCAACGGCATCTCCTGCTTCATCCCGTACCGCCGGCACATAATCATTCATCCGCACCGAGACCAGCCGGGACACGCCGGGCTCCTGCATGGTAACGCCATAAAGAGTGTCAACAACGCCCATGGTGCGTTTACTGTGGGTAATCAGAATAAACTGTGAGCGATCCGTCATTTCGCGCACCATTTCCGCGAAACGATCGATATTGGCGTCATCCAGTGGGGCATCAACCTCATCAAGAACGCAGAACGGCGTTGGCTTGAGCAGGAACAATGAAAAAATCAGGGCTACAGCTGTCAGGGCTTTTTCTCCACCTGACAACAAGTTGACGTTCTGCAGACGCTTGCCCGGGGGCTGGACAATGATGTCTATCCCGGTTTCAAGCAGGTCGTTTTCGTCGGTCAGTCGCAATTCAGCCTGGCCACCACGAAACAGCCGGGGGAAAACCTGGCGAAACATTTCATTAGCCTGATCAAAAGTTTCCTTGAAGCGCCGACGGGTCGTACGATTAATCTGGGTAATGGCCTTTTCCAGATCGTCCAGCGACTGCTTGAGATCATCACGCTGGCCGACAAGAAAATCGTAGCGTTTTTCCTGTTCCTCATACTCTTCAATCGCCATCAGGTTCACTTCACCCAGATCGGCAATTTTCTGTTGGAGGCGCTGCAGCTGTTGCTGCTGACGTTCAAGTTCGTCAGCTGTGGCCTGGGGAACTTGATGCAGGCGCAGATCGACCGCATAGCGTTCCTGTACCCCCTGATACAGGTGCTCCGCCTCCAGTTGCTGTTCGCGCTGGCGTAACTGTAAACGCGCAACGGTCTTGCGTACTTCCTCGGCATCGCTACGCAAACGCCGCAACTGTTCACGCTGCTCATCAAGCTCTTCACGCAGGTGCTGGTAGGCCTCCTGCAGACGCACAGTCTGTTGCAATTGTGCTTGCCGGTCATCAAGACGCTGATCCAGCTCAGCACGGATCAGGGATTGCCTCTGTTGTAGCTGTTGACGCGAAGTCTTTTGCTGTAATAAGCGCTTTTCAAGGTTCTGTCGGCGTTCACGCAGTTCATGGCATTGACGGTCAACCCTGCCAAGGGCCTGATCTGACGCCTGGTGTTGTTGCTGAAGGGAGGCGAAAGCGACCCGATAACCGGTCAGCGTCTCCCGGCAGCGATCAACCTCCTGACGCAGCAAGGTGAGTCCCTGCTGATCGCGATGCTGTTGTTGTTCAAGTTGCTGCTGCTGTGCCAACGCCGCATCACGCCCGGCCTGGCACTCTGCCATTTCAGCCAGCAGACCACTGTGGGCTTCGTCAATCTGCTCCAGATCAAAAGAAAGAAGCTGCCGCCGCCGCGCCAGGCTCTCCTGCTCCTTATCCAGAGCCTGCTGATCCTTTCCTAATTCCAGGGACTGCAACTCAAAACGATGGATTTCTCCCTGAATCCGTGCCAGCATCTCTTCGCTTTCGCGCAAACGATCCTGATACAACTCCAGTTCACGCTCCTGGCTGTGGTGTTTTAACTCAAGTTCAGCGATACGTTCAACCAGGTCATCCAGTTGGCGCTGGCGACGTAATAAACCGGTGGCAGACTCCGCCATGGAACCACCACTTAACATGCCTCGCCAATCCAGACAGGTTCCGGCCCGGTCAACCAATGTCACTCCGACAGCAAGTGGCTGGTCAAGATGTGCGGTCACTGCGTCAACCAGAAAAACGCCGCTGAGCAGTTGCTCAACCACCTGTTCAGCGCCGGCAACCGGGGAGACCAGATCACGCAAGGGAACACCCGGCGAGCCAACACCAGCGGCAACCTCCTGATGAGTCAATAACATGAGACCGCGCACCTGTTGTTGTTGCAGCAACTCGAGGCTGGTAAGAGGCGCTTCGGTCCGGCTCAACGGAACCGCCTGCAAACGCTCTCCCAGCACGCTCTCTACCGCGAGTTCATGGGCTGCATCAACGCGCATCAGGTCGGCAACAATCCGCCGGCCTTCGACTGCGGCCAACAATGCGCGCGTCCCCTCACCGCAGCCTTCACGGCGCTGCTGTAACTCTTCGAGTGACTCATAACGGGAGCGCAACTGCGCAAGATCCTGTCGACAATGACTAACCAGGGTCTGCTGCTGCTCCAGATGGTTTTTTGTCACCTGAAGCTCTTCCTGCAGCCCCTGTTGTCGTTCCTGCAACGATTCGATGTTGTTAGTGACAGCATTTCGCTGGCCGGCCAGTTGTTGCACCTGTTCATCCAGTTCACACTGGCGCTCATCAGTCTGGAACAACTCCTGGTGCAGCTGCTGCTGGCGCTGTTTTTCTGCAGTCAGACGGCGCTCAATCTCCTCCCGGCGATTCTGCAGCCGACTGGCCTGGGCAAATTGTTCCATCAGGGTCCGACGTCCCTGCTCATAGCGTTCATTGGCCTGGCGATCGCGCTCTAAAACCTGATCAAGCTCCTTTTCAGCGCTGCGGGTTTTATCCTCAAGGTCGCTCAGGTTATCCTTCGATTCCTGCTGCTGCGCCTGTAACTCACAGGCTTCGCTCTCCAGTTCGGCCAGGCGCAGAGTGCACTGTTCAAGCTCGGTGCGTGCCTGCTGATCCTGTTCCTGCAGTTGCTCCTGCTGGCGCTCAATCAGACCCAACTCACCTTCCAGACGCGTAATATCAGCGCCCGTCTGATAATCCTGTTGTTGAGCCTGATGATAATCCCCTTCGGCTGCGGCAAGTTGCAACTGCCGCTCTTCCAGGCGCAATTCTCCCGCCTCCAATTGACCATCAAGCCGTTCGAGGATAGCTGCTTCGCGTTGCTCCTGCTGTTCCAGCAGGGCTACTTCCTGATCAAGGCGCTGCAGGCGATTACCGCTGAGGCTCAGTTCCATCTGGCGCGCTTCACGGCGTAGCTCGCGAAATTTCTCCGCTTTACTGGCCTGACGCTGCAGGCTGCCGATCTGGCGCCGAACTTCAGAAATAATGTCACCCAGGCGAATCAGGTTCTGGCGCGTTGCATCCATCTTGCGCAAGGCACTTTTCTTGCGTGACTTGTATTTCGTGACCCCGGCCGCCTCTTCAATCAGGCTGCGCCGCTCCTCCGGCTTGGCACTGACCAGAGCACCTACCTTGCCTTGTTCAATAATCGAATAGGCCCGCGCGCCAACGCCGGTATCCATGAACAACTCATTAATGTCCAACAACCGACAGGGGGTTTTGTTGATCAGATAATCGCTGTCACCACTGCGATACAATTTGCGCGTTACCATGATTTCGGCGAAATCCTTATACGCCGCCGGACAGTTACCGTCGCTGTTATCGAAGATCATGGAAACCTCTGCCAGACCGGTGGGCTTGCGGGTTTCACTGCCGCCAAAAATGACATCTTCCATCGTCCGCCCACGCAGATGGCGGACATTCTGCTCCCCCATCACCCAGCGGATCGCATCAAGGATATTGCTCTTGCCACAACCATTAGGACCGACAATGCCGGTAATCCCCGTCTCAAACTCAATAGAGACCTTGTCGACAAAGGATTTAAATCCGAAAATGTCAAGACGCTTGATCTTCATAGCCTATCGTTGACTTATCTTAAGAAAGACGAGGGATACCTCTCTATTACTGGTGGATGGGCATCCGCCAAAGGGCGGGTTATGTTATCAGGGGCATTTAGTCAAGTAAAGCACAGATATCCTCCAAGTTTATTGGCGGCTATTGTCCCTTGCTGGCCAACCCTTGACAGGCTATCATAAGATGTAGTGTTGTCTGTCTTATATGGAGCCGTTCGGGCGAAACAGGTGTAAAGATTTATGATGAGATCGATCATCACAACTGCAACCCGCGTTATCATCACCCTGCTGCTGATTGGGTTGCTCGGTATTGCCCTGTTGTTGCTTTATATCAGCCGCCTGGAGTTGGAAGAATATCGCCACGCCCTCGAGGAACAGATCAGTTCCGCATTGCAGCAACCGGTGAATATTGGTTCCGGCTCTCTCACCTTTCGTCAGGGGTTGGCCATTGACCTGTATCAGGTTGAAATCGGCACTGAGCAGCAAATTCATGTAATGATCCCACAAATCAGGGCCACCCTTTCCTTAAGGCCGCTACTGAACAAACAAATCATCCTGAAAGATGTGGAAATCCTCGGGGCCAAAACCGCTGTACACTTACCCCTGAAACAACAGTCACAACCTGCAACCACAACCGTAATTCAGGACAACCCCTTTCAGCTGGACATCCGTATGCTGACGGTCAGGCATGCCGAAGTCAGGATCTTTGATCAAGGAGAGTCGCGTGCCCAGCTGAACAACCTCCACGCCGTCATCTATGACTGGCAGGCACATCGCCCCTCACAGCTGGTTGTTTCCGGTCATGAGGTTCGAACACAAGCCGATTTTCTTCTTGAAACCATGCTGCCCCCATTTACCGATAACAACTGGCGTCAGCTTGACTGGGAGGCTGACCTGCAAATCGGTCGCCATGGATCTGCAATCGAGGTGACGGACATCCAGACGGCACTGGCGCAATCGGGGCGCATCAGGCTAACCCTTGATGGCGTTCCCGCAGACGGTGCCCAGGTGTCAACCACAGTAACCCGGGCCGGTAGCAGCATGCCACTGATTCATGTCGACGGCATCTGGACATCCACCAGGGAGACTGACATGCTTGAGCGGCTTGAAGGGACACTGCTGGGCTTCCCGGCCAGTGGCCACTTCAGTCTGCAACACACCCCGACCCGACAACTTAGCGCTCTGCTGGAAAGCTGTAATCTAACCGTCACAACAGCGGATTTTGCCGCTATCAATCAAATCACCCAGGCCGGCGTTGTTTCAGGATTTCTCGAACATCTACGCCTGCGTATCGACCATCAGTGGCCTGAAACTGAAGAAAATGCTGCTCCGTTACAGATTAATGGTCAGATCAAACTCTCTGACATCGTCTGGAAGGACCCCGCCCCCTGGTCAATTGCTGCGATTGAATCACAATGGAATTTCCATCATTCAACCCTGACTCTGGCCGCTACTCAGATTCACACCGACCTGGTCAGCCTGCAGGTCGATGGTCGGATCGATCATCTTTTTAGTGAACCAGCCCTCAGGTTGGAAGCCAGAGCAACCCCCCTGATGGAGAATCTGCTGGCCGGGCTGAGTCTGCCAACAGGCTGGTCTGCCATCGGTCCTGTGCATCTGGACATTGGAATCAATGGAACCCCTGACGCCCCTGCATTCACCCTGGGTGCCAACCTGGACGACAGTCGAATCGTCCTCGACTCCTACTACAACAAGGAAGTCCAACACCCAGCTCGAGTAGAGGCCAGCGGCAAACTGCATTACCATGAGAGCATCGAGCTTGACCGGTTTACTATCAATCTTAAGCCCGTAGCGATTGCCGGCAGGGCAGCGATACGTCCCTGGGACAAGGTTCCGAGCGTTGCCTTGACCACAGACGATCTGGACTTATCCAGTCTGTCTTCTATCAACCGTACCTTCGGCCGCCTGCAGTTAACCGGCAAGGCCTCGACAGATCTATTTCTGGATGCCACCACCTGGAATGGCAAACTTTTCCTCTCGAAAGGTGGCGCCCATCTGACCTCCCTGATCGGTGATCTCAATAATGTTTCCGGTGAAGTGCACATCGATAAACGTGGCCTGCGCTTCAACCAGCTGCCGGCTAAACTTGGGAAATCAGAGTTTATTGTCAGCGGTGACATGCAGGGGTGGAGCGATCCGTTGCTCAAGCTGGAAGTTGCCGCCACCAGCGCCCGGGCTCAGGATCTGGTATTCAGCAACCCTGAACTGACTCTGCATAACCTGCGCGGCCGCCTGGAGATCGATCAGCACGGCATTTCCTTTGATCCGGTCACCGTCACCCTGGAAGAATCGACCCAGGCATCCGTATTCGGCAGGGTCACGAACTTCAGCCGACCGCGAACCAATCTGATTATACATGGTGAAAAAGTCAACGTCCTCGACATTATCAATCTGTTCCGCGATCCAACCAGACCGTCATCAAAAAACTCCTCTGACGATTTGCCGCAGGAACCGATATCCATCCAGATCAGCGCCCGCGAGGGGAATCTCGGCGGCATGAAGTTCAGCAGCGCCCGCACCACCCTGATCGACCATAAGGGAGTTCTCTCCATCTATCCTTTAACCTTTGAAAGTGGTGGTGGCTGGACCCGAGCCAAGGTCGAATACAATCGTCATGATCTGGCCGCCCCGCTTAAAATTTCCGGTCATCTCAACGGCGTCGACGCCTCTATCATCCACCAGGATCTGTTTGATCGTCCCGGTTTAATCCGCGGGCCCATGACCGGTGACTTTTACCTCGAAGGAGACCCTGGCAGCGGTACGTTCTGGCAACAGGCCGGGGGTGGCGCCTATTTTCAGATCCATCAGGGCACATTACGCAAATTCCGGGGATTGGCACAGATTTTTTCCCTGCTGAACGTTTCGCAGATTTTCAGCGGCAGATTGCCTGACATGGATCGGGAAGGCATGCCATTTAACCTGATGGAGGGAAGTTTGCTGCTGCGTGACGGACTGGTTCATAGCGATGATCTCAAAATCACCGGTGAGGCCATGAATATATCGATCGTCGGCAAACAGGACCTGACCAACGAAACCGTTGATATGATCCTTGGGGTCATGCCCCTGCGTACGGTTGACAAGGTGGTCAGCTCCATACCGATTGCCGGCTGGGTACTGGCAGGCGAAGATCGGGCGGTGCTGACCGCCTATTTCCGGGTCGAGGGTGCCGCCGAAGACCCGGCTGTCAGCGCCATACCGGTCAACACTATCTCCAACACTGTCCTGGGTGTTTTCAGGCGCACCCTGGGATTACCCGAAAAACTGATCAAGGATCTCGGCTCCTTCTTCCAATCCGAAACCATCAAAAAAGAAGAGCTTGAATAGCAACGGCCCCCACACAAACAATCAGTTTCTGCGGGGGCCGGCCCTTACGTACAGAAAACCCTTTCCTAGCTTGAAATCAATTATTCGCGAACATAGGTATCCATGTCACTCTCATGCACCATCCCCATGGTGCGAGAGTATTCGGATGCAATGATCTCACAATGAATCCGGGTATCACTGGCCACTTCGTTAAAAAGAGCGCGTACCTGAGGGTCAATAATATATTTGGCGGCCTGCAAAAAGGTTTTTTCCAGATTCTCTTCTTCTTTAATTGCCAGCTCACGGGCTTTACGTTCGTGCACATCCTTGTTCAGAGCTTTTTTCAGCTCAACCAGCATCACTGAATCGGCCTTGGGTGGTCGGCTCACCACATCTTCGAAGCTCCCCAGATCATCCCATTGATAATATTGATAAAATTTCCCGGCATTTTCCCGCACCTCTTCAGCCAACCGGGTCAAGACACTTCTCCCCTTTTCATTTTCTGTTATTCTTGCCGCTTCCAGATAAAAATCCATCAGATTCTTTTTTGCGAGAATAGCCATTTTCAACGCTTCTTTTAGTGTGTATTCCTGTGGCATATCATCCTCCTTGACTTTAATGGGTTTTTAGCCAGCCCTTTTTCAAGCCCTGAATCTGAATATTGATCTGTTCTATTTATGTTTATCATTGTTTAGTGAAAAGTCCACTCTGGACGGCTCACTAAAGGGACATATTAAGTAAATGCAAGGATTCAGCTTCATCCTTGCAGCAGGATCGGCATTGAACAGCAACATCCAGATGACGATTTCAAAACAGGGACGGCAGAAAGATTTTATCAACTCAGACAGGTTCAGAGAAGGAGGAGGTCAGCCGGGAAAAGTCGCAGGATCTATCGATAATGGTCATGGCAGGCCGGTTTCGCCAGAGAGTCAGATGCGTCCCTCTTCTACGGCATGGCAGGCAACCTGTCGACCTGCATCAAGAGTAGACAAAAGCGGCACCTCGGCAGTACAGCGCTGGTCGGCGAAGGGGCAGCGTCCGTGAAAAACACAGCCACTGGGGAGATTGATCGGAGTCGGCACCTCACCTTTCAGTCGGGCGTGGCGACTGCGTCCCCCGCTCAGACGTGGAATGGCACTCAGCAATGCCTGAGTATAAGGGTGCCTGGGAGAGTCAAACAGTGACGCCGTATCAGAAAGTTCACACATCGTGCCCAGATACATAACCCCAACCCGATCACTGATATGCTCTACCACCGACAGATCGTGAGCGATAAACAAATAGGTCAGCTGATGCTGTTGTTGCAGATCCATCATCAGGTTGAGAATTTGCGCCTGGATTGACACATCAAGGGCAGAGATAGGTTCATCAGCAACAATAAATTCCGGATTGACGATCAGTGCCCGGGCAATGGACATTCGCTGCCGCTGACCGCCGGAAAATTCATGCGGCAGCCTGGTAACCCACTGTGGATCACTACCAACCTGCAGCATCACCTCGTCAACTCGATCCTTCACCTCAGCTGCAGTCAACTGGGGATAATGATAACGCAACGGTGCTTCCAGGGTTTGACGAATGGTCTTACGTGGATTAAGCGATGCATAGGGATCCTGAAAAACCATCTGCATTTTTTTCCGATAGGGGAGCAGCTGCTTGTGGTTGAGATTGTCAATACGCGCCCCACGATAGAATATTTCTCCATTGTTGGGGGGATATAACCCCATAATCGTCCGGCCCAGAGTTGACTTGCCGCACCCTGACTCCCCAACGACACTGAAGGTTTCGCCGGGCAACAGGTCAAAAGACAGGTTATTGACGGCCTTGACCAGGGTTTTATGCCGTTGCAGACGGCCATCTCGCCAGTGCAACTGATCCAGAACCCCTCCGGAGATATCGAAGTGTTTGAACAGCTTGTTGACGGTCAGGATGTAATTACTCATGGCCGAAGCTACTCCGTAGATGTCGATAAGGGATAGAGATGGCAGGCGGCAAGAACGCCATTGTCCGCCTTGCGCAGTGCCGGAGTTTCAATACGACAGATCTCCATAACCTGACAACAGCGTGGATTGAAAGCACACCCCGTTGGTATATCCTTCAAGGTCGGCATCATCCCGGGAATTTGATTGAGGCGCGTGCCGTGCCCACCGCTCTGCGGCAGCGCCGCAATCAAACCCTGCGTATAAGGATGCTGTGGTCGAGTAATGACATCCTGTGTCGGTCCCTTCTCAATAACTCGTCCGGCGTACATAACGGCCACTGTCTGGGTTACCTGGGCGACAACGGCAAGGTCGTGGGTAATCAGAATCATCCCCATCCCTTCCATCTCACAAAGCTCTATCAACAAATCCATAATCTCCGCCTGGATCGTCACATCCAGAGCCGTCGTCGGCTCATCGGCGATAATCAGTTCCGGATCAGTTAACAGAGCGATAGCGATAATGATCCGTTGGCGCATTCCGCCTGAAAATTCATGGGGATATTGTTCCAGGCGCTTTTCCGGCGAAGGAATGTGGACTTTACGTAATTTTTCCAGCGCGATACCCCTTGCCCGACCTTTGTTCATCTGTGGATTGTGAGCCATCAGAGTCTCAATCATCTGGGTTCCAATTGTCAGCACCGGATTGAGAGTCATCATCGGATCCTGGAAAATCATACTGATCCGGTTCCCCCGGATCGTGCGCAAACGGGCGGCACTCATGGTTGCCAGGTTTTCACCATGAAAATTGACCGCACCTGAGGCAATGTATCCCGGTTGACTGATCAGGTTGATAATGGAAAACCCGGTAACCGACTTGCCGGCCCCCGACTCCCCCACAAGGCCCAGACGCTCGCCTCGGGCAAGGTCGAAACTGACGCCGTTAGTAGCGGTTACATCGCCACCCCGCAGGGCGAACTTGACCACCAGATCCTTCACTTCCAGCAGTGTAGTCATGGCGTCGTCAGCCCTTATACAGTTTGGGATTAAAGACATCACGCAAGAAGTCCCCAAGAAGGTTAATCGACAAAACCAGAACCACCAGCAACACTCCGGGGAGAATAGTAATCCACCAGGCGCCACTGAAAATATACTCAAAGCCGGAATTGATCAGCGACCCCAACGACGGTCGATCGATCGGCATCCCCAGCCCCAAAAAAGATAAGGCCGCCTCACTCATCACCGCATTGGCAACCTGAATGGTCGACAGCACCAGAATCGGCGATAAGGTGTTCGGAAAAATCTGACTCAGGATAATCCGGGGTGACGTAAATCCCGCTACCCGTGCCGCTTCAACATACTCTTTCTTGCGTTCGGCCAGCACCGAAGCGCGTACCGTTCGAGCATATTGGGGCCATTGAGAAAATCCGATAACCAGGATCAGGAAAGGTACGGCAATTTCTCCGAAACGGGAAACACCCACCACCGCCTGCAGCACAGCACTGAGAAAAATCGCCACCATCAAGTAGGAAAATGACAGTTGAACATCAGCCGCACGCATGAAAATGGCGTCAAGACGGCCACCATGATAGCCGGCAAAGAGACCGATGAGCACACCCAGAAAGGCCTGTAGCAACACTGCGCCAAGGCCGATGATAATTGAAATCCGCATGCCGTAAATCATGGTCGAGAGCATATCACGCCCCTGAGAATCGGTTCCCAGCAGAAATTCCCGGTTGCCCTGGTCTTCCCAGGCTGGAGGAATTTCCGAATTCATGATGTCGATCATGTCGGGGTCATACGGATTATAGGGAGCGATCAGCGGAGCAAAGATTGCGCTGCAAAACAACAGCACCAGGACCAGCAAACTGACGATCGCAATTTTATCGCGTTTGAAACTGTACCACAGATAGCTCTCGCGAAAGGTCACCAGAGCACTCATGATGAAGCACCGCTGATACGGATTGTCGGATTAACCAGACCATAAATCAGGTCGACGATCGTATTAACGACAACCATCACGATACCGACAAACATCAGATAAGCGACCAGCAGAGGGGAATCAGATCGTTCAACCGCCTCCATAAACATGAACCCGAGCCCCTGCCACTGAAATACTGTCTCGGTAAGGATAGTAAAAGCGATGGTCACTCCCAACTGCACGCCGCCGACGGTAATCACCGGCAACAGGGTGTTTTTAAAGGCATGAACAAACCAGACCCGTCGATTACTGAGCCCTTTGGCCCAGGCAAACTTGATATACTCCGATTCAAGCACTTCCATCATTTCCGCTCGAATCAGACGGATGAAAAGGGGCAACATAATGGAACTTAACGCGACACTCGGCATCAGAATATGCAGCCAGCCATCGACGGTCAGCAAGCCACTGTCCCAGCCACCGATCATGACCAGTTCACCGCGCCCGAAAGAAGGCAACCACCCGAGCTTAACCGAAAAAACATAGATCATCATAATAGCGGTCAAAAAAACCGGGATTGAAACCCCGACAATACTGCCGCTCATTAAAAATCGTGACAGAAAATGATTGGGACGGATAGCGGAGAAGACCCCCAGTGGTATCGAAAAAAGAATAACGATCAAACTGCTGACAAAAACCAGTTCCAGCGTCGCCGGTGCTTTTTCCAATATGACCGCGGTCGCCGGCCGCTTGTAGAAGAACGAGTTACCCAGATCCCCCTGCACAGCTCGACCGAGAAACCTTACATACTGGACATACCAAGGATCATTCAACCCAAGTTTTTCTCGAAAGTCCTGCAGTTCCTCAGCCGATACCGAAATACCGGTCATTTCGCGCACCGGGTCACCAACGCTCTGTTTAACGGCAAAACCAATGACGCTGATGATGAAAATAACGATAAACGCCTGAATGATCCGACGGATAACAAAAGCTACCATGCCTGCTCCAACATCAATCAGGGGGGGGCGCCGACGACGCTCCCCCCCCCC
>RRYU01016621.1_pt1 | contig 12522 bp, 14 predicted proteins | sample 2162651 | NCBI WGS metagenome assembly RRYU01 (sample SAMN10267283, study PRJNA491782) | microbial mat metagenome | isolation source: biomat in the production well | place: Japan: Minami-Kanto gas field, natural gas well KTG3 | collected 2017-06 | reverse complement strand
GATGATGTTGTTATTGCCCAGATTAGTACAGTGGAACAGCTCCATCTGACCGACCCACACCAATCAAAAAAGGCCCTGCTTGCACGATCCTTTAAAGTAGGAGTTTCTCATATAAGCTCAATGACCAATACGCTTTTTTTAGCCTATGCCGGGGTTTCATTACCTTTGTTGGTGTTAGTTGTTTCAGGTGAAAGTGCTTTTACTAATTATTTTGATATTATAAACAATCAACAAATAGCTACAGAAATAGTGAGAACGCTTGCTGGCAGCATAGGACTCATTCTCTCTATACCTATCTCTACCTATTTGGCAGTTTATTGGTATAAAAAAAGATAATAAAATGATAATAAATAGTTTACAAAATCCCAAAATAAAAAATCTAATAAAATTAAGAAAATCCAGTGAAAGAAAAAAGCAAGGAATTTTTATAGTTGAGGGAGAGAGAGAAATAAAAATTGCTTTAAGTTCAGGATTCAGTCTAAAAGATTTTTATTTGAATGAAGATTACAACAAAAACAAAGAAAATCTCAAAATAAATAATCCCACACTACTAAGTAAAGAGGTTTTTGAAAAAGTTTCCTACAGAGAATCTCCTGATGGCAATCTGGCGGTGTTTTCATTTTTTTCTCTGTCTCTGGATAAATTAAATTTGAGTAAAAATCCCCTTGTAATTATTTTAGATTCTACAGAAAAACCCGGAAACCTTGGCGCTATCTTGCGAACAGCCGATGCCGGGAAGATAGATGCTGTTATTTTGACTAATCCTAAAATTGATATCTATAACCCAAATGTAATAAGAGCAAGTCAAGGAACGGTTTTTAGCGTTCCTTTGGCAGTAGCAAGTCCAGAAAAAACAAAAGAATTTTGTGAAAATAATAATATAAAGATTTTTGCCACCACTCCAGACACTAAGAAAGATTATTTAGAAGCAGAGTACAAAACCCCAACAGCGATTCTTTTGGGCTCTGAAGCAAAAGGGCTTGATGCTAATTGGCTTAGCTTGGCAAATGAAAAAATAAAAATAGAAATGAGAGGAGAAATAGACTCTCTAAATCTTTCAGTCTCAACAGCGATAATTGTTTTTGAGGCACTTAGACAGAGAAAAATTAATAATTAAAACAACAGAATGAAACTTTTTAAAGAATCACAAATATATAATGTTTCTAAGATAGAAAATGCAGAAAAACTAGAAGACGAGGGTGATAGTTACAAAACAGGTATTCGTTATTTTAATCTAGCAGAAGAAAATAGAAGTAATAAAAATTTTGAGGAGGCTAATAGATTTTATGAAAAAGCTCAAAAATATTTAGTAGAAACTTCTGATAATCATAAAGACCTTCTGAGGGCCCTAGAGTTAGCCGCCCGCTCTAGTGAATTCATAGGAGACACATCTTCAACAAAAATACTTTTTTGCCAAGCGGCAAATATAGCTGAAAAAAGAGGAATGATAAAAAAGGCAATTACATTATACCGAGCAGCAGGAAAAAAAGATGATGTTAAAAGATTAAGCTAAGCTTATGTACAAAATAAATAATTTTTACGATATTCAAAAGAGCATAAACTCTAAAGAGATTAAAGACAAGGTTCAAATAATTGAGAATAAGGATTTTGCGGTTTTTTTGTTTTTTGATGGCCTAGACACTGACACAAATTCAGGAAGAGGAATAAGTGCTTTTAATAAGTATTTTAAGGATAATTTTCATAAGTATTTTATAAAAGGACAACTAGACAAAAAGTTGCTTATAGAATCAAATAAAAAAGCAATAGAGTTGAACCTAGATAATTCAAAGTTTGGTTTAATATTAGTTACAATAAACAAAAAAAATGATACAAGCTATTTTTCTATAATTGGAAATTCGGCTTTTTATACATTTAATTATAAAGAATTGACGCGAATTGGTGTTAAAGATAGTACAAAATCTCTACTAGGGGGAAAAGAAATAAAAGAAAGTGATATTAATTTAAATATAATAAAAAATCCACTTGCGCCTATTTTTGTTTGTAGTGACGGATTTCTTTCATTATTAGCAAAAAAAAGAAGTGACATAGTCAAAATAATCAACCATAAAGATACGCCAAGCGCCAAGGCGGCGCTGCAAAGAGTGATGAAGTCAAAAAACGACAAAAATTTAGCCTACATAGTAATAAAAAAGAAAAAACTAAATAATTAGCTAATATTAAGCAAAAAATAAAAAATTACCCTTGACCAAAAGGGTTAAAAATGATATACTTAATATATAAAACAAAAATAAAAACAAAAAATGAAATCCCTAATATCGCAAAAATTTAACAAACTTTTTGTAACCGCTGTTTTTGTTGTAATACAGACGGTTTTTTTATTGTTGCCAAGCTATTTATTGATTGCTTTTAGTGGAGTTGATACTACTAGAATTAAGGGAACCTTGGAGTCTGATTATATTATTGGCGAAAAAGAGGATTCTGTGGCCTTGAGGTGGAATTTTCCAGAGATTTCTTTAGATTCTTATAGACTTGATTCTAATAATAAAAAATACAAAGTTTTTAGAATTTTTTCTGACAATGAGGATGAATTATATTCCCGTATTGCTGAGTATCAAATTGTAGAAAATAATAATTTTTTATGGAAACACAATTTAGATCCTGGAAGAAGTTACTCATTTGGTGTTTGTAAACTTTCAAGTGAAGGAGGGTGCGAGCTTTATACCAATCCTGAAAGGATTGTTACAGAAAAAAATCTTATTTCTGAAAGTGATGTAAAAATAGATTATATAGGTCCCTATACTGTGACAAACAATAAAATAGAAATAAAAAGCAACATAAAATCAAAATTTCTCGAGGTTTCTTTGTTTTATAATGACAGTCAAAACTACACAGTAATATTAAAGGACCACGAAATAGTTGATAATGTTTATGTATATAAAATAGAGATAGATAAGCTTGTTTTGGGGGAACATGAATTAAAAATAAGGGATAAAAGCAATAACTATAGAGTTTTATTAATAAAAACTATAAGTATAGCTCAGATAGAGACCCCTGAAAGCACAGATATTAATAGTCAAGAGGAAATTACTGAAAAAGAAGAGATAGAAGATGAGATAAGTGTAGATAACGCAGAGAGTGATGGAGTCATAGATGTAAATGAAGACAATCTAGTCTTAGAAATTATTAGTTTTGATAACTGGCCAGAAAAAATATCGGAAAATGAAAAACTATATATAAAAACTAGCAACGCAGTTGATAGTGTCGTTTTAAACGAGGGGCATTCTAGTGAGATTACTCTGACTAGAGAAACAGACACATCTTTTTACTTGGAATCTAATTTATTAATTGAAAAAAATAATAACGGGGACGAGCTAAAGGCGGTCTCTATTAGAGATGGAAAGGTCGTGACTGAGGCGCTTAAATATTATTACTTAGCAACAGAGCCAGAAACAATTACGGAAAATCAAGAAAACACAGAAAGTGACAATAATACAGAAGACTCTCTTGAAAATAACAATCTTCAAAAAGAACAAGAAACTCAAGAAACTACAACAAACATTGAAGAATTAATAACCCAACAAGATGATAATATTGAAGAGGGAAAAGAAGATCCCACAGAAGAAGAAAAAACCACAGAAGAAGAAAAAACCGATAATGAAAACATAGAATCTTTAGATAATGAGCAAATAAATAATATTTTAGCTGAAAATGAGGTCGTGGAAGAGAAAATAATCCTTGATCCTAAGTGTGTAATAAAAGAAATTGAAAATGAAGAAGAATGTATTGAATATTTAAAAACTCTAGAGATTGACAAGAGATGTTTAAATGTTGGAATAAACAAAAAAGAGGATTGCGACAAATATTTGTCTTATCCAGCATCAGATAGAATTTGTATTTACAACAATTTTCTTTTTGAAGAAGATTGTAATAATTTTTTGGCTCAAGAAATTAAAAAGACAGCAGCGTGCTTAGGGGATGACTGTGAAGAGAGGATGGAAGAAGTTATAAAGAAAGATCAAAACACCGCGAAGACAAGGAAGGTTTTTGAGAGCATTAAAGAAGAAAGACAAGTGTTTATAGAGAAATCAATACATAGAGACGATATAGAAAAAAAACTAAGCATCCCTGATAAAATGATTCCAATCAAAAACAACAGAAGATTGGGCATATTAGAATCATTTGATAGAGTGCAGGTTAACACAGACACAGAAGAGGTTATTCAAACATCACCGATTCTTTTATTTTATGACTCTGATGGCGACGGTCTTTCCGATGATCTTGAGCTAAGAATAGGAACAAATATAAACTCTGCTGACTCAGATGGCGACGGTTATTCTGATCTAGATGAAGTTTTAAATGGTTATAATCCCCTAGGAGAAGGATTGTTGCTTAGTGATTTATTGAGACCAGTAGATTGGGCTATTTTAAAAAGAAATTTGATTGAACAACCAAAGCTAAGCGGAGAAGAAGATGAAAACATGTTGATTGGTGATGTTGTTGTTTTGTCTGCCTCCCTAGATGAAAATGAAAAAGAAGAAGGAATAAGAATAAGCGGAAAAGCTGAACCAGAAACAGTGGTTTCTATTTATCTATACTCTGACATTCCAATTTTGTTTACAACAAAAACAGACAAAGATGGAAACTTTATTTATGAAATAAAAGATTCCATAAGCGAAGGAGATCACCAGATTTTTATTGCTATAAATGATGATACTGGAAAAATCAAAACAAAGAGTAGGGCTTTTTCCTTTTTTGTGGGGGAAGAGGCTCAGGCAGTAACTGAGAATAGCGTTATAAACTTAACTGATCTTAAAATCACTCCAGAGAGCATAGAGACAGAAGCGAAGGTGATTGCTTATTATCTTTATTCAGGAGTTTTTTTGATTTTTATTTCCATTGTAGGATTTATATATTATTTTATTAAACACAAGGAGCAAAATGTCGCTTGAAAAATTTTTTAAAAAAAATAAAGAGTTTTTTCAACTCGCCTATGGCGTGATATTGATTTTTCTTATACCCTTGTTTTTGATTTATAATACGCTTTTTTTGATAGAAAATTATAATAAAAGCATAAATGTGTCCTTGCAGAAACATTCACTTTCCACTGGTAAAAATATAATGGCATACCTGAACGACGGAAATGAAAACAAGATTCAAGAAAAACTAGATATTTTAGAAAAAAATAATAATGAAATTATTGAAATCACATACAGCAAAAAAGAAGGAGATACCTTCGTAGCCATAGCTTCAACTCAAAAAGAAAAAATAGGAGAAGAGTCAGGAAATTATTTTTACCACTTATCTTTTAATCAAAAAGAAGGGGAAGGAATTGCAACAGATTCAAAAAGTTTGAACACACAGGGAGAGGAAAAAGTAGAATCAGAAAGATATTGGCTTGTTGGGATGCCCTATGTAGTAGAGGAGAACAAAAGCGGAGTTTTATCATTGAAAATTTCTTCAAAAATAGTAGATGACTTAACAACAGATAGTAGAAACAAATCTATTGTTCTCTTGATTGTTGAGATAGTTGTTGTTGTTTTGTTTTTGCTTTTGGCTGTTAGATTTTGGGACTATGTTCTTCTTTACAAAAAAGCGAAAGAGGTGGAGGAGATGAAAGATGAATTTATTTCCATGGCTTCTCATGAACTTAGAACGCCGGTAACCGGGATAAAGGGTTATTCTTCAATGATACTTGATGGAAGTTTTGGAGAAGTGAGCGAAAAAGTAATAAATGCTAGCTCAATGATAAAAAATGCGTCTGAGAGATTGGGGTCTTTGGTTGAAGACTTGCTAAACGTTTCTAGGATAGAACAAGGAAGGATGGAATTCAAAAAAGAACCAATAAACACAAAGCTAGTTATTAAAGAAGTGGTTGATGAAATCAGCATTCAAGCAGAAGAAAAAAATCTAAAGCTCTCTTTCAATCCACATGATGAAAATCTTCCCAGCTTAGAACTAGACAAAGATAAACTAAAACAAATTTTAGTTAATATAATTGGCAATTCTATCAAATACACCGAAAAAGGAAGTGTTGTTGTTAGTACATATCAAAAAGATAAGAATTTCTTGGCGATCAGTATAAAAGACACAGGAATAGGAATGAATGAAGAAGAAAGAAAGAGATTATTTCAGAAATTTTATAGGATAAAAAATAAAGAAACAGAAAAAATAAACGGCACAGGTCTCGGTCTCTGGATTACTAAACAAATTGTTGAATTAATGGAAGGGAAGATTTATGTGGACTCAATAAAAGGAATGGGAACTGAAATAAGTTTAGTTTTCCCGTTAAAAAATAATTTGTAATTAAATAATTTTGTGCTAATATTAATATAAAAGAATGCTAATAATTTCCCGGGAGGTGATATTATGGCAAAAGTTGTTCCTTTTAAAACTAAAGAAAAAGACAGTTTGGATGATTTATTAAAAGAGGCAGTTTCTCTAAAGTCATCTATAAAAGGCCTAGATGAAGAAGAAATGTTACCTAGTAGCAAAGGCTACTATAAAACGGTACTGATGAATGAAATAATAAAAAGAAGAATGATAGACAGAGAGATGTTTCTTTGAGCGCTGTATGTTTCCTTAATAATGGAAAAGTTTTCACGAGAATGTCCTGAAAAATGGTTTGTCATTGACTATTTAATGGAAGGATTAGAAAAAGACAAAAAAGAGTCAATTAAAAAAGGAGCAGATTATTGTTTCTTAATATGCACGTTCTTTCCAGGAAGAACAGATTATAAAATGATGAAGAAAAAAGATTATGTAGTGTTTGGAAAATCAATGTATAGAGAATATTATCAGCAAAGCAATAAGGAAGTTGCCTTTTATATGTCTGAGTCATTTGATGAGATAAGTGAAATATCAGCACTTTCTTTTTCTTTATAATTTAAATAAGCCCCTTTTAATAAGGGGCTTCTTTTATAAAAAAGAAAAATATGTTATTATCTAAATAGACATATGTTTAAGACAAAAAACAATTTTTTAAACAATAAAGAGCTTTTCGGCTCTTTTTTATTTTAAATTTATGAAAAATAAAAAAACTTTTGTTCTAGATACTAGTGTCTTGATATACAACCCAAGATCCTTGTTCGCCTTTGAAGATAATGATATTGTTTTGCCAATTTTTGTTATAGAAGAATTAGATAAGCTAAAAAAGGGTGTAGAAAACACCAGCAGAAATGCTAGAGAAGCCTCTCGTTTGATTGATGAGCTTAGGGGAGAGAAAAATCTAGCCAAAGGAGTTGATCTACCTGGTGGGGGAAAGCTAAAAATAATGTTAAATCATATATCCACAAAAGACATAGAAAAAGAGGGGCTGAATCTGGACTTTAAAGACAATAGAATACTTAATGTTGCTTTTGATTTGCGCAAAAAAAATAAAGATAAAAAAGTCATTTTGGTGAGCAAAGACATTAACATGAGGATAAAAGCAGACGCTCTTGGAATAATGGCAGAAAACTTAGAGACAGAAAGGATACCAGATATTAATAAATTATATAGTGGGAGAAATGAATATATAATACCAAGAAAAGAAATAGAAAAAATATATTCAGAAAAAGGTCTTGCTCCAAGCAAAGAAATGAAAGACCTTTTGCCAAATGAATTTTTAACACTAAATAGCTCAAGCGGATCTTCTCATTCTGCATTGGCCAGATATAACAAAAAGAAAAATGCAATACTGTCTCTAAAAAATGAAAATATAAAAACCTGGGGAATAACTCCGAGAAATCGAGAGCAAAAATTTGCTCTAGATATTTTAATAGACCCAGATATAAAATTAGTCACCTTGATAGGTAAGGCTGGTACAGGTAAAACTCTTTTGGCACTCGCCGCTGGACTGGAACAAACAATTTCCGAGAGGATTTATAGTAGACTAGTGGTTTCCCGTCCTATATTTCCGATGGGTCGTGACATTGGTTATCTTCCCGGAGAAATAGAAGATAAGTTGCGCCCATGGATGCAGCCCATAAATGACAATCTGGATTATTTGATGAACGTAAGGCCGGGGAAAAACAAAAATAAAAAAAGCATTCAAACGCTTTTTGAAGACGGCTATGTAGAAGTTGAACCTCTCACATACATACGTGGAAGGAGTCTGCAAAACCAATTTTTGATAGTTGATGAGGCTCAGAATCTAACACCACATGAGATAAAAACTATTATAACAAGAGTGGGTGCTGGAACAAAGATTGTCCTAACTGGCGATCCTTATCAAATAGATAATCCATACCTGGACTCCGCTTCTAATGGACTCACCTATTTGGTGGAAAAATTCAAAAATGAATCTATCTCAGGACATATTACTTTTGTAAAAGGGGAGAGATCAGAGCTAGCTGAACTCGCTGCTACTATTTTATAACTGCCAATTTATCGGTGACAAGTTTTTTTGTTTTAGAAAATTATTTGTTTTACTAAAATGTTTTGAACCGAAAAATCCTCTGTATGATGATAGGGGAGACGGGTGGGGCGCTTTTAGGATTAAATGTTTTTTTGATTCAATCAAACCTTCTTTGCTCTGAGCGTATGACCCCCAAAGAAGAAAGACTAAATTCTCTCTTTTGTCAGAGAGATTTTTTATAACAGTATTAGTAAACTCTTCCCAGCCCTTTGCCTGATGAGAGCCGGCTTGCCCGGAAAGTACAGTCAAGGTCGCATTAAGGAGAAATACCCCTTGTCTCGCCCAAGGTGTTAAGTCGCCAGAGCCAGACATTTTAATATCCAAGTCAGTTTCTATTTCTTTGAAGATGTTTTTGAGAGACGGAGGATTGGCTACTCCCCTCTGAACTGAAAAACAAAGACCGTGAGCTTGTCTAGGTCCATGATAGGGGTCTTGCCCAAGTATAACCACACGAACACTATTAAAAGGGGTAAGCTCAAAAGCCCGAAAAAGATTTTCGGGCTTAGGGTATACCTCCTTGCTTGAATATTCCGCTTTAATAAAATCAGTTAGCTTTTTGAAATATTCTTTTTCAAATTCAAGGGCTAATTCATTTTTCCAGGATTTTTCTATACTTATATTCATATATTAATAAAAGCACAAATATAAAATATTTTTAGATAAGTCTTTTTTCTAAAAAACTATCTAAAAAATCAACATAGATACTTTCCTACTTTATAATATTAACATTTTCGGAAAGATTTTCTAATATTACTTCTAAATCGGCTTCGGAATAGTTATTGCCAGAAATGTTTAGTGTTTTTAAATTTTTCAAATTACCTAATTCGTAGGGGAGTCCGGTTAATTGATTGTTTGATAAATCTAATATTTCTAGATTTTCTAATTGACCTACCTCTGCTGGTATGCCAGTCATTTTGTTATTGCTAGCATTAAGTGTTTTTAAACTTTTTAATCCTTGAATTTGGCTTTGAATTGCACCACTAATATTGTTTGACGAAACATCTAGTTCTTTTAGGCTTTTATTTTCGAAAACATATTCGGGAATTTTTTCTAGTTTTTTGCTGCTAAGATCAAGCTTGTCGTTTATTGATTCTTGATTTATTACTTTTACGGAAGAATTATTAGCAGGCTGTATATCACTGTTTTCGGTGTCCTGATTAATTGGCGTGCAGGCACTTAAAAAAGCAAGACTGAACATCACTAAATATAAGATAGATTTCATATAGTTTTTATTTAATTTTTTAGATACCTCTTTAATATACATTATATTAATTTAGTATACATTAAAAAAACGATATAAACGAATTTTAGCTAATTAATTTTCATATAAAAAAAATCGGAAATAATCCGATTTTTTTGCGGAACGGACGGGACTCGAACCCGCGACCTCCTGCGTGACAGGCAGGCATTCTAACCAACTGAACTACCGCTCCAATGTGTAGGAACTTTTAATTTCCCCGGAACTAATTAAGATCTTGATATAAGAATAATAACTTGTACCCGTGGGTAAACTACCGCTCCAATTTTTAATTGTAGTATTTTGTTTATCCGCTACAGACCTTTGGTTGAGCGGATGGCTAGCTCAACGCTAACCAAAACAAAAGATAGTCGTCTTTTGACTATCTGATGAAAATATTATCAAATAAATACGAAGGTGTCAATGATGTTTTTTTTCTGGATTTACTCGATAAGATGCGACGGCCGCCTTCTAAGGAGTGATTCTAGGGTATCTTTTTCTTGTTTTTTTGTCTCCATTCAGCAATTTTTTTGTGGTTTCCAGAGAGTAAAACTTCTGGGACTTTGTATTCTTTTCCTTCTATTTCAAATGCTTCTGGTCTTGTATATTGAGGATATTCTAGAACACCTTTTTTTGAGTGGGACTCAGAAACAGGGGACTCGGCATTGCCTAGGACGCCAGGCAAAAGTCTGGTTATTGAATCTAGTAATACTAGCGCGCCTATTTCTCCTCCAGTTAAAACGTAGTCACCGATGGATATTTCTTCATCAATTAGATACTTTATTCTCTCATCCACCCCTTCATATCGGCCACAGATTAAAATAATATCTGTATATTTTTTGGAATAACTAGTTGCTTTTTGTTGAGTCCATTTTTCTCCTTTCGCTGAAAGTAGAATTGTTTTAACGCTTTTACTTTTTACTTTCAATTTTATACTTTTAACTGCTTTGTAAAGTGGTTCAATTTTCATAAGCATACCAGCTCCTCCACCATAGGGAGTATCGTCAACTGTTTTGTGCTTATCGCCTGTCCAGTCACGGAGATTATATGCTTTGATATTTAGGCTCTTTTTTTCTTGAGCAATCTTAATAATTGATTCATTTATGTACGAATCAAAGATATTTGGGAAAATTGTTATTATATGAAAATTCATAATACTATTATAACAAAAAACCACGAACAATGGTTGTGGTTTTTTGTTTATATAATTTCTTTGAAATTAGATTTTTAGATCATCAATTGAAGATGTGTCAATTTCTTCTTCAGATTTTGAATCATTTGAAGATTCTTCTCTTCTTGGTGGTCTTGTTGATCCTTCTGGTTCAGCAATTTTTAGATTTACTCTTGAATTGTTCTTTGCACCGACGATTTTTAATAGAGTTCTGATAGCTTGTGCTGTTTGACCTCTTCTGCCGATTACAAATCCCATATCTTCTGGGTTGATGTTTAGGGTTAGAAGTACGCCTCTTTCATCAATTTCTCTGTCAATTTTAACATCATCTGGATGAGCTACGATTGACTTTACAATAGTTTCTAAAAACTGTTTGTCATTACCTTCCATAGGTTTTTTGGTTTTCTTTCAGCTTGATTGCTCAAACTTGAAAGACTCTTATTAAATTAGTTATTATGCTAAATATAACACAATATAATTATTTGTCAAAAATTATTCTGACTTTTCTTCTTCTGTTTTTTCAGTTTTTTCCTCTTCTTTTTTAGCTTCTGTTGGCTTTTCTTCCTTCTTTTCCTCTTCTTTTTTTTTGTCGCCTGGTTTTGAGGCTACTACTTTTTTGCCTTCAATAATCTTTTTTTCTACTAATAGATTATTAACGGTAGCTGACATTTGAGAGCCTTGGCTAAGCCAATACTTTACTCTGTCATCTTTAACTAAAAGTTCTTTTGAATAAGGGTTGTATGACCCTAAAATTTCCAAAGCCCGTCCATACGGATCTTTTGCTTTCTCGGAAATGATTAGCCTATACATTGGCTTTTTCTTTTTTCCGACTCTAGACAGTCTGATTGTTAACATACTGTATTCTTCTTTAAAAATTAATTAATAAAATCCACTTAAAAAGCGGATTTGCTTATATAAATTTAGCATTTGAGGGGTGTTTTGTCAAGATCAATGATAAAATTATGTGGTCATTCTTTTAAAAGTAAAGATAAAAAATTTTACAAATAAAAAAAGTCGCTGTTTTTGTCCAGCGACTTCGGGTGATCTTATTTATAGCATAAACTTTGTGCGTCTGCTAAAGATTGGCTCTTTATCGGAATATAAAGAATCATGGCTGATAAGCAACGGTGATAATCGGAAAGATGTTTTTGACCATTTCTAGAGGCTCTGTCGCCAGCAATTCTAAAGCTCTCGTGCATTAAGTTTCGCAAGCCTTCCGGCTCAACATAAAATCGAAGAGGTATATATGTGTCCTCGATTCTTTTTAACATAAACTGGAAACCAAGTGAGCTTGTCGGGACTGATTGCCCTAGGTGTCCAGAGCGGTAATCCAGGACGTAGTCAACATATTTTTTTGTTTCATTGTAGTTAATAGCAGTAATTGCTAATATAACCATTAAAAAAACGCTGGCAACCATTGTAACGACGAGTATTTTTTTCATTACTTTCTCCTTTTTAAATGAACGAGTATTGGAAGCATAACAAAAAATCATAACATGAGTTATTATTTTTGTCAATGACAAAAATATAATAAAAAAACAGCCATTAAAGCTGTTTCTTGTTATGTGAGCGGGTAGCTGGAACCCCCCTGCCTCACCTTTGGATTATTTAAGGTATCAAGGGCTTGTTTTACATAAGTAAAATAAAAATAAATATAAAAATAGTTCATGGCATTTCGGGCAGGTCGAAGGGGTGAACCCCAAAACTCCAATGAGACTGTATAATAAATTGTGTCTGGTATAATCTAAATATATTAAT
>RRYU01006225.1_pt1 | contig 12528 bp, 4 predicted proteins | sample 2162651 | NCBI WGS metagenome assembly RRYU01 (sample SAMN10267283, study PRJNA491782) | microbial mat metagenome | isolation source: biomat in the production well | place: Japan: Minami-Kanto gas field, natural gas well KTG3 | collected 2017-06 | reverse complement strand
TCTGGTTCACCCAGAGCTTATTCGTGTAAACAAGATGTTTCGCCCCTACCCGCCCATGTTCATCCCGACCATGTGTGCAACATGCATGGATAACTGACAGTGAAGGCTACAGCCGCATGAATTCCGCCCCTATACACCTGCTGGTCGATAACCAGCCAATCGCGGAAAGCACTCTCGTCGAGCAGCAAGAAGTTGAACTGAGTGTATTGCCACCTGCTGGCAGTAGCCTGTCGCTGCGCATTGGGGCAGGCAGCGATCCCCTGCCGCCCTTTTTGCGTCCGGGCGACCCGGCATGGCGCTGGCGCTGGAACCCGCGTAATGCGGTCGGGCGCTTCACGGTCATCCTGGAGATTGTCTGGCCCGATGCACATATGGAGATGGTGCAAACGACCCTGGACGTTCGTCCGCGCAAGATCGACCAGGATCGTTATACGCTGCTGCTGGAACACCTGCAACAGAGCGCCAGCGCCCTGCTGTTTCGCTTGAGTAGCGCGACAATCGGCACGACTCCGATCCAGTCGGATCAGGTACAAACGCTGATAGAGCAATATGGTAGCCTGTTTGGCGAACGCTTTGCCATACTAGAGCAGGCTATCCTGCGCATGGCCCGCCGTCCGCAGACACATCTACATTCGAGGCTGGAACGGGTTGAGACAGGCCAGGTGCGCGACTTTGCTGACCTGGCCCGCTCGATCAGCGCTATGCCGCACCCGGATGCGCCGCTGCCAGCGCAGGTTATGGAACGGCGCATAGATGACTCGGTCGATCTATACGAACATCGTTTGCTCAAACGGCTGTTGCAGGAACTGCGCCGCCGGGCCGAGTTCATCCAGGCCGGGACAACAGCAACTGCCTACCGCTCGGACGCAACAACCAGCCTGATAACAGCGTTGCAAACGGTCAACGAACGGCTGCGGGCATTGCAGGCGCTGCCCTTCCTGGCCGAGCTACAGCCGCTGTCCCACTTTCATGGCCCGTCGCATCTCATGCAACACGACCCGAATTATCGCCAGGTGTATCGCTACTGGCAAACGTTGCGCCGCCATCCACTGGTGGAACTGGATAACCCCTTGCTGCATATTCCCCTGCATGAACTGCCCTATTTGTATGAGTGCTGGTGTGCGCTACAACTGGCTCAGGCTGTGCTGGATCTGCCTGGCGCAACAATACAGCAACAACACCTGATCACGGCACAGAACGCCGCCGGAATGGCAGAACATAGCGATGAGACGCTACTCAATGCACCGGCCTTTGCGCTCGGGTTGACCAGGGATGTGCCACTGCTCGTGATTGAGTATAGGGGCATGCTGCTGAAGCTACGCTACCAACCTGCTTATAAAGCGCACAGCCCACAGCGCCAGGCCCGGCAGCCCGTGCTTATTTCACTCGATTGCCATACCCGTGTGCCCGATATGGTAATTGAAATCGAGCAAGCCGGAGCAGCGCCAGCCCTGCTGGTCTTCGACGCCAAGTACCGACTTGACGCACGGGGTAGTGTACCGGAAGACGCCCTGGCGGATGCATACAGCTATCTGGGCAGCATTGGCACAGTCGACGGCAATCATGCCGTGCGCCTGGTGATACTATGTTATCCGGGCCAGGGGCATGCCCAGGTCTATCGCAGCGGTGTAGGCGTTTTGCCCCTGCTGCCGGGGGCCATTGGGGAATTGGGGGCATGGTTAGCCACGCATATTCACGCATGCACACATGATCCCTGATACCTCATCACACGCGCCACATGATAACTGTTCACTATCGGGGGTGGATATGGAGTGCGCAAGCCATGCTTGCGCCGTCCTATGCAGGTGGGCCGTCCACCCTCGGACAGTTTTACCGTAACTGTGAACAGTTATCCCACATGAACTGCTTGCATGCTTTGCGCGGATATGGTAGATTATGCATAAGCGGGCGGGTGTAGCTCAGTTGGTAGAGCATCTGCCTTCCAAGCAGAATGTCGAGGGTTCGAGTCCCTTCGCCCGCTCCATAGTTTAGGGCATCAGGAAGAGAAATCCCGCCGGGGTCTCCGGCGGGATTTCGCGTTCATGTAGCCAAGTTTGTAGCCAAAGTTCAAGAGTCTGCTCCCGTGTCCCTGCGTCTGTAGCCATGTGCCCCTTCGGATGGCTACAGGGGCCTCGCTGCGCCCGCGCTGCGCAGGCGCGGCTTCGCTCTGAGCCTGGGGAAGTGAAACGAGGTCATGTCCGCGTGTAGCGACGTGTGTAGCCTTACTTCGGGTGTGACACTTTCTGTCACACCTGTTACATTAATAGAACAGATCGGTGGTTTTGAGGAATGATTCCGCAGGTTTTATTTAAGAGGTTCGTGCTTGCTGATAGATAACAAATGTTCTACAACTTTGTCTCGCCTTGAGCCAGTTGCTCAATTTCTCCTTGTTGCTCATTATGGATTACCCTCTGAACTAGCCACTGGATTTTGAGTGGATGGCTATAATCACGCAGTCGCACCATCGCCTCAGGAGTAGCCACAACAAGCCAGCCTTCACCAACAACTGAGCTTGATTGAACTCGATATTGGCTTACATGACCATCCATCCACCAAATGCTTTCAACCATTAGTCGACCATTGTGATCAATCCACTTGAACAGGCCATTTTCATCAATCTGCCAACCAAGAGCATAACCAATTGCTGGATTCAGTGCTAGCCAGTCTGCTGCAGCTGTATCATATCCATAAGGCGCATGTCGTAGGATGATGGGTTCAGGTGTTTCTTGAACTCTCATAGCGGCATACTCTCGAAAGTACTGACGGGCAATTAAGGGGAAGAACTTTTCACCATCAAGAGATGCTTTAGAATTAGATATAGATCCAGGGCATACCTTGCGGCAGCGTGTCTCTGTTGGTGAATAAGCAGAGAATTCTTTGAACTTTGTCTCTTCGGCAAGGATAATGTGTTCGCCGCAAGCGTTGCTATTCATATAGAGCGCAGCTTCTTCAATACCGTGTACCCATCTCTTATCAAGCAGCGAGTATTCGTTCTCATTACCAATGGGGTGGATATCCAAGGGGCGGTTCTGCGGTTGGATGAAAAGCAACCCAGGATCATACCGCCGAGTTATGAACGTAAGATCAGCGAATCTGTCAGGGTTGATACTACCAGCATCAACCAGTTCGGCAATGACAATGAACAACGCTTTTCGAGCGAGCCTGGCTTTTGGTCGCTCGAAGGTGTATCGCATGTCAATGGCTTCCAGATTGGCGCGTAGTTGCCGTTCTCCTGCAGCTGACCATAATTCGTGTGAGGAAAGCTCGCGCATTATCTGTACTGCACGGTAGCACACATTCACAAATGGGATGTCAGCCGCTCTCGCAATAATGTCAAATTCGATATGGAATGGCCTAACGATTTGCGTTGGGTCAACCGAGTCGGGTAAAGGCTCGTGATCCAGCACTTCGTAGACCCCGACTAGATCACCGCTCCAGTTTGGAGGTAGAGCGATTGAATAGGCGACGGGCAAAGGTTGAGCTTTGGGTAGCGACAAAGGTAAGGTCCAGCCTAAACGGGTGCAGATTCGTCGAACTGTCTGTCGTAGTGCATAGTCTTGTGCGTCACAGTAATTGACAATTTGTTTCTGTAGCGGTCGTAACACTTCAGGTGAATCAAGGCTCACCGCATCAAACAGAGCGAAGAGTTGATCCACGCCTGCACTCGAACTCTCCAAATATTCCTCAAGACCCGCGCGTAGTGCACTGTCGTTTTGGCGCAAAAGGACACTGCACGCGTACAGAGCCGACTGACGCAAAACTCCGATAGGATGATCGAGATATGCGAGGATGAAGTCCACATATGCTCGGGCCGAAGTATCATCTGGCATGTCGGCAAAAGGCTGATACGCTGAATATTTGTGTAGCGTGAACCCTTCGAAAAGCGCCTGACTGTATTGCTCAACCTCTGTCCACACTGCCCGCACAGGCACGGGATTGGCTAACAGCGGAAGAATCTTGTCAAGATACAGGGTGATTGACTGAACGACCCACGGCTGTTCCTGGACATCTTGGAGTAACGTGGCATAAACAAGGCGCTGCGTGCGTCTAGGATCGATGCGTGCGAGAGTATTGAAAGCCTTCAATCGGGTACCGCCATCGTATCCGATACTCCAGCCTGATGCAGTCGACAGCTGCAAGGCACGCTCGGCTAGATCCCAAGCGTCCTCAAGAAGTCCCAAATCTAGGAGCCGCTGGCTGAGGATGCTCAATATCAGACTTTGTCGATGCTTCTCCTGGAATAGTTCGGCTACGATAAGCACGTCATCTTGCTGGAGCGCCGGAGCAAGATGGGCTACAATGGTTTGCCAGTCAAAGTATGAGTCGTTACTTTCTAAAGCCCAAAGCGCCTTTAGATCGTCAACTGTATGTGTGCGCTCAATGACCTCATCAGCTATCAGTACTGTCCCGTCCTTTAGTTTAAGCCCGCCATATGAGGTGTTGCGTTCGCTTGGTTCGTGAAGATCCTGCGGTCTCAACTCGAGCTGAGCCAAGTCGATATTTAGCGCGCGCATTGCTCGCGCAATTCCGCGCCGCCAACCGCTTCTTGTTCCAGGAAGTGTCAGGGTAGCAATCACCGCAAGTAACTCACGCGCAGTGGAAATCGCCTCACCTGTACCGTGCTGTTTAGCAATTTCCTGGATGAGGAGTCCGAGTTCATCGGGATGCGACTCGGCTGCGAAGGGAAGCCCTATTGCCATAACACAGGCTATAAGGTGACGGACAGGCACCGCTGTTCCCTTGAGCGTTGCCTGTATCAATGTCCAGAGACCATCGTCGTAGCTTACCAAGCCGTGATCCAACAACCAATGGGATAGCTGTATGGATCGCCTCGGGCTCCAATCAAATGTTATGGCCAATAAATCTTGAGCGGCCGATGATGAAGCATGGCCTTCTGTTCCGTACTTTAGGGCAAATATGGTTCGGGAGAACCAGGCTATCCGTTCCGAGGCTGCTTCAGGCAATTCTTTATTAACCATCCCAAGCCACTGTATCCACTTATCAGCCTGATAATCTTTTTCGTTACCAACAGTGAAACTTGCCTGAAGCAACTTGTGTATGAAATTCTGCGCTGAGTCACGCTCTCCTAGCGCCAGCAAAACACGAATGTGCTGCTCGATTTCACGTAGACGAGTAAAGACGTGGTTGCTACCTCCCATATCTAGCTCTAGCGCACGTAGATGCTGCATGGCCCAATCCTTTGATATGCCAGCGCGCCAGAGGGATAGAATGACCTCCCGTCGCACATCAGTAGGCCAGTATTGTTTTGCCTCCGGGAGCCGCCATTCTTGTTCGAAAGCGTCACCGACTGCGACAGTGGCATCTCTTCCATGCTGAGCTACTGCATCAACAAGGAGTGCGTAGAACTCTCTTTGCGCGTTCCTGATGGCATACCACAGGGACCAATCACGTCCCTGCCACCGCGACCTATTGAAGAACCGAAGTAGTGGCCTGATCTCTTGAACCATAATCGCCGCTGGAATGCGTTGACCACGCCAGGCATCCCCCCAAATTCGTGCAATAACGCAAAGGATGCGTTCAAAGAAGACAGTCCCTTGCTGACGAGGATCCTTCGTATCCGGCACAATATCACTTGGAGAGCGCTGATCACCAAGCGCGTATCGCAATCGCTGGAGTCGAAAGCGATACCGAAACGGACGCAGACCTGCTTCGCTTGAGACCACCTCGGCCATAAGAGGTGACTCGACCACATCGCGAAGCCAGCTCAGTGACTCGGTCACGTCGCCCCGAATACGGTACACCCCTTCAGCAATGGCTGCTCGCGCTCTGTCATCAAGCTCTGTTTGAGCACTATGCTGAAGTAATTCAGCGAGCGTAGCCTCAGCACTACGTTCATCCCCGTATGCCAGTTGATATCGCCAGAGTTCAGTCTGTAACCAAAACCAGGCATCATACTCCTGTGGTTCCTCAAGCTCAAAACACTTTGCCACAGTAGAGAGGTCAGTCCAGCGCTCCATATTAAGCAGCGAATGACCCAGATGAAATAGGAGACGACTCTGAAGTGCGCGCGTTGCGTCTTCAGCACTATGACGGCCAAATCGATCTTCTTCCCGTCTCAGTCGCCGAATCGTTTGGATGATGTCTGGCAAGAGGCGAAAACGTGGGACAGCCGCCACCCAGGCTTCGAGCAATGTATCCGGATCGTCGTTTGTTCCTCGGTGCCCTGTTTGAATGTCACGACCAGACGCAAGCAGTTCCAGCGGTTCCGCCAGTTCAAAAAGACGGCGCGCCTCTTCACTGAGACCAGATCTATCCAGAGAACCGCTAAAATCAAGGGCTTTCTTCACACTCAGGCGCAGTTGATTTCCATTTCGACCATTCTCCGCCGCCGCCTCAGCCTCTCCCAGTTCCAGCAGTAGCGAGACGTACTCAGTCTCCTCCAGATGGGCGTGGCGCTGATCCATCTCAGTCATCACGAGCAGCAGTCGTGCAAGAGCTACAGGATCACAGAGCGCGATAGCAGAGCGAAGTGCGAGCTGAGCATCAGTGCGAATTGCCAGTAGTGGACGATGGGAGAACGCTTGCTGACGAAACCATGCTTGTGTGGCTCGCTCAACAACTGTCTCGTGCTCATCAGCAAGACATCGGTGATACAACTCTTCCCAGGCCCAGCGCGAATTCGCCGGTGCCTGACTGCAGTAGTTCGCAAGTTCACGGTGAAAGGTCTGCTCACGAGCGAGATCGACATCACCAGGAGTCAGCTCTGTCGTTTTGCGTAGGAGAAATAAGCGAAAACTATTATGGAAGAAATACCAACGATGGATGCTCTCACGACGAAAATAGTGAGGCAACATACGCTGTACAGAGTCCGCAACTCGTCTAGGAGCCCATGTGCGTACCCATGCCCAGTCAATAACACCGCGTAAGCGAGACAGGAGGCCGAGCAGATCAGCAGCATCTACATGTTGCTCAATGATCTGCCTCCAATAGCTGTGATATTGAGCCTCGATATCGCCCGTATAGGGCTCAGCGGTGTTAAGAACAACCTCTACGCTGAGTTCGCTGGCTGTTGCTTTTAGACGCTGAAGAAGGTACGTCAGTGCCAGAGGATGTCCACCAGATAAGCTGTAGATTTGATCTCGCTGCTCATTCGAAAGAATCGAAGACAAACCTGCCAGGACAACAATTTGACCAACAGCCTCACGGCTCAGTGGTTCCATCTCAATACGCCGTTCAGGCTGGCGAATCGCGAACTGAACTCGATCCGGAAGTCCCTGCAACTGATCGGTCTGGCTACCCAGCACAAGAAAGACGCCTTCTGGAACTTGGTCTGGCAGCGGTAGATCGTAGAGAAGCGAGCGATTCGGATGCTGTTCACGGGCAATATGGTCCAGGCCATCAATTACGATAATGGTCTGTTGGCCTGTATTTTTCCAATCCTCATGGAGAGCGTGCAACTGAGAATGGAAGCGATGGAGAAGTTGATCTCGATCTAGAGTGCTGATGCTCTCGCCGATGCGAAACCCGCTGCGCTCTAGTGAAAGCACAACATCATGCCAGAAGTTGGCTGCCTCTCCACGTACTACAATTGGATCCTGCGCGTCTGGCACATACGCATAATAGCGAACAACGCGAGCAGGATAAGGACGTAACGTTTCTGTCAATAAAGAAGATTTGCCGGAACCGGGAGTGCCAAGAACTGCAATGTACCCCCCAGGAAGAGACGTCAATGCCTTTAAGAGTTGCTGGACGGTTTGCTCGACCGGTCGGTAGATCTCTAGGTCTACAGGAAACTCATGCCGACTTCGGTATGTGAACCGATTTTGCCATCCCAGCCGAAGCACAAGTGCATCCCGTGAGAGTTCGACGATATGCTTCGGATCTGCAACTGTAGCGAAGAGATGCTCAGTCAGAAACCGAAGATCGTGTTGAACTACGATAAGATCGCGCGTCTGTGTACTGTCTAACTCCGGAAGGCGATATTCAAACTCTAGCTCACAATCACGAATAAACAGTGAGAATTGTTCGACGGATAGGCTACTTGCAGCGACAAGCGCGTCCCAAGCAGGTTTCCACTCATCAGGAACAATGTCTTGTGGCGAGAAAATGGCATCCTTTGATGAATACCAAGCTTGAGAGAGAAATGCTGCGAAGTGGCGTTGTTGAGGGCGTGGCTCTCCCAGAGGAATCCGTTGATTTAACGCTGTCGATGGAATAGCATTGGTAACAAGATGGACAACAACCCTTTTGCCGGGATACTGATGTCGCAATCGATTCCAACCATCAGCGAGTTGGAAAATGAGGCTGGGGGCGTCAGAGGAAGGTACGGCGAGGGCAGCATACGTAAAGGATACAGGATATTGATGCCATTTCACCTGAAACGCATCTATACGGTTTGCACTGCCAATCTGGATATCATCGACACGCCCAGCATCAGGATCAGCAACCCTAATCCACTGCAGCGTATCGTCTCTCAGTTGACGAAGAATTAAGGAGGCGGCAATTCGGTACTGGGGATAGTAACCGCCTATGGCTCGTCGCTCGCCCTCTCCCGGCGCAGTTGGTGACATAACCACGGCTTTCTTTATGTTGTGGTAGAACGAAAAAGCGTACCTGTAGGTCAGAAGAATGCCATACGCTCGTCGCTACCATTGCAGTGCTTGTATTTCTCAGTGCAGTCTACGGCGCCGATCTTTGATGCCCAGGTGCCCAATTGAGAGAGCTTGCTCTCCTACCATGTGACAGGCGGTACGTACAGATCGCTGCACGAGTTACGATGTTTCGAGATCGTAGCATACAAGTACGAAAGATGCAACGACAGGCAAAGGAAGCCTTTTCCACCTCTCTATCCCGTAACCAAGAAAGACCGAACCCACTTCCGCACTCCTTCCCGATCCAGCTCCAGCTTCCGCTGCACATTCTTCCAATGGGTGGTCACGGTCGATGGCGAGATCGAGAGCCGGGCGACGCCCATGCTGCCGCTGTCGTCGCCTCAACCGACAGCTTTGCGTCCACCACAGACGACCAATCCAACACGTACCCCGGCGATGGCTCTGACGGCCAGCGCACCAGGCACACGCATCGGCCCCCCTCGACCGGCGACGCGTACGCCGACCCCGTCGAGCGGCCCGACCGCGACTCGGTCGCCGCATCTGCGCCCTCCGATGCCGCGGGTGCGCACGCAGCTCTGGATGCTGTCGGAGGTCGATCCTGGCCAGCAGGTCTATCGCTCGGTGGCAGATGCGGCACGTGCTGCGGCACATCAGGCAGCGCTGCCTGGTGGTGATGATGGCCCTGTCGGCACGGTCGAGCAGGCAGTCCGGCTTATGCTTGGCGAGGTGCGCGGCGCCGAGGCCTACACACTCCTGGTCGCCATGCGGGCGGGCACCCCGATCCTGACCACGCTGCACGGCCTCAGTGCCCGCCATGGGCTGGACGCGTTCATCGGCATGGCGCTGGAAGCGCCCGAGGCGCGCAGCTCGGTTGACCTGGTGCGCATGCACCTGAATGCCCAGCCGCTCATCCTGGTCGCGCTCCAGCGGCAGGGTGCGCGGCGCGAGGCCGCCGAACTGGCTGAGGTGCTGCCGAGCGGTGGCACGGGCCACCCGATCGCCCAGGTGCGCTGGCGCCGCGCCGCGTTTGGCGAGAGCTGGTCACTCATCGCGCTACCCTCGGACGAGTTGATGGATCGTCTGCGCCGTGATGGACACCGGCTCACCCTGGCGGAGCTGGAGCTGGCGATGGGAGGAGAGGTCCGATGACGATTCTGGTCAGCTCAACCGTGCCCGGCCTGCTGGGCGCACTGGAGCAGGCGATGGGCGGCTCGCAGGAGTTGCTCGTGGTTCGCGATGCGGAACGCCTGCTGGGAATTATCAGCAGCCCAGACGCCCAGTTCACGGCCCTGATCCTCAGCGACACGATCGAGCCGCGTCCCAATCAAGAGGTAGCACAGTCGCTGTGGGAGATTGTGGCCTATATGAGCCGCCATCGGCGGCTGCCGGTGCCGGTGCTGCTTACCCTGGCCCGCGAGACCCCGGCAGTTATTCAGGATGCGCTGCAGGCGGAGGTGCGCAAGACCGGCGGCGATGTCTCCCTGCTCTCGCACCGTGCGCGGACGCCGAGCCATCCGGAGGCGCAGCAGGCGGTGGCCTGGATTATCGCGCAGCTCAGCCTGGCGCCGCCCCACGGTCAGCAGGTGATCGTGCCGGCAACCGCGGTCGGCGGGTCGCACAAGTCAACCTCGATGCTCAACCTCTGCATCTACCTGCGCAGCCGCGGCCTGCGCGTGCTGCTCGTCGATGTCGATATTGCCCAGGGTGCGCTGCTCACCAGCCTGCGCGTCAGCAACGAGCCGCTGGAGTTCTACACCACGTTGCCCGATGAGTATCCCGAGCTGATCACCACCTACCCGACTGAGCTGGTGCGGCGGCGGATCTACCACCATCACCAGACGCAGTTCTGGTGGCTCAAGCACGCGCTGCCGTGACTGAGCTGGTGCGGCGGCGGATCTACCACCATCACCCCTCGGGGCTGGATGTGCTGTTTGCCGGCCACGGCATCCGCGACCAGCTCGACATTGAGCCGCGCCATCTGGAAGGGCTCATCGACACCCTGGCCCAGCTGGACTATGACATCGTCTGCTACGACGTGCCGGGCGACTGGAAGCGGCGCAATGTGATCGTCTCGCTGTTCGCGCGCGGGAACACCTCGCCGTTTGTGATCTGCCCGCCTGGCCGCAAGGAGCGGATGGTCGCCCTCGCCGCGCTGGATGTGCTCAGCAAAATCGGGCGCGAAGATGGGCGAACGGCGCTGGATATGGCGATGGTGCTGTTCGCCGAGGGCGAGCGCGGCATGGCGGTCACGATTCGCGAGGTGCGGCGCGATGTCTTGCGCCAGTACCCGATGCTCACCGATCTTGGCACATTGCCCCACGACACCGCGCTGATCAGCATGGTCGCCGAGCGCCAGGAGTTCTGTTCAGTCTTCGACCTGGCGCCGCGGCGTGCCTACTGCACGGCGGTGCGCGAGGCGGCGCGGCGCTGGATGGAGGCGGTCGCACTACCGCCGGCCTGGTTGACCAACCCGGATCCCTATGCGCGGTCGGCGCGGTCGTTCTGGCCATTTGGCAGACGCCCGGCGGCGCGCACCGACCGACGCCAAGTTTCGTGAAAGGATGATCATGCCACGCTCGACGCCACAAACCTTCCGGTGCGCCAGCGACGGGCAGCGCAGCTACCGTGAGGCGCTGGCCGACGTCACGACACCACTCAGCATCAGTGAGCCGATGCGCAGCGCGGTTGCTGCCTATGTCCACCATGTGCGCACGCAGGCTGAACTGGTCGCGCTGGCTCAGCAGGATGCTCAGCCAATCGAGCAGGCCGAGAGCGATCTGCTCGATGCGGCCGAGTTTGATCAGTTGCTCGATCCGGAATTCGATCCGACGCAGCGACGGGCACTCTTCCGACGACTGCTCACGGCGGCCCTGGCCCAGAACTGCCTCGATGGCGTCGATCCGGGCGTGCTGCACGACGAAGCGCTGCTGACCCGGCTGTGGGACGAGACCTGCGGCTGGGGGCATGCGGTGCAGCAGCTCCTCGACGACCCGGAGATCACAGAGATCAAGATCCTGGGCACCACGGCGGTCGGCGATGGGCCACGTGGCCGGGTGCGCCTGCCCGATGCATTCGCCAGTGTCGCTGAGCCGCTCAGCCGCGCCGAGTTCCTGGCGCAGTCGTACGGCGTGGCCTGGAACCGCAAGTCGCCCTCGGTGACGCTGCCGCTGCGGAGTGGGATGCGCATGCATATCACCCGCGATCCGCGCGTGGTCTCGGCGAATGAGCGCGAGCCCGGCCTCAACGAAGCACAGCTGACGCACACCCTCGCCCTGGTCGAAAGCCAGGTTGATGCGCATGCGCTCACCTGGCGCTGCAACGCGCGGCTCGAGGATCGCGGGCTGGTCTGGGAGACGCCCGGGATCGTCACTCCGCCGGCGGTCGCCGAGCGCCTGAAGGAGATCAAGATGGTTCACTATGGCCGACTCTGGCGACTCAATCGCTCAGGCGTGCCGAGCGATCTGCCTCCGCCGCCCTGGCTGAGCGCGGTGATGGAGCAGTGTCACGCCGCCGCTGATGCGCCTGACGGTCCATTGCCCATCGCACGGGGCTCCGCGACTGCGCGCATCCTGGTCATCGACGACCACCCGCCCATCCGCGAGTGGCTGGCCGATACGCTGGCACCGCTCGGCGTGCAGGTGCTACCGGCGCACAGCGGTGATGAGGCCATCGCCATGATTCGCGCCGGCGAGCAGGTCGATGCCGCGATCTGCGACGTATTGATGCCCCACGCCGAGATCGAGGGCGTTGAGGCTGCCCGCATGCTCTGGCACGACCACGGCATCCCCTGCCTGATGCTGACCAGCGTGCAGGAGGCGGGCGCCAGGCTGGCCGCACTCTACGCCGGTGCCATCGGCTACGTGGTGAAAGATCTCGCCCACGGCGATCTCATTCGCGCGAGCGTGGCCGCGTTGCTTGCCGGCGAGACCTTGGCGGAGCCATTGACCGAGATTTC
>RRYU01010723.1_pt1 | contig 12560 bp, 10 predicted proteins | sample 2162651 | NCBI WGS metagenome assembly RRYU01 (sample SAMN10267283, study PRJNA491782) | microbial mat metagenome | isolation source: biomat in the production well | place: Japan: Minami-Kanto gas field, natural gas well KTG3 | collected 2017-06 | reverse complement strand
ACCAAAGACCACATAGCTGGCGCCTGCTGATGAGTTGCCATTCGGGTCGGCACTATGTGCCCCGATAATCACATCAGCGTATCCATCGCCATTCACATCCCCGGCGCTGGAGACGGAATAGCTCGAGTCGTTACCGGCCACACCACTGATGTCAAAACCACCATTACCATTGGCAATCACCGAAAGCTCCACAGGAGAAGTGATAGGCTGTCCTATGCCCATGGATTGTGTGATAGATTCCAGACCACCCTGTTGGTCGGTATAACTGACCACTACCGAGATGGTCTTGCCCACCTCATTTTGTGTCAGGGTATGGGTATTGCCAATTGCCCCAGCAATATCAACCCCACCAGCTTGCCATTGATAGTTGAAGGTCACACCGGTCAATCCATCAGAATCCGAGATTGTAGAAGCGTCTGCTGTCAGGGTTTGATTCTGTTCTGCGGCACCTGTGATAGTGACATTACCCGTTGGCAAGTCGTTGATGTTGGTCACTGTAGCGGTCGATGCTGAGGCCAGCGGCCCTTCGGCAGCGCCTTGAGCATCGGTATAACTCACTTCGACATGAATGGACCCGCCCACTTCTGCCTGACTCAAGGTCAAGGTGTCAGTAGTCGCGCCGGTAATTGGGCTACCATTGGCATACCATTGATAGCTGAATGGACCCAAACCATCTAAATCTGACAAACCTCTAGTGTCTGCACTCAGGGTTTGATTCTGTTCAGCGGTACCGATGATGGTAACGCTACCAGTTGGCAGGTCGTTGATGTTGGCCACCGCAGCACTCCAGGCTGATTCGATGCTCTCAAAGGTGCCCTGGTCATCGGTATAACCTGCGACAACCTTTATCTGCTGCCCTACTTCACTCTGGCTAAGCGTCAGGCTGCTGCCACTGGTGATAAAGCTCCAGCTACTACCACCATCACTACTGCCATACCAATCATAGCTAATAGGCCCGCTGATTCCATCTGCATCTGTGAGGTTATCACTAACCGTCAGGGTATCGCCCTGGCTTGGTAACAAGTTGCTAATGTCAACATTACCAATGGGTCTATCGTTTACATTGGCTACATCAATTGAAAAGTCTTGTGATACCGTAACATTGCCATCACTCAGTGACAGGCTTACAGCGTGCCGTCCAACCGCTGCATTATCTGGAGTGCCAGAGAGAGTCGCTTTGCCATCTCCGCTATCGGTTAAGGTTAACCAGGCCGGAATTGAGCTTGCTGTAATGGTATGACTATCACTCGTATCAACATCACTGCTAGTGATTGAATATGTATAGGGGCTGTCTTGTGTTGCTGTTGTAATCGCCTGAGAGGTGAATTGAGGTGACTGGTTGGTACCTGCGATCGTTATAGTTAGTGTGGCTTGAGATTGATTACCGGCAGTATCGGCTACTGTATAGCTAAATTGTTCTGTTACACTTTCACCCTGTGCGAGTGCCGCAACACCATTAGTATCGGTAATGGCATAGAGATACTGCCCCTGGGCATTAATTACTATTTCTCCGTAAGTGCTGGATACTGTTGTCTGTATATTTGAACTAGAACCATTAACAGCAGTTACAGCAATCGCTCCACCCTCTGGATCAGAGTCGTTAGTCAACACATTGCCTGTCGTAACATCAGCAGAAGTAGTGATTTGATCGTTAGTTGCTGTTGGTGGGTCATTAACTGTTGTGACTTCTATCGAAAAACGATAATAACCACCACCAAGGTCGGTTATGGTAAGGCCAGGTTTTGCTGATGTAGTAGCCGCTCCACCGATATAGACAATAAAGCTATCTGTGCTATTTTCACTGCCATCATGTTCATAGGTGAGTTTGCCGCTGAGAATATCCTCTGAGGTAAACGCTGCACCATCGGTGATGGGTACGCCGTTAATTTTGAGAGTGCCATTGGCTGGTTTTGCTGAAAGCTGAACCGGCACCGGCTGACCTGGATTCTCAGGATTGTAGAAAACCTCTTTGGGCAATATGATTGCAGCAGCTTGACCTTCTGTGACAGAAACCGTAATTGCCTCTTCCTGATCGATATTGGCAATATCAAACACTTGATTAGCCAGTACAAAGTTTGGAATGGAGTGGGTATAGGTGGTTTCAACCTCTGACTTGTCACTGTAGCCATCGTTATCACTGTCGAGATCCAGCTTGTTAGGGGTGCCATCAAGATCAACGTCGGCAACGATGGTGTTGGTCGCAGGATTGATTACACGAAAGAGATCCTCGAAGACATCACAGTAGCCATCGGCATCACTATCTGAACAACTGGTTGATGCGGCCAGAACAGGTATCGAACTATCGATATCCGTTTTCATCTTGACCGTGGAGGTCACTGACGAAGCAGCAAGTTCGGTTTTAGTCATAGCGATACTACCACTATAGAACTGTATTTCAGAGGATGCTGGGTCGGTGACGTCAGAAAGGATATAGGCCTTGATATTGAAGGTAAGATCCTTGGCATTTGGAACGTTGATACTGACTGTTGTATCAGTGATCTTCAGTGCACCGTTATGGAGTGTAAAGCTCTTGTTATTGAAATCGTTATTAATCTCGGCATTTGTGTAATCGCCACCATCAACACTTAGAGTGACCGTGCTTAAAGTGGGATAGGTGGTAGCTACCGAAGCAGCATAGGCTTGCTCAATGACCAAATCCTGAAGTTGTGAAAGCAAGGTAACTGATTTGGACGAAGGCCATTCATGATAGGTTCCCCCATCTCCCAGCTTGAGGGGATCGATACTGATGCTGACACTGGATGTCTTCACATCCTCTGGTAGCGGTGTGCACGCAGCAACAAAAAGAATCGTTGATGCGATAACCGCAATACGAGTTAGCATTGAATCAAACATATCTTCCCCTCGAGATGATTTTTTCGTATTGAGACTTGACGAATCTTTTGTCCGATTAGCCTATATATTAGTGCCCACTTAAATACTTGAGTTTTTTTGGTGGTTTTTAAGGATTATTGTATAGCTTTTATAATTATTCAATGGCTGATCATAAAAAAAGCCACACTCAAGATGAGTATGGCTTTTTTAAGATGGTGCCCAAGGCCGGATTTGAACCGGCACAGGTCGCCCCACTACCCCCTCAAGATAGCGTGTCTACCAATTCCACCACTTGGGCAATTTGTTTCGTTTTACTCTTTTGCTGGAAGGGTTGGCATATCCTGATCAACAGGAGTTCCCTGTTCCACAAGAGGAGCAACCACTTCTGTAACACTTTTACGTGAAACACCCTGACCAGAGAAGTAAGCCAGTGTAAGGCTAGTCAGAAAGAAAACTGTCGCAAGAATAGCTGTACTTCTGGTAATAAATGAGCCGGAACCCTGGCTACCAAAAACAGTCGAGGATGCACCACTACCAAACGCAGCTCCCATATCAGCACCTTTACCCTGCTGAATAAGGATTAAGCCTACCAGGCCAACTGCTGCCAAAACATGAACTATAAGTACAACTGTTTCCATTATTTAAATTAACCTGCTGCGCGAGCGATTGTCAGGAAGTCTTCTGATTTAAGAGAAGCACCGCCAATAAGACCACCATCAATATCTTCCATGGCCAGTAACTCTGCTGCATTTGCAGCATTCATGCTTCCACCGTAAAGAATTTGAACTTTCGCAGCTACTTCAGCATTATTTTCTGCCAGTTTCGAGCGAATAGCTGCATGGACTTCCTGTGCCATTTCTGGCGTGGCTGTTTTACCTGTTCCTATTGCCCATACAGGCTCATAGGCAATAACACCATCCGCAAGAGATTCGATACCGGATTTTTCAATGACTGCATCAAGTTGTCTATTAACCACTTCCATGGTAATTCCTGCTTCACGCTCGTCCAGTGTCTCACCGACACACAGGATGGGTTTCATTCCCGCAGCACGCGCAACTTCATACTTGGCAGCAACCAGCGCATCATCCTCACCATAGAGTGAACGACGTTCTGAGTGTCCTACAATTGCATATTTACAATGAAAATCGTTAAGCATTGATGCTGAGATTTCACCGGTAAATGCACCTGACGCAATCTCACTCAAATTCTGAGCACCCCAGGCTACCGGGGTACCTTGAAGCTGGTCTTCTACATCAGCAAGATAGACATAGGGAGCACAGACGGCGATTTCGGCATTATTAACATCACCAAGTCCCTGTTTGATACCATTAAGTAAAGACTCGATCGATGCACGAGAGCCGTTCATTTTCCAGTTTCCAGCTACTAATGGTTGACGCATAAGACTAACCTTATCTGTTAACGATTAAATTCATTAAAAAAGAGGCGCGAAGAATACCCACAACCGCCCAATAAATCAATGCTGTTGAGTAGATTTTGCCATTTTGGTGGTCATTGGTAATCACCCTTGTATGAAAAACTATTCACTTTGAGAAACTACTTCACGTACCTGGTCTGCCAATTTAACGACCACCTGATTAACCAGCGTCGAATCATCAGCTTCTACCATAACCCTTACCAACGGCTCTGTACCAGATGGACGGAGTAACACCCTGCCACGATTTGCCAGTTTATTTTCTGCATCAGCTACATACGCCTGAATTTTTGGATCAGAGGCAATATCAATCCGTCCCGGCATTTTAATATTAATCATCTCCTGTGGATAAAGTCGCATGCCTGATCTTAATTCAGCAAGTGATTTACCACTTTCAACGATTGCAGACAACACCTGAAGTGCAGAGACAATTCCATCACCCGTGGTTGTTTGATCCAGGCAGATGATATGACCGGAAGACTCTCCACCTAATCGCCAACCATGTTCATTCATCTTCTCTATAACGTAACGATCGCCCACTTTTGCGCGAACAAATCCTATTCCCATCTCTTTTAAAGCAATCTCCATACCGAGATTAGTCATCAGCGTCCCAACAACACCTTCAATTGTTTTAGTGAGTCTCTTCTGACTGGCGATAATAAACAAGAGTTGATCCCCGTCAACCACACTACCTTGATGATCAACCATTAACACCCTGTCGCCATCACCATCGAAAGCGATACCCAGATCCGCCTGCTCTGTAATCACTCGGGCTTTAACTGCTTCCAGATGAGTAGAACCGCAATCTACATTAATATTCAAACCATCCGGTTGATCCCCTATAACAAATACAGTGGCTCCCAGTTCTTTAAATACGGCTGGTGCAATGTGATAGGTCGCCCCATGTGCACAATCCAGCACAATTTTTAAGCCCTTAAGGGTACTTTCAGAGGGAAATGTGGATTTACAGAATTCAGTATATCGTCCTGAAGCATCAACAATTCGACGGACTTTTCCCAATTGTGATGATTCAACCATAGGCATATTTCGATCGATTGCCTGTTCAATCATTAACTCAAGACGATCATCCAGCTTGGTGCCTTTCGTTGAAAATAACTTGATCCCATTATCATAGTACGGATTATGTGATGCGCTGATTACGATTCCAGCAGAAGCCTGCATGGTGCGAGTCATATAAGCGATTGCCGGTGTCGGCATCGGTCCGAGCAACCGGATATCAATACCAGAAGCAGAAAGACCCGCTTCCAGTGCAGACTCAAACATATATCCTGATATTCTGGTGTCTTTGCCTATGACGACCATCCCTCGGCCCTGATCTTCCTCAGCAATGACATGACCCAACGCACGCCCGAGTTTTAACATAAACTCTGGAGTAATAGGCTCTACTCCAACCCGACCACGAATGCCATCCGTTCCGAAATAGTTTTTTCTACTCACGATGATTAATTCCCAATTACTTGGCTTGTGTTACAGCCTCAACCATTTTTAATGCATCCACGGTGGCTGCGACATCATGGACTCTTATAATTTGCGCGCCGTTTAGTGCTGCAATTGTGGCAACGGCAATACTCCCGGCAAGTCGTTGTGTAACCTCTTTTCCTGTCACCAATCCAATCATTGATTTGCGTGACATTCCAACCAGAACAGGGAGACCTAGTTCTGAAAAATCTGCCAGATGTTTTAGCAGTGACAGATTATGTTGCAAGGATTTGCCAAATCCAAATCCCGGGTCTATCAGGATATGTTCCTTTTTAATTCCGGCACTGATAGCTGCCTTTATCCGGCTTCTAAAAAACTCTTTAATATCCTGAACCACATTCTGATATTGCGGGTTTTGCTGCATGGTGCGGGGCTCGCCCTGCATATGCATCATACACACAGGAATATTTAGTTCTGCCGCCATATTCATTGCATGTTCCGCCTGTAGCGCATTGACATCATTAATCATTTGCGCACCCGCCGAGACAGCCTCCTTCATCACCTCAGCCTTGCTGGTATCGATAGAAATTGGCTGATCGATCTCATGATTGATAGTCTCAATAACGGGAATGACACGATCCAGCTCCTGTTGTATCGATACAGAATCAGCACCGGGTCGGGTGGACTCACCACCAATATCAATAATGGAAGCACCCTCTGTGACCATTTTTAGAACTTGACGGATCGCTGAATCCTTATAGATAAAATCACCACCATCAGAAAATGAATCCGGGGTGATATTCAAAATCCCCATCACTTTCGGTGACGATAAATCAAGAAAAGTCTGTGAAAATTGCATGGATTTCCTGAGCTAAATTTTAGCCTTTAAAACAGCTTTAAGATTAACATGATACGAACGATTATCCTCAAAAAAAAACGCCCTGACGGGCGTCTTTTCTCAGTAATAATGATTAATGCTGACTCGCAGGATCACCTACAGGATCATCACCTTTTTTATCCTCTTTAGAATCGACAGGATTACCTGCTGGGGGCGTTTTATCGTCCCAATCAGCAGGTGGGCTTGCTTTCTTGCCTGACATTAATTCATCAATTTGACTGACATCAATCGTTTCATACTTAATCAAGGCTTCAGCCATATTATGCAGTATCTCCATATTATCAGTCAGAATCTGCTTTGATCGGTCATAGTTTCTATCAATAAAGGAACGGATCTCTTCATCAATAATATGAGCAGTCTCATCAGAAACATTCTTGTGTTGTGTCACAGAGCGCCCGAGGAATACCTCACCCTCTTCCTCACTATAAGTGAGAGGGCCTAGTTTTTCGGATAGTCCCCAACGGGTAACCATATTTCTTGCCAGCTCTGTGGCTCTTTCAATATCGTTTGAAGCACCTGTAGTAACACTTTCAGCGCCGAATACCAGTTCTTCTGCAAGGCGACCACCAAACAAACTTGATATTTGGCTTTCCAGACGGCGCTTGCTATAGCTGTATCTGTCAATCTCAGGCAGGAATAAAGTCACACCCAAAGCACGGCCACGAGGAATGATTGTGACCTTATGTACAGGATCGTGATCAGGAACACTGCGACCAACAATAGCATGTCCTGCTTCATGATATGCAGTCAGCTTTTTCTCATCATCAGACATAACCATGGAGCGACGTTCTGCACCCATCATGATTTTATCTTTGGCTTTTTCAAAATCATCCATGGATACAATCAGATCGTTACTGCGTGCAGCAAATAGAGCCGCTTCGTTCACGAGATTAGCCAGATCCGCACCCGAAAATCCGGGAGTACCGCGAGCAATAATTGATGGATTAACATCGTCACTTAAAGGAACCTTGCGCATGTGTACTTTCAGGATCTGTTCACGCCCACGTAAATCAGGTAAAGGTACAACGACCTGACGGTCAAAACGACCGGGGCGAAGTAAAGCAGGATCCAGTACATCAGGACGGTTTGTGGCAGCAATGACAATCACCCCTTCATTACCTTCAAAGCCATCCATTTCGACCAGAAGCTGATTCAATGTCTGTTCACGCTCATCATGACCACCACCTAGGCCTGCTCCACGATGACGTCCTACCGCATCAATTTCATCGATAAAAATAATACAGGGTGAATGCTTTTTAGCCTGTTCAAACATATCCCGAACGCGCGAGGCACCTACACCGACAAACATTTCAACAAAATCAGAACCTGATATTGTGAAAAATGGTACCTTGGCCTCACCAGCAATTGCTTTTGCCAGCAAAGTCTTACCTGTTCCAGGAGAACCAACCATCAACACGCCGCTAGGGATTTTTCCACCAAGCTTCTGGAATTTACTCGGATCTCTTAAAAACTCGACAATTTCACCGACTTCTTCTTTGGCTTCTTCAGCACCGGCAACATCGTTAAAATTAACTTTTACCTGATCTTCATTCAGCAAGCGTGCTTTAGACTTACCAAAGGACATCGCACCACGACCACCGCCGCCGCCCTGCATTTGGCGCATGAAGAAGATCCAGACCCCAATCAGTAGAAGCATAGGGAACCATGAAATGAATATCTGGGTCAGCAATCCCTGTTTTTCAGGTGGCTTGGCATTCACAGCAACACCATTATTTAACAAATCCGCCATTAAACCAGGATCATCGGGTGCATAGGTTGAAAACCGTTCGTTATTACTAAAGTAACCTGCAATAGAACGGCCCTCGATCACGACCTGTTTTACTCTCCCTTGCTTAACATCCTGTATAAACTGAGAATATTCAAGTTGATTGCCAGCAATTTGCTGAGGACCAAAGTTATTAAATACCGACATTAATACAACGGCAATAACAACCCATAACACTATATTTTTTGCAATATCGTTCAATGTCTCTTCTCTTTTAAATCATCAGTTCTGTGTGATGCTGTTAGCTTATACCCTAACTTACTATAGGTTATAACCCTGCGCCAATAGATAAATCTCTCTTGACCTTGCCCGTGATGCTTTCGGCTTACGGCTAATGACCTTTTTAAAGTCCTGTCGACAGGCTTTAAGGAAGGTATCAAAGCCTTCCCCCTGAAAGATTTTAAGGCACATGGTTCCGTTTTGTTTTAAAACCGAACGAGCCAACTCCAGTGTTAGCTCAGCCAGATAGATCATTCTTGGCTGGTCAACTGACTTCACACCACTAGTATTGGGGGCCATATCTGATAAAACAAGATCGACAGATGCTCCATCTAATAGATCAAGAATCTGTTGTAGTACAGCATCTTCACGAAAATCGCCGGTGATAATATCGGCCCCTGGCACAGGATCCATTTCCAGAATATCCACCGCGATAACCTTACCGCTATCGGTAATCTTATCGACCACAATTTGAGTCCAGCCACCGGGTGCCGCGCCCAGATCTATTACAACCATTCCCGGCTTTAACAGGCGATCTTTGTCATTGATCTCGAGTAATTTATAACTGGCACGAGAACGATAACCTTCCTGCTGTGCACGAATGACATACTCATCATCAAAATGCTCTTTTAACCAGTTTTTACTTGTTTTACTTCTCGCCATCTGTCTGTCTATTGTTGCATGTTTATGAATAGAGCGTTATCTTTGCCGCCCGTGATTTATACCAGATTAAACCGATGTCATTAACTGAAAAACAAAAACGCCACCTTCGCGGTCTGGCTCACCCCTTAAAACCTGTCATTATTGTCGGTAATTCGGGTCTTAGTGAAAGCTTGTTAAACGAGTTTGAACTGACTCTGGAACATCATGAGTTAATTAAGGTTAAAGTCAACGCCAATGATCGTGAAGAACGTGCTCAGATGATAGCCCAACTTTGCGCCACAGCTAATGCCGAGCTTGTCCAACGAATTGGACACATTGCAGTACTGTATCGTAAAGCACAAGAGCCTCGTATCACGCTCCCTTCCTAAACGTCTGTTGCTGCAACAACATGTAGTAGAAAACTATTCCCAGTAAGGCATTGACACTAAACAGGATGGAAGCCGTATGGTGCATGCGGGAGAATTGTTCACTTCCAGCCAAACCATTAGCCTTTAATTCAGCCATAGCCGGATGCAGCCAGAACTGATCGAGCAGCAGTAACATTAAAATGACTAACAGCAATCTCCCGGCCCACTGTTTAAGCAGGTTGCGATAACGAGTTTGCAGCAATAACAGCACGACCATGATCCCGATAGAGATATATCGCAGCAGGGTAAATATTTCGCCTGCGACCATACCTGCAAGCACTCTGTCGTTAATGGTGGCAAAAAGAACGGGCACCGCCAAAAAGCCGATCAGGATGGTTCCTCCCAGCCAAAGTGTTGTCAGTAACAGTTCCAAAAATGCGATGGGGGGTAATTTTCTCAATTTTAAAAAATAGACAACCGCCTACCGGCGGTTGCTTTTGGGTGATAATTCAACGGATTTAGAGATATTTGACTTCAATGATTTCATACTCACGAACACCACCGGGAGCCTGAACTTCTGCAACATCATCAACCTCTTTTCCAATCAGTGCACGTGCAATCGGGGAAGAGATAGAGATTTTACCCTCTTTAATACTCGCCTCATCATCACCGACTATCTGATAGGTCACCTCTTTATCCGATTCCAGATCCAGCAGGTCGACCGTTGCTCCAAACACAATTTTGCCATTGGTATTTAACTGTTTGGGATCAATGACCTGAGCATTAGATAGCTTGGACTCAATCTCCTGAATCCGTCCTTCAATAAATCCCTGCTGCTCACGCGCGGCATGGTACTCGGCATTCTCTTTTAAATCCCCGTGAGCACGTGCTTCGGCTATCGCCTGAATCACACGTGGGCGATCGATACTTTTTAATTGTTCCAGCTCAGTACGCAATTTTTCTGCGCCTGCAGCTGTCATCGGAGTTTTATCCATTAGCAACCTCGGTATGTAAATCCTGTAGGCGGTTAACAGCAACTTCATCACGCTTGTGTATCGCGTTAATCATTGCCAGTGCACCCGCAATTGTAGTCGTGTATGTCACCTTGTGTTGCAGCGCTTCACGACGAATAGTATATGAATCGGCAATTGCCTGTTTCTCTTCAGTGGTATTCACAATAAAGCTGATTTCATCATTTTTAATCATATCAACGATATGCGGGCGATCTTCACCAACCTTATTCACCATCTCACAGACAACACCTGCTTCAGTAATCACTGCTGCTGTACCACGGGTAGCACAAACCTCAAAGCCAAGTTCATGTAACTCTCTGGCAGCTTGAATGGCGCTTTGTTTATCGCTATCACGAACACTGATAAATGCTCGACCACTGGTAGGCAAATAGACGCCTGAGCCCTGTTGTGACTTGTTATAGGCCTCACCGAAGGTACGCCCTACACCCATGACTTCGCCAGTTGATTTCATTTCCGGGCCTAGAATGGGATCTACACCCGGGAATTTAATGAAGGGGAACACAGACTCTTTAACCGAGTAATATTTGGGAATAACTTCACCAGAAATGCCCTGTTGTTTTAGTGACTGTCCTGCCATACATCTGGCGGCAATTTTTGCCAACGGGCGACTGGTGGCTTTGGATACAAAGGGCACGGTACGAGATGCACGAGGATTTACCTCCAGCACATAGACCTGATCCCCTTTAATCGCAAACTGGGTATTCATTAAACCAACCACCTTAAGCTCTCGTGCCATCGCATCAAGTTGACGGCGTATCTCATCCTGGATTTCCGCCGAAAGAGTATAAGGTGGCAATGAACAGGCTGAATCACCAGAGTGAACACCAGCCTGTTCAATATGTTCCATAATGCCGCCAATGATGACATCTTCACCATCGCAGATAGCATCAGCATCGACTTCAATGGCATCATCAAGAAAACGATCCAGAAGCACGGGTGATTCATTCGAAACCTTGACGGCACTGGTCATATAGGTGCGAAGCTCGACCTCATTGAAGACAATCTCCATCGCACGTCCACCTAAAACATAAGAAGGACGCACCACTAATGGATAACCAATCTCTTCAGCCAGCCGTACTGCGTCATCTTCATTGCGTGCTGTTCTGTTGGGTGGCTGAGTCAAGCCCAGCTTTTCAATCATTTGCTGGAAACGCTCACGATCTTCCGCCAGATCGATAGAATCAGGAGTGGTACCGATAATCGGGGCACCTGCCGCTTCCAGATCGCGTGCGAGTTTCAGCGGGGTTTGTCCACCAAACTGAATGATGACCCCTTTGGGCTTTTCCAGTTCGATCACCTCGAGTACATCTTCCAGAGTCAAAGGCTCAAAATAGAGACGATCCGAGGTATCGTAGTCTGTCGATACCGTCTCTGGATTACAGTTGACCATAATGGTCTCATAGCCATCCTCACGCATTGCCAAAGCAGCATGAACACAACAGTAGTCAAACTCAATACCCTGACCAATACGGTTAGGCCCGCCACCAAGAACCATAATTTTGTCGCGCCCGGTTGGGTTCGCCTCGCACTCTTTCTCATAGGTGGAGTACATATAAGCAGTCGACGTTGCAAACTCGGCAGCACAAGTATCAACACGTTTATAGACAGGTCTAATATTCAGCTGATGTCTTCTTGCACGCAACTCATGCTCGGTAACAGAGAGTAATTTTGCCAAACGTCTGTCAGAGAAGCCTTTGCGTTTGAGTTTATACAGAAAATCTTCATCCATCGAATCGGGATTCATCGTCCTACATTGTGCTTCGAGGGTAATGATCTCTTCAATCTGAATCAGGAACCATGGATCGATGTGGGTGATTTTTTGAATCTCATCCAGACTCATACCCAGACGGAATGCATCGGCAATATAGAAGATTCGTTCAGCGGTAGGACGACGCAATAAGGGTTTGAT
>RRYU01016477.1_pt3 | contig 12565 bp, 13 predicted proteins | sample 2162651 | NCBI WGS metagenome assembly RRYU01 (sample SAMN10267283, study PRJNA491782) | microbial mat metagenome | isolation source: biomat in the production well | place: Japan: Minami-Kanto gas field, natural gas well KTG3 | collected 2017-06 | reverse complement strand
TGAATCTTCTGATTTTGCTGAAGCAACAGGCGTATCTCGGCATCTATATTCGTCTCAGATAGTGGTGCAGCTACTGGCAGCACCGGAGATGTGGTCGGAAAATTGCCCCAACTTCGCCTGAGCAGTACAAGCACGATAAGAGTACCAGCGACTATCAGCATGCCTATTAATACCAGTATCCATAGATTCATACCGACTCCTTTCGTCGTTTATTTGCCCCGCTGCATCATTGACGATACCCGCCTGATTATCCTGCACGAACTCAACGAACTATTCGCCGAATTAGCTGAAGCGCATGAATCCCTGCTTGATGCGACACTCGACGATACCATGGACATCGTCGTAATGTCTACGAAAAAAACACCCTTGAGGGGGCATACGGACAGGGCGTCCTGGCGCACACGCGCCGCGTGTGTCGCCAGGACGCCCGGTTCGATCTTTTCCCTGAGGGCTATGCATTGCCCATATCGGTGGATGGGCATTGTTGCAAAACTTGACAACGGCCATGGCGCTCTATGCTTTGCCCTTTACACCTATTCATACGCCAGCACATCGCGCACGGTCAGGCGTGAGGCATGCCAGGCTGGCAGGAAACTGGCAATCGCTGACAGAGCGACCACAACGCCTAGCCAGATCAGGGTGCCCTCGAATGAAAACGTATAGCTAAGGGGGGATTGCCAGAATGCCATGCCCACGGCGTCGCTGAGTAGTTTGCTGAAGGGCATGGCCAGCAGCGCACCCAATACCCAGCTTATCAGGCCAACCAGGATGCCCTCAACCATAACGATCTGTAGGATTGTGCCGTTCGATGCACCAATTGCCCGCATCACGCCAACTTCGCGTGTGCGTTCAAGCACGTTGATGCTCATGGTGCCCATCAACCCTAAGCCACCCACAACAGCTAATAAGACAGCCATAATCAGCAGCAAGACAACGATCAGGTTAAATGTTGCCTCGGCCTCGCTCCGTTCTTCGGCAATTTTGGCAATCGAACTGATGCGCAGGCCCGATTGCTCAAAATGCTGTTCCAGCAGCGCAGCAACCCGTGACTGGGTAGCCAGGTCCGATCGCTCGGTGACAATCCAGAGGCTGCTGGCTCGCCCGGCTTCACGCGAGGCGCGGGCGTAGTCGTCATAGTCGACATAGGCGATCGGGGCCAGAAATTGCGACACACCTACCAACCGCCAGCGTGTGTCACGTCCGTCAATCTTAAACACCACCGTATCACCTATATCCAGATCTGGCTCAAGTTGTAAAAAGTTGCTACTCACCACAACCGCCTGTTCGTCTTCAGGCAACAGCCAGCGTCCCCCTGTGATCACGGGCTTGACCAGATTAGCCGACACTGGCGGCGCCATCAGGAGAATGATGTCGCTATCGGTGTCGTTATCGCGCACACGCCGGGTGGCGGTAAAGCCCGCGGCACGTGCATCGATCACCCCTGGCACCCGCATCGCGGCGTCTTCAATGCGCTCGATGCGCTCTGGTCGGCTCAGGGTTACCTGTATATCATACTGCCAGGTCTCGAGCAGGTCATCGAGGGTACCCAGCAGCGAGTCGCGCACACTGAATACGCCGATAAAGATCGCCCCACCCAGAGTGAGCGTGATCAGGGTTAGCATCAAGCGACCCTTGCGGCGAAAGGTATTGCGCAGCGAAACCAGCAGCGGGCGCGAGAGAAAGTCGATCCGGCTCAGCAATCGCTGGATCAGGTCATTGCCAAAACGCCCCTTGCCCAGGCCATAATCACTCATTGCCTCACGAACGGTGATACGTGTTCCGGCCAGGATGGGAACGAGTGCTGCTACAAGGGGTACCAGCAACCCAACAGCCAGTTCGATGAACAATACCTGGCGGGGTACGCGAAAGTCGTTTAGATCAAAATTAAACTGGTGTGCCATAAAGGTGGTGAACAGATTTGCGCCAATTGCGCCCAGCGGAATGGCAATGCTCAGCGCCAGGACACCAAAGATCACGACCGTGCCAACATAAAGGCGCATAATCTGATGGCGGCGTGCGCCAACGGCCTTCATCACACCGATCTGGCGGATCTGCTGGGTCAGCAGGGCCGAAATAGTGTTTACCACCAGGAAGCCGCTCAACAGCAGCGCAAAGAACCCGATCACCCCCAGCAGCAGTACAATCGACTGAATGATATCACTCAGCGGATGCTTGCCCGGCTCGGTGACAATCGTCATCAGCACGCCCAGCCCACTCTTCTCAATTTTGTCACGCACCTCGCCAGCGACATACTCGATATGCGCTTTATCGTTGGGATGATCGGCCACAACAATATGCATCTCATTATAGTCGCGTGGCTCGCCTAACCATTCAAGCGTATCAAAGGTAACATAGCCATAGATCGTCCCGTCGAGAAAAGACGGATACTGTGACAGATCATGCACCAGCCCGGCGACGCGGACACGCCGCTGGGAACCGTTGGGCATTTTGAGCTGGATGGTGTCACCCACCTGGGCCCCGGTCAAACCCAGGGCGGCCCGCTCGATCAACATTTCTTTGTCGGGTGGCGGCCATGCGCCACTCTGCGGCCAGATTTTATGAATGCGAATATCATCGTAATCGGCGATAGCAAACACCTGCAGATCGCGCCACTGGTCAGGGCCGACCTGGAGACGCACCGACAGACTACGCCGCCCCTCGGCCTCGGCGACGTCGGGCATGCGGCGTACCGCCTCAACCAGATCGTCGTCGAAGCCACCCGTTCCGCCGCCAAACAGCGGATTAGAAACCATCAGCCTGGCACTGGCCGGGTTGGTTTCAGCGTACCCCTGCGCCAGATCACGTGCCAGGATTATGCGCGATGTGGCGATCATGCCGACAGCAAAAACGCCCACCGCTATCGATAGCACAACCAGCACCGTACGTGACTTGTTGTGCCACATATCGCGTAAAACTTTGCGCCACCGTGGTTTCAGTAGCATCATACACCTGCCCATTTTTTAAGGATCTGTTTTACAATTTGTTAGCGCGAAAAAGCCCTGGGATGGTGCAGGCTCCCAATCATCAGTTCGGCGAAGAGCGTATCTGAATCACCCCACCCCCCCAACCCCCGCCCCACAAGGGTAGGTTTTTTGGCCAGATCGCATCGTAACGCCATCCGTAGGGACAGGCTTCTGCCTGTACGTGGGAGCGTTTTCCGCATCAGGACGCCCTGCGGACGCGCAGAAGCGCGTCCCTACGGAAAAACCTACCCCTGTAAGCCAACCCCCGCCCCTGCACGGGGCGGGGGAGTAAGACGGGGCATCCGGGCGGCGAAAGCGCAGCTTTCGCCGCCCGGATGCCCCATTCCCCCCTCTCCCTCAGGGAGAGGGGGCAGGGGGTGAGGACATCACGTGAACCCATCCGTTATTCGCGCTAACAAAATGTTCCCCTCGGAAAAAATGTATAACTCCTATCTATTCGATCAATTCATGCACAACAGGCTGCGCGTCACTATCCACAGCCTGTGATCCATCATTCACCGTCAATGATGGATCATCAGCCGAAATCACACCGTCGGTGATCGTAATGATACGTCGAACATACTGCGTGATATCGGTATCATGCGTTACCATCAGCATCGTCTTGCCCTGACTGGTAAGTTGCTCAAACAGACGAAACACCGCATCGGCTGTGCGCGAGTCCAGGTTACCAGTTGGCTCATCGGCAACCACAATCAACGGATCATTGGCCAGGGCGCGGGCAATTGCCACCCGCTGTTGCTGTCCACCTGATAACGTTGCCGGAAACTTGTAGGCCTGCTCGGCAATATCAACCTGTTCTAGCAAATAGAGTGCGCGCTGGTTGAACTGATCAGATGGATAAGTAGCGCAAAAATCCATTGGCAGCATCACATTCTCGATCACCGTCAAAGTTGGCACCAGTTGAAACGACTGATAGACCACACCGACATTGCGCCCGCGCCAGGCCGCGCTGCGGTTTTCATTCAGCGTATGCACAGCCACATCGCCCACCAGCACCTCACCAGAGCTAGGATGGTCGACGCCCGTAATCATATTAATCAAGGTCGATTTGCCGCTGCCAGATTTTCCGATCACGGCCACAAATTCACCCTTATCGATCTGCAGATTAATATCCTTGAGCGCCAGTACAGGGCCAGCAGCACCGGGGTATGCTTTGCTCACCTGACGCAGTTCGATCAGATGGTTGTTCCCGTGGCGATAAGACCCCGGCGTTTGAGCGCGATTGCCCCGCCCAAATAGATGCTTTAACATAGACACATCCTTGCCTGAACAGAGAAAGTAAGACATGGTTCATAAGTACTTTATCGTTTGGTTGGACAATACGCCCTCACCCCTCTGCCCCCACAGGGGTAGTTTTTGGATGGATGGTATTCCAGTGCGATCCGTAGGGACAGGCTTCTGCCTGTCCATGGGGACGTTTTTCGCATCGGACGCCCTGCGGACGCGCTTCTGCGCGTCCCTACGGAAAAAACCTACCCATGAGAGGCCAGGGGGTGGGGTGACTCACGTGACCAATCCGTCTGTGAATTGTAAAGTAAAACTGGCCTGTCTGAAACCATGTCCTAGATGACCATGCGGCTGCGCCGCACACCGTTCGCATGAAAATAGGGTCGTAAGGGCGACCAGCCGGTCGCCCCTACCCATCGTCAGAACGCCGACGGTCAATCGTCCATGACCTATTTTTACATTAGTAAGCCTGAATCTTGCCTGATCTTCCCTTTGCCCTTTTTACGTTTGTTCCACGCCATTCGCGGGCTGTGGGCTGGTTGCGCGTTCGCGTTCCCAGCGCGCCAGTAAGGCCGGTACTTCATGCTCGAAAAAGGCATACAGATCACGCATCTCTTCCAGGCGCTGGCGTTGCGCAGGACTCTCATCGGCCATCAGGTGCAAACCCTGCTCGGCAAGTTGACGTAATGTCGAGACCATAAACATACGCTGGCGGAATATCTCTGTCCAGGAATTACTTCTAATCCGAAAGTAATCTCGACGCTGACCAGGCAGGCTAATCCGCTCGATCAGACTGATCTGCAGCAACAGGCGTGTCATCGAACTGATCGAACCTTTACTGGCCTGTAATGCCTCGGCCAGTTGCCCCGGCGACTGATGAGGCGGGTTGCAGATCAGCAACCAGCCCAGGATGCGCCCGGCCATACGGGGCATCCCGGCACGCTCAAAGGCCAGGCCGATATCCTCGACAAAGTGTAAGCGGGCCGATCGCTGCTCAAGATCATCCATACGTTCAGTCTGCTCCTTCTCTTCACGCAAAGCGCACTATGTTACACATATTCTAATATGTACAGAACGTTCAGTCAATACTGAACATATTAAATCGGCGTAAAAGGCCCAACCTGCGCTACAATAGGGCAGATATCTGAAGATGAGGAGCTACCTGATGAACAACATTACCACCTGGATCCAGGATTTTTTCGGCGTCACGCCAGCCCTGCAGACGCGCATGGCCGTAACGGTGATCTATCTCCTGGGCTTCTGGATACTCTACCGTTTTCTGATGAGAGTCGTTGCGCAGCGCACCACACGGCTACCGCTGCGTTATCGCTGGCAGAAAGCCTTATCCTATCTAGTCTTTATCTTTGCCGCGGTGATCATCGGGCGGATCTGGTTTGAAGGCATTGACTCGCTGGCCACCTACCTGGGGCTGCTAACGGCTGGCCTGGCGATTGCCCTGCAAGAACTGATTGTGAGCGTAGCGGCCTGGGCTTTTATGCTCTGGCGACAACCCTTTCAACTGGGCGACCGCATTCAGATCGGTGAGTATACTGGTGATGTGATTGACATTGGTCTGTTTCAGTTTAGCCTGCTGGAAGTGGGCAACTGGGTCGACGCCGACCAGACGACCGGGCGGATTATTCACATTCCCAATGGCCAGATCTTTCGTGACCCCCAGGCCAATTATGGCCAGGCATTCCGCTATATCTGGCATGAAATGCCTGTGATGGTGACATTTGAGAGCGACTGGAAGAAAGCCAAGGCTATCCTGCAAGAGATCGTCGCGCGGCATGCCGAACACCTCAGCGCCACCGCCGAGCGCGAGCTGCTGCAAGCCTCGCAGAAATTTATGATCCCCTATCCACGCCTGACCTCATCGGTCTACACCAGTGTAGCCGATAGCGGCGTTGTCCTCACCATGCGCTATCTGTGTGAACCAGCCGAACGCCGCGATACCTCGCAGGCCGTCTGGGAAGATGTGCTCGACGCCTTTGCGCTGCATGCCGACATTGACTTTGCCTACCCGACCCAGCGTGAGATCCAGAGCAGCTAAGCGCAAAGCGCAAAGCGCAAAGCCGCCAGGCCTGCCCTGAGCGTAAGCGAAGGGAGCGCAAAGGCGCTAGAATGCGAACTTTTCCGCATACGCTACCGGCGATCTAGCGCCAATACCGTGTAAATAGGGCCAAATGGACTCGCGCAAAGCCGCAAAGCCCGCATAAGAACGCACTTCCTGGCGTCCTTTGCGACTTTGTGCGCAATTTTTATTCCCGTATTTGAATGGTATTGGCGCTAGCGCACAGCTATGCATCGCCTTTCCGCTGTATGGTATGATGAATAGACAGGTTTCTTGACGATCTATCCTATTCCGTGTATAATAAAATCTGCTAGCGGATTTTGGTTTCTGTTTTTTACTTTAGCCATGGTTCAGGTTTATTTTACCGTTTGGTTGGATGATACGCCCTCACCCCCCTCTCCCTGAGGGCTATGCATGACCCACACGTTGGGGGTGCGGGGGCCTCCGGCCCCCGTAAAAAATAGTGTTTTCGGTTTGTTTTGGCGGCTTTGCCGCCAAAACAAACCGAAAACACTATGATCTCGGCAGGGCGTAGCCCCGCCCATACCCATTAAGGGCGGTGATCTTCCCTCTCTACCGCATCCTGATGCGGTACAATTGTGGGTCATGATAAGCCCTGAGGGAGAAGGCGGGAATGGGGCATCGTGGCGGCATACGCTCCGCGTATGCCGCCACGATGCCCCGTCTGTTCCCCCGCCCCTTGCAGGGGCGGGGGCCAGGGGGTGGGGTGATTCACGCGACCACTCTGTCTGTGACATGTATGATGAGAACAAATAATACCACCGTACAGCAGACGGATGTTTCCCACGTGATTGCGATACTCCTCCCCCATCTGCCTGCATTGAAGCAGCACTACCATATCAAGTCACTCGGTTTATTTGGCTCGTATGTGCGGAATGAACAAACACCCGATAGTGACCTGGATGTGCTGGTAGAATTTGACGAGCTGCCAGGATTGCTGACCTACGTCGAATTACAGCAGACCCTTTCCGACCTGCTGCATATTTCGGTCGATCTGGTGCATCGCCCGGATCTCAAACCCCATATTGGCGAGCATGTTCTTGCTGAAGTTATAATGCTATAAACAGACAGTTTCTCTTGACAGGCTATCCTATTTCGTGTATAATAATATCCGGTAGCGGATTTTGTTTTCTGCTTTTCATTTTATATATTCACACATATGGGCACATCAAAACAACAAAAACGCCCCGTCGATGCTGGTAACGGCGCCCCATCGCGGAGGGTGATCCCGCCGCCGATAGCGGGGATACGACAGCGGAAAGTGATTGCATTTGGCTGGTACGGGGGCAAATTCTCGCACCTGGACTGGCTGCTGCCGCTGTTGCCGGCATGTCATCACTACTGCGAGCCATTTGCCGGTTCAGGCGCGGTATTGCTCAATCGTGCGCCATCACCGGTCGAAACCTATAACGACCTGGACGGTGAAGTAGCCAGCTTCTTTCGTGTGTTGCGCGACGAAAAAGAGCGCCTGATCGAGGCTATTGGCCTGACGCCATTTTCGCGTGAAGAATTTAGTATCGCATGCACACTTGACCCGGATCTTGCGCCGTTGGAACGGGCGCGGCGTTTCTATGTACGGGCGCGCCAGGTGCGCACTGGCCTGGCACAGACGGCCAGCGTGGGGCGCTGGGCCAACTGCAAGAATACCAGTCGCGCTGGCATGAGTGGCGTGGTCAGCCGCTGGTTAGGTGCAATAGAAGACTTGCCTGCCATTGCCGAACGCCTGCTGCGGGTACAGATCGAGAATCGTCCGGCGCTTGATGTCATCCAACTGTATGATTCGCCGCAAACACTTTTCTACTGCGATCCGCCCTATATTCATGCCGCACGGCGCGATACACAGGCATATGGCTACGAGATGACCGACGAGAACCATGGAGCCTTAAGCGTGGCGTTAAACAGTGCCCAGGCTATGGTGGCTATCTCAAACTACGAATGCGACCTTATGGATCAGCTCTACCCGGCCCCAAAGTGGGTCAAGACGGTGGGTGAACCACGTACAATCCACTCGACCAAGGATGTACGAAGAGAGGCATTGTGGACAAATTATAACCCCGCAGATATGCAGATATTACGAGCGGAGAGTACCTTGAGATTTCTGGAGATGGGCAATGAGTAGGCCTGATGAAGTATTGATCGAACTGCTGAGTCAAGCTACGAATGATATAACTACTTCTTTTGTTGCAAGTCAGGATATCCGAGAACACGTTGAGTTTGTGTGTCGTTGTCTCAGTAATCGCGCACCTGTACGTCTGTTGATGGCATGCCTGTTAGCAAAGATTGATCGTCCCCATGTTGATCCAAGGCAACCATATACCGAGATCGGAGGCGATACATCTTTCTCCGGGCGTTATTACGATGAACATTACATTACCCACTTTATCAATCAAAATCGTTTGCCTTGCAATTCCACAACGGCTTTCCTTACACCTGCACTACGAAACATGGATCGTGTATTGACCACCGACCTGATACTCATTGGGCGTCCACGAGATGTTTATCAATACACCTTAATCTGTAACCGTTCAGGTGGGGTGGTCGGGAGGGGCAACGCCCCTCCCGGAGTCTCTCTTGTCGGCCCGTTGTGGCGGCAAAGCCGCCACAACGGGCCGACAAGAAGGTTATGCGGGGGCCTGCGGCCCCCGCGCCCCCGCTGGCGCACGTACCGCCTGAACGGTTACCCTTAATCTTATTAAATGATGTGTATAGTGGTCGTGTTTCTGCTAAGAATTTGCTTTCCGAAGTCATTCGTTTGCTCATTATTATACGAGATGAGAAAGACAGACGTATGGCTACACTTCTCGCTGCGCTGCAACAATCAACTGATATAGTGCCATTGTCTTCGGAGGAAATAGTAAAGCTCATAGAGCAACACCTCACGTGCAAGCATGCAAGTCGTTTACCAGTATTAGTAATAGCTGCTGCATACGTAGTTGCATCCAGCAGGCTAGGAGAACAGATTCGTCCTCTCTTATCTCACAATGCGGCTGATGAACAAACAGGTTCGCTAGGAGATGTGGAGGTGATGCTTATTAATGATGACCGAGTGGTAACCGCTTATGAGATGAAGATGAAGCGGATTACTATCGATGACATTGATCGAGCATTGCACAAAATTGTAAGGCAAACCGATCGCGTGGATAACTATATCTTTATTACAACAGATTTTATTGCAGATGAAGTCAAAGCATATCCAGCAACAGTATACGACCGTAGTGGTGGAGTTGAGATTGCCACTCTCGATTGTATTGGCTTCTTGCGCCATTTTCTACATCTTTTTCATCGTTTGCGTATGGACTTTCTTAACCAGTATCAAGCACTTGTCCTTGCGGAACCGGATAGCGCCGTGAGTCAGCCGCTCAAAGAGGCTTTTCTGGCCCTCCGCCAGGCGGCTGAAACGGATGAGTAATAATGAATAAACACTTTCTCCCTTCTACAACTGTGCGCCCCACGCTGCTGGCGGTGTTGGCCCACCCGGACGATGAGTCTTTTGGCATGGGCGGGACGCTGGCACTTTATGCCTGGTGTGGTGCGAATGTGTACCTGGTATGCGCCACGGATGGTGACGTTGGCCATGCGCCGCCCGATCTGCTCCAGGGCTATGCGTCGCTGGCTGAACGCCGCGCCGACGAGTTGCGCTGTGCCGCCGATAAACTGGGTCTGACCGGTGTCGAGATGCTGGACTATCGCGATTCGGGCATGCCTGGTACGCCAGACAACCAGCATCCGCGAGCGCTGGCGGCGGCACCACAGGCGGAAGTCACCGAACGAGTCACGCAGATTATTCGCCGCATCCGCCCGCATGTGGTGGTGACATTTGACCCGATTGGCGGCTACCGGCATCCGGATCATATTGCCATCCATCAGGCTACGGTGGCGGCGTTTCATGCCGCTGGCGATGCCCGCGCCTACCCTGGCGACCTGCCGCCGCATCTGCCGCAGAAACTCTATTACACCACCTTTCCGCGTGGCCTGCTAAAGTTTATGCTGGTGGTGCTACGCCTGTTTGGCAAAGATCCGAGTCGCTTTGGGCGCAATCAGGATGTTGATCTGGTATCAATTGCCAAGGAGCATTTTCCCATTCATGCCACGATTGACTTTCTACCGGTGGAAGATCGCAAGATGGCGGCGATTGCCTGTCATGCCACCCAGATCGACAGCCCGTCGCTGGTGCAGCGGATCTTCTCGCTGGTATTTCGACGGCTGGGTAGCCGCGAGACATTTATGCGGGTCTACCCACCTGCCGATGATTCCTTGCGCGAGCATGATCTGTTTACGGGCGTGGTGGTGTAGATAGGTCATGGTTGTCAGTTCACAGGCGGGGATGGTGTAATAGCCGTCGACATGAAGTTTGAAAAAATAATGCAGATATGGAACGGCAGGCGTAGTGCGGCTGCAAGCCGCACGGCGCTGTGTGGGGCTGCAAGCCGCACCTACCTGGTGCTCAAGGGGTTGGTGCGCGATAGCCAGTCGGGACGGTACTATTTTGTTGTGTATGATCCGAATGTCGGGGCGGGTAATCCCGCATTTCTTTGAGGCGATGGAGATCCTTGCCTCACCAGCGCAGCCGGTTCCGGTCGCTCAATCGCTGCTGCACGACCCGGTTGATGTGGCGGCGGCCTGGTGTTACCACACCGCAGACGATGTGGCGGATGTGGTGTGGTGTAATTAAACAACGCTGCGCTTCCTTAGTTACGTGCGATGCCACTGCGGCTTTTCTGCATCCTGACGTACATACGCATCACCTTTAGGGCGGTAGCCCTAAAAACCCACTTTGTCGTGCGAGATGGTGCCAGCAAAGCTGGCACCATCTCGCACGACAAAGACATTCTTTGGGGGCCGGAGGCCCCCAAACCCTCGCCGGGAGGCTTACCTTGATGCATATGGGTTGTGCCCCTACACCAGCCGTTTTTCCGTGAGCCGCCGTTGCAGCGCGGACGAGCCAGCGTAGGGCGCTATCACGTCGGCCAGCCGGGCATCGAAGGCAGCACGCTGCTGCCGGTGGATGGCCAGGTCGCGCAACTCGGCCAGCAAGGCCACTCCCTGGTCGTAACCGCTGCCCGTTCGCTTCGCCAGCAATCCGGAGACACTCGTCCAGACCAGTGGCTCACGTCTGGCCAGATCGTCCAGCTTTGCCAGCCGGGCGCGCTCGACCTGCTCGCGCTCACGCTGCACCCGGAGTTGCTCCTGCTGCTGGGAAGCGGCCTGAAGGTCGGCAAACATGCGTCGTGGCGCTGCTGGCGCTGATGGTACACCAGCCCCACCGACCTCGCGTAGCCGTCGCTGTAGTTCGATACCAACGTGGGGTTCACCCTACGCCACACGCACCAGGAACGCATTGCGCTCCGTCTCTGGCAGCAGCGTCACCCAGCGATCCAGCGGCTCGGTGTCTGGCGTAAGGTCAGGGCTGACCATAGCCGCCGCTGCAACCAGATCCTGATCGATAGCAAAAAACTCCATCAACGCCCGCAGCGCCGGATCAAGCTGGCCTAGTCCCGGCGGTACTGGCGGCTCAATCAATGGCTCGGCCTGCTCGTCCGCATCCCCCATCCTGCCCGTTCCTGCGCAGTCCGCAACCAGACGAGGTATAGTGCCCGCAGGTCGCCACGTAGGATCGCCTCACGGAGCGGGATAAGCGGGTCGAGCAAGCCCTCGCCCTCGATCCAGCCATACCCCTCTTGCTCATGTACTTCCATATTCAGGATGAGATGCTGCGGCGTGGTATGCAGATCCAGCACATAGCTCTCCTCATCGCCAGCCAGATAGGGCTGGAGGTGTTCGGCGGCGATGGCGTTCCTGGGCAAGCGAAAAGCCAGTTGCTTTGAACCCCAGTTCGCAATGTAGAGCAGAGCGTCGAAGTGCGGCTCCAGCACCTGCAACGGTTTGCCCCGGAAACTGCTATACGCGTAATTGAAGGCTGCACGCGTCGCACTCAGCTCGACCCGGCTGGAGAGCGTGCGTATCGCCGCCTGCTGCTCGGCTGTCAGTGGCCGATCGATCGTCTGGAACTCGTAGTATTGATATTCGCTCATCAGGAACTGCTCCTCTGAACATGCGGCGTGCCCGTGCGGCTGGATTCCTCTCAGCGGCCCGGTAGCCAAACACTGGCGTATCGTTTTACTCGCTCCATGTTCTGGCTATTATAGTCAAGACAGCAGTTCGTTTCAAGCGCAAGCTCGTTCTTCGCCAGCGATCAGCGCATGGCATGATATCGAACGCATCGCATCCCACCGCCGCAGGGGCGCAGCCCAGACCAACA
>RRYU01006382.1_pt1 | contig 12592 bp, 8 predicted proteins | sample 2162651 | NCBI WGS metagenome assembly RRYU01 (sample SAMN10267283, study PRJNA491782) | microbial mat metagenome | isolation source: biomat in the production well | place: Japan: Minami-Kanto gas field, natural gas well KTG3 | collected 2017-06 | reverse complement strand
CCGCTCGTCAGATACTTTGCCGCGAGAATCTGTTTCTGCAGTTTTTTCTGCTCGCGAGTCCACTTCTTGAGAAATGCTTCCGGGTTTTCGTCGAATTCGCGACGGCGCTTGACGATCTCCACCCGCTTGGCGACGTCGGTGATGGTGATGATTCTCGCATGAAGGCCGAAGCGGTCGAGAAGCTGGGGCCTGAGTTCACCCTCTTCGGGGTTGCCCGAACCGACAAGCACGAAACGGGCTGGATGGCGGATACTGATACCTTCGCGCTCGACCACGTTTCTGCCGCTGGCCGCGACGTCGAGCAGAACGTCGACAAGGTGATCGTCGAGCAGGTTGACTTCGTCGATGTAGAGAAACCCGCGGTTCGCCTGGGCGAGCAGGCCGGGCTCGAAAGCCTTGACGCCGCTCGTCAGCGCCTGCTCGATATCGATGGTGCCGCAAACGCGGTCCTCGGTGGCGCCGAGGGGAAGATCAACCACAGGAACCGGAATATCCTCGATAACGATATCCTCGGGCGCGAGCGCCTTGCCGTTCTTCCCGGCCTTCTCTCCCTCGATGAACTGGGATGGGGTGCGGTTATAAATATCGTCCCTGACTCGTTCGATCATGGGAAGCACTTCGGCGAGCGCGCGAACGGTCGTACTTTTACCCGTGCCCCGATGTCCCATGACAAGCACACCTCCGATCCTCGGGTCGATGATGTTGAGGATCAGACTGAGTTTCATCTCCTCCTGGCCCACGATCGCGGTAAAAGGAAACGCCTGCGCTTGCTTCTTCCTGGTTCTTGCTTTCTTCGGTCCGGAACTCTTCCGGGCAACCGAACCCGCCTTGGCTTTCGTAGCGGCTGATTTCTTCGCGGCTGAAGCAGTTTGAGTCATAATTGATGATTTGTTAAGCACCCCCACCCGCGCGTTTCGGCGTCGAGAGAAAAGGCTTACTTATTTGAAGGAATTGAAAGAAATTTTACAATTAAACCTTGAATTTATGTTTTTAGGAAGAGAATAGAAAATGCTTTAAGAAAAAGCGCCGACCGACCGCCGGGAGACCTCATCTACCCTTCCCGAACGGCGTTCCCGGCTGCCTCGCGCACGGACTCGGAAAGCGTCGGATGCGCATGGATCGCTCCGAGAATCTGGTGCGCCGTCGCATCGAGCGACCGCGCCAACGTAAGTTCCCCTATAAGTTCGACGGCATCGTGGCCGAGCACATGGCCGCCGAGCATGACCCAAGAGTCGGCATCGAACACAAGCTTCACGAATCCTTCCCTGTTTCCGTAGGCGCTGGCCTTGCCCGAAGCGGAAAACATCGCCTTGCCCACAGCAACTTCGTACCCCTCGTTCCGGGCCTGCTCCTCGGAAAGTCCCACACTGGCGACAGACGGCTCGACATAGACGCACCGGGGTATACGGGTTTCATCCAACGCGGCCGTCTGCTTACCAGCAATGGCCTGCACGGCGATTTCCGCCTCGGCCGACGCCTTGTGCGCAAGCAGCATTCCTCCCCGGACATCGCCGATCGCGAACACATGCCTCGCGTCCGTTCGACAGCGGCCGTCGGTCCTGATGAAACCGCGTTCGACCACGACACCCGCCCGTTCGAGGCGAAGGTCGCCGGTATTGGCGGAAACGCCCACAGCCAGAAGCACGCGGGACGAATCGAACGACCGCTCTTCTCCATCTGCGGTTCTGACGGCGACGGTCACACCGTCTTCCCTCTTGTCGGCGCCGAGCACCGTAGCCCCGGTCAACACGGTTATGCCCGTTTTCTCCAGTGAACGTTTCAGACCTTCGGAAATCTCCTCGTCCTCGAGAGGCATGATTCTCGGCATGAGTTCCACCAGCGTCACTTCCGTGCCCGCCGAGCTGAAATACCAGGCCATTTCCACGCCTATGGCTCCGCCGCCCACGATGAGCATCTTTCCGGGAGCTTCTTTAAGCGCGAGGGCTTCCCGGCTGGTGATGATCGTTCCGCCGTCGACCGGCAGCCCCGGCAGCTCCCTTGCGCGAGCGCCCGTCGCAATCACGATGTGTTCCGCCCTGACGGTTTCCGGTTCCTGGCCCTCACGACTGATCTCGAGCGTTCGGGCGTCGACGAAGGCTGCTTCACCTCTTTTCAGGATGACGCCGCTCTGTTTCAGGCTGTATTCAACTCCTTTCGAAACCGTCAGCACCACCCTGCGGCTTCTCTTGACCGCCTGCGTAATATCCACTGAAGTTTCGCCTGTTACAAGACCGAACTGCCCGGCCTCTCCGGCTAACCGGAACATTCCGGCGCTTCTCAGGAGAGCCTTTGTCGGTATGCAGCCCCAGTTGACGCAAACACCGCCGACCTCGCCCTTTTCTATAACGCAGACACGCAGTCCCTCGCGCGCAGCGAGCACCGCCGCCTCGAAACCGCCGGGTCCTGAGCCGACCACGGCGACGTCGAAATCACAAGAAGATATTCCGGATTGCTGATCCATAAAAAGAAAATGGTACGTTTTGCTTATATACTAACCCCCGGCGCAATGGTCATCGCCGGATTGAACGGGTTTTCACCGAGTTATCCCAAAATGCAAAATCGGACAGTAAAAAACGAACCGGAAACATGGGACAAGGATGCTCCCGAACCGAAAAAAATGACCCTGCAGGTGGCCGAGACCCAGAAGCCCATGAGGATAGACGTCTATCTAACCCGGCAGGTCGAGAACGTCACCCGCAACAAGGTCCAGGAAGCGATCGCTGAACAACGGGTCCTGGTGAACGGCAAACCGGTGAAAGCGAACTACCGGATCAAATCGCGCGATTCCATACACATCACCTTCCTCCGGCCGCCGGCGCCTGAACTCGCACCCGAAGACATCCCCATAGATATCCTCTACGAAGACGACGACCTGATGGTGATCGACAAGGCGCCGGGCATGGTGGTGCATCCGGCTTTCGGCAACTGGACCGGTACGCTCGCCAACGCGATTCTGCACCATCTGGGGCAGGACGCCGTGGAACTCGACAAAACGGATCTCCGGCCGGGGATCGTGCACAGGCTGGACAAGAACACTTCGGGACTCATTATCGTCGCCAAAAACAGTACGGCCCTGCACAGGCTTGCAAGGCAGTTCGCCCGACGTGAGGTGAAAAAAAAATATCTGGCTCTGGTCTGGGGTATTCCCGAGCCTGCTGAAGGGATAATCAGGACCAACATCGCCCGCTCGATACGCGACCGGAAGATAATGGCATGCTACGAGTACGAAGGCGGGGAAGGAAAAACAGCCGTCACGGAATACCGGATCCTGAAGAATTTTCGCCACTTCGCCTTGGTGGAACTCACCCTGCATACAGGCAGGACGCATCAGATCCGCGTACATCTCAAACATCTCGGACATCCGATCGTCGGTGACGAAACGTACGGAGGCGCCGTCGAGCGCGCCTTGCCGTTCAGCAAGGGCGAGAGCTTCGTCAAAAACCTTCTGGAACTGCTGCCCCGGCAGGCGCTACATGCGCAAACGCTCTCCTTTTCACAGCCGACGAGCGGCGAACGGCTCGCCTTCACCGCGCCCCTGCCCGCGGACATGCGTACCGCGATCGAAAAAATCGAAAAAACGTTACGCCCGGAACCGCACGACGTGACGTGACAACGCCGCCGCACGCTGCGGCGGCGCTGCGTTCAAGCGACACGACGCGCAATCATGCAACCTGGTTGTAATATTCGATAATCCCGATGGTCTTCCCCTGTTTCATCGCGTCGTCAACTTCGTTGGACGACATTCCGAGTTCGAGCTTCGCATCGTTGACCTCGAGATCGAGATGAAGATCGCCGGCCTGGGAGTAAGCCTCGTTCCACTCCGCGATCGCGCCGTCGATATCGTCCAGAACGGCCTTGAAATTCGCCGATGCGGCGTCTGCAATAGCGGTCTTGACGTTCGTGACCGCCGCAACGACGTCATCCTCGAGTTCCTGCCATTCATCGAGAACGGCCTGAAGGTTTTCCTCGACAGCCTCCGCCTGCTGTGCGAGCTGAGCATAACTGTCCGCAAGCAACTGCAACGTGGCGACGTCCGCCGTCAACTCGTCGATCTGCTCCTGGTCGGCCTCGATCTTTTTCTGATCGGCCTTGATCTTCTCCGCATCGAGAGCGATGAATGTCGTTGCGACAGCGATAGCCGGGCCTGCGAAAAGCCAGGCAAGGGCGCCAATCGGCCATGCGGCGATCGTCGCCACGACACCGAGCGTGATGGCTGCCGCATCGGCAATGCCGAGCGCGGCTATCGCCGCAGAAAGGCTGGCGATATCGTCCTGCAGACTTTTTATGTCTCTCTTCAGCTTGTCGATCTGTTGCTGATCCGCCTTCGCATCTTTCGCCGACCGTTCGGCTATGCTCTCGAGCTGTGAGGCCATGTCCGGCAGAACGTCCCTGAACTTTCGAATATTCGTCACGGCTCCGGATATAAACGTCGTGACGTAACCGAACTGTCGTGTGACCCGGTCAAGATCGTCGTTCAGGATCTGCAAGGCTGCGGGATCCGACGGCCTGTTGACGAGCGTTACGGCCTGCAAGCGTGCATCCTGTAACAGCATGCTGATCGTGGCGTTGTAACTCCGCACCTCGTCGGGCACGTCGATCAGACGAGCAAGTACGCTGTTCACCCAACCAAGGGCCTCGCTTTGCGCCCTGCCGTAGGCCTTGACGAATTCATCCCAATCGGGCACACCCTGCTTCAATGCGGGCAGCCTGGAATTGAGCACACCGAGAACCACGTTGTTGACGGCCACGACATTTTCCTTGTAGGTATTCTGCGCTTCGGCCAGAGACGGCGCGTTTTTCCGTATCGCGTTTGCCAGTTGCATGACAGCTCCTTTCTTTATAGTGGTTATGGGAGATTGCCGGGCCGAACAGACGGGGAATATCGACCAGGCCAGATCAAAATATAGCACATATCCCGTATACTCCAATAACACGTCTTTCGCCGGAAAGAGATCTTCAAAAAAAATCTTATACATCGAAAGCATAAAACGTTTTTTCCTCTATCCGACATCCGGAGTTTTGCGCCGGCCGTTTGCTTTTGTATCTATCAGCGCTAAACAAACATAAAATCGCTTTGCCATGAAAGTACTCGCCGTGAACGGAAGCCCGCGCAAGGATGGCAACACGCACAAAATGATCATGCGCGTATTCGAAGCGCTCGAAACGGCTGGCGTCGAAACAGAGCTGGCGCAGGTCGGCGGCACGGCCATCAGAGGCTGCCTCTCGTGTTACAAGTGCATTGAGCGCAAGGACCGCCGATGCGCGACGAAAAGCGACGGATTCAACGAGATGTTCGAAAAAATGCTCGATGCCCAGGGTATCATCCTCGCCTCGCCAACCTATTTCGCCGATATCACTCCCGAGCTCAAGGCACTTGTCGACAGGGCGGGGTTCGTCTCGCGTGTCAACGGTCAGCTCTTCCGCCACAAGGCCGGGGCTGCAGTCATATCGCTGAGGCGGGGCGGCGGCGTGCACGCCTGCGACAGCATCAACCATCTGTTCCAGATCTGCGGCATGTTCATCGTTGGCTCGACCTACTGGAATCTCGGGTTCGGCGGACGGGAAGGAACCGAAGTGGAAAACGACCGGGAAGGCATGGAAAACATGACGGATCTCGGCGCGTCGATGGCTTTTCTGCTGCAAAAAATCCATAGGCCCTGAGAGAAAAATGCCGCCGGCATTTGCACGCAAGAATCGGGACAGGGTATCGTCAAAGAAAAAGAAGCCTGCTTGTATCCCGCCTGCCCCGTCAGGAATTTCCGGAAACCGCGGCTGACAGACGACGCACAACCAGAGAACTACGAACAACAAAGTCAAAGGAGAACGCGGCACGATGAAAAAAAGATTTCTTGTAACTGGCATCGTCATGGCGGCGCTCGGGATGCAGGCCGCGCCTGCGCGGGCGGATGTCAATGTCTATGTGAACGTCAACGGCCCGAGACCCGCCGCTTATCATCCGATAACCAACAGCGGCTATTACTATAACATGGCCAGCCTGCCGAACATGCTGTTCGTGCCGCAACTCGGCTTCTACGTCGCCGTCGGCCAGCCTTACGACCTGCTGTTCCTCGACAACTATTACTATGTCTCTCACGGCGGACAATGGTATCGCGCAAGACACTTTCACGGCCCCTGGAAGTTCGTGAAGTACCGTCACCTCCCGCGGCCATTCAGAGTGCACAAATGGAAACAGATCCGCACCTACTGCGACCGCGAATACCGCAAAAGCAAGGCAAGGCGCTGGCTGAAACACCGTCCGGCCGTCCGTCGCGAAATCAGGGACAGGGATTATTACGACGACCGTCCCCGGAACCAACGCCGGAGTGTTTCCGTAAAGGAAATCAACGTCTATCATGCCTCTCCGAGAACCAGGGACGATGTCTTGAAGGCAAAAAGAAAAACGCTTTTCGATCGGGACGCGAAATCCCCGAAACAACGGTGGTCCGGCAAGGAACGCTTGCCGGCCAACGACAACCGTTTCGTGAAAAGGGACGAATACAGTCCAAAGCGGCCGGACAAGGACTGGAAAAACAAAAAAGGAAAACAGGATAATGAAAACCGGAACAACAGATGGGAACCCGACGGTTTCGTAAAGCAATAACTCTCTTCCTCCCACCTTGTCATTGATTATCGCCCCGGGGAACGACTCCGGGGCTTTTTTGTTTTTTCTCCCTCCGACTGCGTATCTTCCGCATTGAGCAAACTGCCCGACAAAAACAACCAGTGCCGTTTCCCGTTCAATCCTTGCGCATGAAGACAAGACAGACATTTTTCCTTTTCCTGCTGGGGCTGCCGCATTTTCCTGCAGACCTGCACGCTTCAGTAAAGCCTCTTCCGCTGGCCGCGCCAGAAAAACCGGTCGAAGAACGATACTGCGACACGACGATCGTCGATCCCTACCGTTCACTGGAGCGACTCGACGACAAGGAGGTAAGAACATGGTTCAGGGCTCACGCGGAATACGCGAAATCGGTCATCGAAAAGATTCCGGGCAGAAATGACCTTATTCGGAGGATGATCGATTTCGACAGCCGCAAATCGGTGACGGTCTACAATCTTTCGATCACCGAAAGCAATCGGTATTTCTACCTGAAAAGAACGCCGTCGGACGAAACGGGCAAACTCTACTACCGTGACGGTTTCGAGGGCAGTGAAACCCTGCTCTTCGATCCCTCCGGTTTCGAGAGCGGAAAAGGAAAAAAATTTGTCGTCAGCAACATTTCTCCGACCGATGACGGCAAAAAAGTAGCCGTTTCAGTAGCCGCTAACGGCTCCGAGGACGACATCGTCCTTGTCATGCATGTCGAAACCGGAAATTTTTACGGGGAAAAAATCGATCGCTGCCGCTTCGCCGCCCCCTCCTGGCTGCCCGACGGCAGCGCTTTCCTCTACAACCGGCTGGCCGATCTCGAAAAGAACGATCCAGACATCCAGAAAAACAGCAAGGTCTATCTCCACAAGGTCGGAACCGATCCGTCGAGCGACCGGGAAATATTTTCAAACGTAACGAACCCCGAACTCGGCATACGGCCTGAGGACATCCCCTTCGTCCACTACGACAAGGACAGCGGCTACCTTTACGCGACGGTGCAGAATGTCGATCCACGCATCACCGCCTACTACGCGCCTGTCGGGGACCTCTACAAGCCGGTCGTTTCCTGGAAGCCGCTGCTCGAACAAGCTGACAACGTCCACGACTTCTCGGTAACGGAAAGGGAACTCTACCTCTATTCCCCTGAAAAGGCTCCGAATTTCAGGGTATTGCGAACCTCTCTCGAACGCCCTGACATCCGAAACGCCGACGTCGTCATCAGGGAACCGTCTGACGGGGTGCTGACCTCGTTCGGCCTGACAAACGAAGGCATCTACTACACCCTTTCGAAAAACGGCGTCGAGGAGGAGTTCTACAGGAAACCTCTGGCCGGAGGAAAAGCGCGCAACATCCGCCTGCCGTTCGCGGCCGGCTCTGTCAGGTTGAGCACCAGGGGCTTCAAGCATCCCGATGTATGGGTCGTCATCTCCGGCTGGACCAGTGATTACAAACGTTACCGTTACAATGCATCATCCCCGGAAGGCTTCAGCGATGAAACCCTTTCCTCCCCGGCCGACTACCCCGAATACGAAGATCTCATGGCTGAGGAGCTGCTCGTCACCTCGCACGACGGCACGAAGGTTCCCCTGTCGCTCGTTTACCGGAAAGGCACGAAAAGGAACGGCGCCGCGCCGATGCTCTTCTACGGATACGGAGCGTACGGCAATGCGCTCACCCCCTTTTTCAGCCCGCATTTCCTGCTATGGACATACAAGGGCGGCATCCTCGCGATAGCCCACGTCCGGGGAGGCGGCGAACTCGGCGATGCCTGGCACAAGGCAGGCATGAAAACAACCAAGCCGAACACATGGAAAGACCTGATCGCCTGCGCTGAATACGCAACAAGAAAAAAGTATTCGTCTCCGGGGCGCATGGCTGCCAACAGCGCCAGCGCAGGCGGCATTCTTGTAGGAAAAGCCATGACCGAAAGACCCGGTCTTTTCGCCGCCGTCATCCCGCAGGTCGGGGCCATGAACCCCCTGAGGGGAGAAGAGACGCCGAACGGCCCTGTCAACGCTCCCGAATTCGGGACAGTGAAGGATTCTGCTGAATGCCGGGCGCTTATTGCAATGGACCCCTATCTCGCCATCAGGAAAGGCATCAGCTACCCCGCGGCGCTCGTGACTGCCGGCATGAACGACCCGAGAGTCATCGCATGGCAACCCGCGAAATTCGCCGCGCGGCTGGCGGCGTCTACAGCCTCGGAAAAACCGGTGCTCTTTCTGACCGATTTCGAGTCGGGCCACGGCATCGGGGACATGAAGACCAAGCGGTTCGAAACGCTCGCCGATGTGCTGAGCTTCGCCTTCTGGCAGACCGGTCATCCGGAATTCCAGCCCGAATGACGGCCAGGACAACGCAAAAAACAACTCCTCGTCAGCGCGTCATGAAAAACAAACTGTTATTCGCGGCCGCGCTCCTTGTCCTCGCCGCCTCGGCCCGTGAACTGTTCCTGCATATGGAAAAGCCGGCACGAGCGGAATACAGTGTCCTTTCGGTGGCCGACGGAGACAGTTTCACGCTTGCGAAAGACGGAAAAAAAGAGGTGGTCCGGCTCTTCGGCATCGACAGCCCGGAGCTTGCCCAGCCGTTTGCAAACAACGCCCGGGAGTTCACCCGCATGGCGCTCATGAAGGGAACCATCCGGCTCGAACCCGTCGAGAAGGACCGTTACGGAAGAACTGTCGCATGGGTCTATATCGACTCGCTCTGCCTGAACAGGCTCCTTGTTGGAAAAGGACTCGCCTGGCACTATACGAGATATTCCGGCGACTCGACGCTGGCAAGTCTCGAACGTTCGGCACGCGCGCACAAAATCGGCCTCTGGTCGCTGCCCGATCCGGTTCCTCCATGGACATTCAGACACCGAGGCAGGAACTGACGACCTTGCAGTGCAGGAAGCGATATCAGGAGTCGTTCGAAATGAAAGCACAGATCGTTCTCAGCAACTCCTCGATATTGATCGGTTTTGCCACGAGCGCGTCGCAACCGGCCTCGAAGGCGGCCGCCCGTTCGTCCGTCGACGCAAAGGCAGTCTGTGCAATAACCGGAAGACGAGGGTGCGTTTTCTTGATCGATCGTGTCGCCTCGTAACCGTCCATTACCGGCATTTTCATATCCATCAACACGATATCGACAGAGGGCTCCTCGCGCACCATGTCCAGGGCTTGCCTACCGTCCATGGCGATAAATACCGTGGCCCCGTGTTTTTTCAGAACCGCCTGCAGCAACATGCGGTTGATCGAGTCGTCGTCGACAACGAGAATGCCGATTTCGGGCCCGAGCACGACATCGCCCAGGTTCGAAGCATCGTCTGCCGGCATTCGCTTGGAGCCCGGGCACTCGCACGGCAAGGTAAAATAAAAAACGCTCCCCTTTCCCGGCTCGGAATCCACCCATATCGTCCCGCCGAGTTTCTCGACAAACGCCTTGCAGAGGCCGAGTCCCAGGCCTGCGCCTTCATAGTCGTGCGTCTCTTCCAGGGCGCCCTGCCGGAAATGGCCGAAAATTTTCTCCCGCATCCCGGCAGGAATGCCCATGCCGGTATCCTTGACATAGAACTCGAGCATATCGCGCACCTTGCGGTATCCGAAATCAACAGAACCTTCCCGTGTAAATTTGATCGCGTTCTGCACGAGCTTGGAAAGAATCTGACGCAAACGGAATCTGTCCGTAACGATAACGCTTTTCTTGGATGACAATCCGGTATGAAAAGAAAAAAAAAGCCCGGCATTTCGGGCTTGGGACAGGAAAACATCGTGTACGTTCTCGATCACCTCGTTCACGTTCGTTTCAGCCCGCAGAATTCTCATTTCGCCTGCTTCTATCCTCGAAACGTCTATCAGGTCGTTGATGATATTCAACATACGCTGTCCGCTGTGCCGGAGAAGATCGAGATACTGCTCTTTTTTCCCGGCTGAAAGACCGGGATCCTTGAGCAGTTCCGAAAAACCGAGGATACCGTTCATCGGCGTGCGGATCTCGTGGCTGATGTTGGCAAAAAAACGTGACTTCAAACGATCGCTCTCCTCGGCTTTTTCTTTCGCCTCCACCAGTTCCTCCCATAACCGCTTCTTTTCGGTAATATCTTCCTTTACGGCGACGAAATTGATAATGTTCCCCTGTTCGTCCTTCACGGGGGCTATGGTCGCGACCTCCCAGTAGAGCTCGCCGTTTTTTTTCCTGTTAAGCATTTCTCCCCGCCATTCGCGACCTGAACAGATCGTATCCCAGAGATTTTTGTACAGTTCGGGTGGCATTCTTCCCGACCGGAACATGCGCGGATTTTTCCCGATGACCTCACTGGCGGAGAATCCTGTAACTTCGGTTACCTTGGGATTGACGTACTCGATAGTCCCCTCGATATCGGTTATGACAACACTTGCGGGACTCTGGCTGATCGCGGTGGAAATTTTTTTCAGTTCATTCTCGCTCCGTCTCCGCTCACGCACGTCCCGCATGGTGGAGATAACGTAGGTTTTACCACCGAGAGAGACTTTTTTCGCACTGACTTCAACAAGGATTTTTTCGCCTTTCCGATGAACCAGTGTAGCATCGAACAGTACCTGACCCTTGCGAACCAGTTCCTGTCGAACGAATGGGCCTTCCTTGCTGTAGAACTCCTTGTCGAGAAGATCCGACGGCCTCATTTTCAACAGAGCGTTCCGGTTGTAGCCGAGCAGCTTGCATGCCGCCGCGTTAACGATCGCGTTGGTTCCCGATTTGCCGTCCTCGAGAAAAGGATAGACAAAAACCGCATCGCGGATATTGCCGAACAGAATGCGAAGCCACTCCCGGTTTTCTCTTATCTCGTTCTCGGCTCTTTTTCGTTCAGTCATGTCGATAGCGGCAAAGGTATATCCCTTTGAAAAATCCCTCGGATCGACCGGCGTAGCGCAGACCAGCGCGTCAATAACGCGTCCGTTCTTCCTGATGACCCGTGTTTCAAAGGTCCCGCCGCCCCGTTTCTGGAGCCGTGGGTACATCTCCGAGGCGATCCTCTCGTACTCTTCGTCGTCAGCATAGAGCATGCGCGTACTTTTTCCGATGACGTCCCGCTTGCCGTAACCGATCGTACGGCAAAACATCCGGTTGACGTCGACGAATACCCGATCGACTACAAGCCCTATCCCGATAGGCACAGAGCAGAAAAAGCTTTTCAGGTATGCCTCGCTTTCGCGAAGAGACTCCTGCGCCTGTCTTTCCTTGGTCACATCGTCATAGACGGCGACAATCTCCCCGCCGGACAGCCGATAGACGTAATTCTCGCGCCAGCCGACGATCCGGTTATCCTCATAGACGGTACCAGGATAACGCTCTGCGCGCCCCGTTTCCCAGACACGGCGGAAAACGTCCAGCAGACCAAACTGCTCTATCGACGGAAACAACTCGCTCACCCGCTTTCCGATAACATCGTTCCTCTTCAGTTTATCGATTTTCTCGGCGGCGTTGTTGAAATCCCTGAAAACGAAATCCCTCCCGTCATCAACGGCCTCGTAGACCGCGACGCCGCTGCTCATATGCGTGAACAGTTGCCGGTACCGTTTCTCGCTCTCAGCGAGCATCTGGTCGGATTCGCGACGCCGTTCCTCCGCGTCCTGAAGTTCAGCGATCCTTCGGCGGAGCGACTGCAATTCGTCCGAAGGGTTTTCTTTCTCTTTCCTTTTTTTCATGATGGCTCTGCTCTTGCGATATCAGGGGGATACATCGAAGGGAGCACTTTCGCGGAAATACTGCGAGCGAAGGCACTTAAGATTAAGACGGTTGAGTAGGGTTACTACCGAAAACCATGTCTTGACAAATTTACGGAAAACCAAGACAATTTTCGAGGACGACACGGCATTATTGTATCGTCGGCGCCGGCAGTCAACGACAAACCGAAAACCTGCCTCGCTCGCCGGCAAGCCCCGTCACAAGTATCGCCCGCATGACATTCAGCAAAAATCGGCCAGTTCGACCCAGCGTTCCATATCGGCGTCGAGCCTTTTCTGGATGTCGCGA
>RRYU01021579.1_pt1 | contig 12608 bp, 7 predicted proteins | sample 2162651 | NCBI WGS metagenome assembly RRYU01 (sample SAMN10267283, study PRJNA491782) | microbial mat metagenome | isolation source: biomat in the production well | place: Japan: Minami-Kanto gas field, natural gas well KTG3 | collected 2017-06 | reverse complement strand
GGGGGGGCGGATCCAGCTCAGTGCCGAGCGCGACGGGCCGGAGGTGGTCGTGAGGGTGGCTGATTCCGGCACTGGGATCGCCCCTGATCAGCTGCCCAGGGTGTTCGAGATGTTCTCCCAGCTCGATACCAGCCCGAAGCAGGCAAAGGACGGCATGGGCATCGGCCTCGCTCTGGCGCGTGTGCTGGTGGAGATGCACGGTGGACGCATCGAGGCCAGGAGCCAGGGTCTGGGCATGGGCACTGAGCTCATCGTCCGTCTGCCCACCCTCGCCGACGTCTCGGTGGATCCGATCCAGCTCCCCCGTGAGGCCGACATCTCGATGCCACCCGTGGCGGCGCGCATCCTGGTGGTCGACGACAACGCGGACGCTGCCGAATCACTCGCCATGTGGCTGGAGGTGGCCGGCTATGCGGTGGAGATGGCCCGCGACGGTCTGGAGGCGGTTGTGACCGCCGAGCGCTTTCGCCCGCACCTGGTCCTGCTCGACATCGGCATGCCGGGGCTCGACGGCTACGGCGCCTGTCGCCGCATCCGCGAGCAGACCTGGGGCAAAGGGATGCGGATCGTTGCCCTGACCGGATGGGGGCAGGACGATGACCGCCGAAAATCCGGTGCGAGCGGGTTCGATGACCATCTGGTCAAGCCGGTCGATCCCGCCGCCTTACGCCGGCTGCTGTCCGAGCTGCCTTGAACCGCGCCTTGATGGTCGGCACGCTTGCAAACGCGTTGCCGCAGCGCGACGTGCTGGTTAGGATGCATGAGGGCCGGCGCCCGCGGCCGGCGGCTTGATGTATGGCGGCGTCCAGCCCACCACCCTTGCCAGCTTTTCATAGTCTTTTCAGAAAATTGCCCTTATCCTAGCGCCGTTTGAGACGGACCCCATACCAAGCCCCGAGGCAATCGATGAAGGCCCATTTCCAACCGCGGGACCAGGCCAGCCGGCTCGACAGGCCGGCCGTCTTGGACGCAAAAGTCATGGATATGGCAACGCTGCAACGCCCCCTCCCACCCAAGCCGGAGGCCATGGAGTGGCGCGACTACCTCATCATGTTGCTTCACATCGGCGCGGAGCTGGAGCACGCGCTGATGGTGGAGTACCTTTACGCGGCCTATTCACTCAACGACCGCTCCGGTGCGCCGCCGCAGCGCCGCCAGACGAGCGAATTGCGCAATCTGCTCCTGACGGTTGCCAGGGAGGAGATGGGGCATTTGCTCACGGTGCAGAACCTCCTGTGCCTCCTGGGGGGCCCGGTGTGCTTCGACCGATCCCATTTCCCGGCGGATACAGCCTACCTGCCCTTTCCGTTCCGCCTCGAGCCGGCCAGCCTGGAGTCTTTGGCTTGGTATGTCTATGCCGAGGCGCCGCATGACTGGCAGGTGCTGTTCCAGGCACACTGTTGTCAGCGCGACCTGGAGGTGAGTGACGACATCCGCATGGTGGCCGAGATCGTGGGGACCAGGCCCGCGACCGGCCAAGCCCATACGGTCGGCCAGCTCTATGACCGCGTGATCGAGGTCATTGCGGACCCAGCGCGCATCCCTGACGGCGTCTTCCGGCCCGATTCCTACGCGCATCAGGCCTGCTGGGACGATTGGGGCCGGGGTTATGCGCCGCCGCCCGCCAGGCCGGGGGAGACCAAGCCCCCCAAAACAGCGCCCGCCGACCGCAGTTGCGTGATCGTGGCGCGCGTGGCCACCCGGACCGAGGCGCTCGCGGCCATCAGGCAGATCGGCCGCCAGGGTGAGGCCGCCCATCTGCGACTGGCAGACGATGACGAGCCATCCCACTTCGAGCGGTTCATGCGCCTGCTCGACGCCTTTCGCACCGCGAAGGACCCGCGCGACCTGGTGCACGCCGTACCGGTGAACCCCACCACCAGGCTCGGTCCCGACAAGCCGGAAGGGAGCACCAGCATCGAGCAGCCGACCTCCCGGCACTGGGGGATCTTGTTCAACCTGCGCTACCGTGCCCTGCTCACCTACCTCAGCCACAGCTACCGGTTGGCACGCCTGGTGGATACGCGGGAGCCCAATGTCCGCGGTGCGGTCATGCACAAGGCTTTCGGCGAGATGTATAACCTCAAGGCCATTGCCGGGATCCTGGTGCACCGCCCGCTTAGGGACGGGGTCCCCAGCGACCAAGCCTGTGCCGCACCGCCATTCGAGATGCCCTACACCATGGACCTGCCGATCGACGAGCCCGACTGCTGGCAGCAACACAAGGACATCCTGAAGGCGTCCTTGAAGGTCTGCCGCACCTTGTTGGCGGCGGAAGATCCACCGGCACCGCCCTTGACCGCCAACGAAGGGAATTACCTCAGGACCCTGCGGCAGTTGGATCAAGCCTCGATTGCCTGGATCGATACGATCCGAGACGGACTGCTCCGCAACGGAGGACGCCGCGGATGAGCATCAAGGCGCTACGCATTCTCCCGCCCATCGCCATCGGCCGACTCGGCTCGGCTGCGGACCCATTGGTGGCCTATGAGATCGAGGCGGACCCGGAGCATCCCCTCGACCTATTCCGGATCAAGGGTGCCAAGACCCTGGTGGTCGATCGTGACAGCGGGGAGATCCTGGATTCCTTTGTTCCCGAGGTGGTGTCCTTCAAGGAGGAGTGCACCCTGGACGGCGAACCCACGGACCGGATCCGGCCCGTCGCCCCCTTCCTGGAGGTCTGGGCCCGGGTGGCCGACGACCGATGGGTGCCCCTGACCCTCGATCTCCTGGCGGAGAACGACCTGACCCCCGCCGCTCTCAGCTGGCAGGCGACAGTCGCCAACCGTAAGGTGGCCCGACGCACCGCGGACGAGAACGATCAGGTCACCGCGAGGACCCCCGTCTTCTCGACGCACCAGCCCCATCCGCTCCATGGACAGTGCCCAAACTTCGTGGATGCGGACGCCTTCATCGACCTCGGCCAGGTGCAGTACATCAAGCCCACGGCGCAGTACCCGGAGATTCGCCTGAGGTTCACCCCTGCCCGGGGCAAGATCTACGGCCCAAAGCTGGACCCCGAAGAATTGGCCCGCACCTACGGGAGCGATTGGCCGGATACGGTGTGGACACCGCCCCCCGAGCAGGCGGTCTATGACCCCGACAAGGGGTGGTTCAAGTTCGAGACGGACAAGGCGAGCGGGGTCCCCCAGTCCCGGAGCGACGGCGACGAGAGCGAGCGCCTGGAGGCCCGGGAGACCTGGCCACCGTCGCTCTACGCGATCGTCCCCCCGGGTCCATCCTGGCTCAACGACAACATCGCCGTGGGACGGGGGTATCTGGACGACACCTGCGACGGGGTCGTCGAGGTCAGACTCACGCTGAGCGATGGCGCCGTGCTGGAGGCCGCCGGGCGCATCTGCTCGGGGCCGCCGGCTGTGGTGCCCGATACGGTCTTCCTTAGAACCCTCGCGGACGACCTGGACCAGGTGATCCATGGCCCCTGGGTCCCCACGGAGGAGAGCGAGGAGGAAACCCGCAGACGCGCCCTCGACATCGTACGCCGGGCGTTCGACACGGTGCGCTACTTGAACGTCGCCGTCATGAACGGCAACCCGGTGCAAGGCCGCGATCCCCTGGACTTCGACACCATGCCCGCCGAGGAGGCCTTCGACGTCTATCGACTGATGCGCCCCGTGGTGCCGGAGCGCACGGCGGATACCCTCATGATCATGGGGCTCCATCAGCAAGTGTATGCAGCCCTCCAAGGCGGTGCAAACACCTGGTTTGCCCATGTCCTGCGGCGTCCGACCGACGTGGGCGACTTCACTGACCATGGGCGGCGTAAGATGCCGGCCATGATGGCCGGCGCGGACGGCGGCTATCTCGCCCTCACCTATCGTCAGATCAACGCCATCCTGCGCTGCTCGGGTCTCCCGATGCAGCCGGGGGACGAGGCGCCGAAGGTGGACTCGGAGCAGTTGCTCGTCGCCCGCAATCGGCACGAGCAGATGCACCATCAGGCGGTCGGCAATCCCTTCAGCGCCCGTATCGAGATGTCCGTCGGCAACTGCACACCGGGCCTGGAGATGGACTTCCGGGCGGTCTGGCGCCGACTCCTGGAAGGCATCGTCCTGCGGGAGTACGACAACCTGGTGATGGAGATGGAGCCTCTCGCGGGAGGTCCCGAGCTGCCGGACCTGGTCGGACATCGACTGGTTCGAATCGGCAAGGCGGACATGTACACCCAGATGATCGGCCCTTCGCCCTACAACACCCGCACCCGCTCCACCGTACTGGGCTACAAGGACAACCCCGATGGCATCCTGCCCCTGGAGTGGTCCAATGCCCTCGCCCACATCCTGAGCCAGTCGGTCGGGAGTACCGTCGAGTGCTGGTTCACCAAGACCCCGGTTTGGTCCACCCAGTCGGTCTTCGAGGGTGAGGAGAACCACCTGAAGATTTCACTCAGGGTCAGGCCCTTCTTCGAGGACGGCAGCGCCATGATCTCCCGGGAGCTGGCCAGGCCCGGCGAGCTGACCCAGGGCCTGTGCTCCCCCTGGCAGAACGACTACCGCGAGTGCTCGTGCTACTACTGGGCGTCCGCCCGGCCGGACTTCGTGAACGTGAAGCCCACCGAGAACGGGGCGAGCTCGGGCGACAACTGGATGCAGAAGGAGCGCACGGGGGACTATGTGCCCGACGACTACCGGGACAGCCGCCTGCTCGATTACGATGACCTGTTCCGTGCCTGGGAGCAGTACCTGAGGTTCCAGATCGGCGGGGCCGAGCTGGATCGGACGCCGGGGGATGAGGCGGATGCGGCGGACTCGCACACCGATGACGCCGACTGACACCTTGCGCGCCGCGGCGCGCAGCGCCATCGCACGCTCGGCACCGCGCAGCGCCGCGGTGCACCTGTTCGAGACCCGGCTCGGCGGCCACGTCTTCGTGGCCGACTGCAGCCGCCTCTTCGATGCGGACCCGATCCTGTTTTCGCGGCTCGACACGGCCAGGTCCGAAGAGACCATCGCGTCGCTGCTGGCCGAGGCGGTTCTTGCCGGGGCGCCGGCCATCGACGACGCCCCCCCGTCGCAACCACCGCTGCACGCCCTGTCCCTGGCCATCGCCCAGACGTGCAACCTGGGCTGTACCTACTGCTACGCCCAACAGGGGGGATTCGGCGAGCCCGGCGGCAACATGAGTCTGAAGACGGCGCTCCAAGCCGTCGACTTGCTCATCGATGGCGCCCAACCGGGCTCCGGCTGCAACCTCGCCTTCCTCGGCGGCGAGCCCCTGGCCAATCGTCCCGTCCTTCGGACGGCGACCCGGTACGCGGCCGAGCGGGCGGCCGAGCGGGGGCTCCGGATCACCTTCTCCATCACCACCAACGGGACCCTGCTGAGGCCGGAGGACGGGGACCTCTTCGAGGAGCACGGCTTTGCGGTGACCCTGAGTCTGGACGGGCCCCGGGACCTGCACGATGCCCTGCGCCCTTACAAGAACGGGCGCGGCAGTTACGACCGCATCATGGGCAATGTGCGACCGCTGCTCGGCCGGCAGCGGAAGATGCAGCTGTCCGCCCGGGTGACGGTGACCCCGGCCAACCTGATGTTGCGCGAAACCCTGGAGCAGCTCATCAGCGAGGGCTTTCACAGCGTGGGCTTTTCTCCCCTGCTGAGCGCACCCTCCGGCCAAGGCGAGATGCAGCCTCAAGACCTGGAGCTGATGCTGGGGGCCATGATCGACTGCGGCAGGGAGTACGAGCGCCGCGTCCTGGCTCGCGAGCGCTACCCCTTCGCCAACATGGACAACGCCATGCGGGAGATCGCCAGGGGCACTCATCGCCCCTACCCCTGCGGCGCCGGGGCCGGCTATCTAGGCGTCTCCGCCGCAGGTGACCTGGCGGCCTGCCATCGCTTCGTGGGCGACCCGGAGGGCCTTCTCGGCTCGCTGGCCGACGGAATCGACCGCGGGCGCCAGGGCGCCTGGCTGAATGCCCGCCACATCCATCGACAGGCACCCTGCAACGCGTGCTGGGCACGCTATCTCTGCGGCGGCGGCTGCCACCACGAGGTCATACGCCGGGGTCGACCGGCCTGCGATTACATCCGTGGCTGGCTGCACTATTGTCTGAATGCCTACCTGCGTCTGTCGGCCCAGCGTGAGGGGTCGCGAGCGTTGGACAGCGCCGACGCCAGTTGATACAGGAGCGCGCGATGCGGACCACGACGGACGTTTGTATCATCGGTGGTGGGCCGGCGGGGAGCGTCCTGGCGGCCAGGCTCGCCCAATTCGGCCTCCGCGTCGTCCTGGTGGAGCGTGCGGCCTTCCCGCGCCCCCTCCTCGGGGAGTCTCTGTCCCCCGGTGTGCTGCCGCTCCTGAAGTCCATCGGGGCCGGACCGGCTATCGAAGGGGCGCGCTATCCGCGGGTCCATCGGGTGCAGTTGCACTGGGGGACGGCACAGCAATGGCAGGATCCGGGCGGCCAGGGGCTGCTGGTCGACCGAGGGCATTTCGACGCCCTGCTGCTGGACCACGCCCGGGCCTGCGAGGTATGCGTGCTGCAACCAGCGGGCTTGGAGGAATGGGAGCGGCACGATGCCGGTTGGCGGCTTGCGGTCCGCTGCGAGGGTCGCCGGATCGAGCTGGATGCCGTGGTGCTCGCGGACGCCTCGGGCCGCACCGGTGCTCTGGGTCGTCGGCGCCGCCGGACCGGCCCCAAGACCCTGGCCCTGCATGGCTATTGGAAGGGGGAAGGGCTTCCGGTGCATCCGCGGATCGAGGCCGGGGCAAACGCCTGGTTCTGGGGAGTGCCGCTGCCGAGCGGGGTCTACAACACCTTGGTGTTCATGGACCCCCGCGACCTGCGGGCCATGGGTGGCAGCCTGCGGGACAAGTTTCTCGCCATGCTCGACAGCTCGACGCTGCTTCCCTCCGGGTGCAGTGTGGAGCTCTTGGGACCGATCCGGGCCAGCGATTCCACCCCCTACGTCGAGGAGCACTGCGTGACCGGGGACTCGATCAAGGTGGGGGACGCCGGGATGACCCTCGACCCCCTGGCGTCCAGCGGGGTCCAGCGGGCCATTCAATCGGCCCTACTGGGGTCCGTCGTGGTGAACACCTTGATCCATCGCCCGCGGTCGCGCGACCTGGCGCAGCGGCTCTACCGTGACAACCTCGCCGAGGCGTCGGATCGGCATCGGTCATGGGCCCGAGGTTACTATGCCCAAGTGGCCAGCACCCAGGCGACGCGCTTCTGGTGTGAGCGCGGTGACCCCGCCGACTTGGTAGCGGTCAACCGGCCCGAGCTCGCCCCCCCTCCCGCCGCCCCCTCGGACACCCCATTGGACCTGTCTTCGAGTGTTGAAATCGTTGAGCTGCCTTGCGTCTTGGACCGGTTCATCGAGTCCCGACCGGCAGTGCGACACCCCTCCCTGACCTCACCCGTGGCCTTTCTGGGCGACGTCGAGCTGGCCCCCCTGCTGCGGTGCGTCCGCGGGGGGATGACATCGCCCGAGCTGTTGCGCTCCTGGATGCCTCGGGTTCCCCCCGACAAGGGCCTGGCCATCGCCCACTGGCTGATGGCGCGCGGACTCCTGGTCCCGCGTGAGCGGGGCCCCATGGCACAGCATCGGGGGCTGGCATGACCTCGTCCCTGGGCGACTGGCTGCATGCCAACGACCTCGCGGAGCTCGAGGCGATCTTTGTGGACAACGAGGTCGACCTGAGAACCCTGAAGATCCTGACGGACGCAGACCTCAAGGAGCTGGGTCTCGCCTTCGGGCCTCGCAAGCGGATTCTTGATGCCATCGCGCAGCTGCGACGCCAAGACGCATGCCTGCCGGGGGAGGCCGACAGGCCCTCGCCCACCGAAACAATGGGCGAGCGGCGACAGTTGACCGTCATGTTCTGCGATCTGGTGGGGTCAACGGCCCTTTCCACGCTCCTCGACCCCGAGGAGCTCCGGGAGCTGATCCAGACCTATCGCAAGGCTTGTGGCGATGTGGTCGCGCGCTACGACGGCCATGTCGCTCAGTACCTTGGGGACGGACTGCTGATCTACTTCGGTTGGCCCAGGGCCTACGAGGACGCGGCCGAGCGCGGGGTCCGCTCGGGCCTGGAGATCGTGCGGGCGGTCAATGCCATACGCGGGGCGTCCAAACTCTCGGTCCGCGTGGGCCTGACCACCGGAACCGTGGTGGTTGGCGAGCGATCTCCCGAAGACAACACCGAGGCGAAGCTGGCCGTCGGGGAGGCGCCCAATCTCGCAGCCCGCGTCATGAGCCTCGCGGGCCCGGACCAGGTCGTCATCGCGCCGGCGACCCGCAGCCTGATCGGCAATGCCTTTGTGCTCACGGACCTTGGCGCCCACAGCCTCAAGGGGTTCGCGGAACCGATCCCCCTCTGGCGCGTCGATGCCGTTCGGAAGACCGAGGGTCGCTTCGACGCCGTTCAGGATGGGAGGCGGCTGACCGACCTGGTGGGGCGCGAGGAGGAGCTCGAGCTGCTCCTCGACCAATGGAAGCAGGCGCGGGACGGGAAGGGTCGGGTGGTGCTCGTCGGCGGTGAGGCCGGAATCGGGAAATCCCGTCTCTGCCACGCACTTCGACAGGAGCTCACGGAAGCCCATACCGCGCTGCGCTACCAGTGCTCCCCCCACTTCAGCAACTCCGCCCTCTATCCCATCGTCGAGCAGCTCGAGTTTGCGGCGAAGTTTGCCCGCGACGACGATCCCAAGCAGCGGCTCGACAAGCTCGAGGCATTGCTCGAGGCGAACGGAGCCAAGGCGACCGATGCCGCACCACTCCTGGCGGATCTGCTGTCACTGCCCACCCGCCGCTATCCGCCCCTCCAGCTTTCCCCCCAACGCCGGAAGGAAAAGACCCTGGACGCGCTGGTCGCGCAAATCGAGGCCCTATCAGGCCGGCAGCCTCTTCTGATCGTGTTCGAAGATCTGCATTGGGTGGACCCGACGACGCAGGCGTTTCTCGACGCCCTGGTCCAGCGGCTTCCCGGGTTGCCGGTACTCTTGGTCGCCACGCACCGCACCGACTACTCCGCGCCCTGCAATGGCCTAGCTCACGTGACCAGCCTAACGCTCCTTCGACTGCCACCGAACGCGATCGCCCGGTTCGTCGGAGTCATGACCGAGGGGCGCGAGCTGCCCGCCGAGGTGTTGGAAGAGATCATTTCCCACACCGATGGCATCCCCCTGTTCGTCGAAGAGTTGACCAAGTCGGTGCTCGAATCGGGGCTCCTGCACGAGAGTGGAGACCAGTACCGGCTGGCGGCTCCGCTGCCCACTCTGGCCATCCCCACCTCTCTGCGAGACTCGCTGGCGGCGCGCCTGGACCGCCTCGCCCCGGTCAAAGAGATCGCGCAAATCGGGGCCTGTATCGGCCGGGAGTTCTCCCGCGAGCTCCTTTACCGTGTCGCGGAATTGGAGGCCCAACAACTCGACGATGCATTGGACAGGCTGATCGAGGCGGGGCTGATCAGTCGCCGCAAGACACCCTCAGACATCGTCTACACATTCAAGCACGCCCTGGTGCAGGATGCCGCCTACGACCTCCTGCTCAAGAGCCGACGCCAATACCTGCATGCCCGTATCGCTCGCACCCTGGAAACCGGTTACGACAACCAGGGGGCTCACAAACCGGAGCTGTTGGCGCACCACTACACCCAGGCGGGTCAGTTTCACACCGCAATTCCACACTGGCGCAAGGCAGGCGCCCTTGCGATCGAGCGCGTGGCCCTGAAAGAGGCGGTTGCCCACCTCCGAAAGGCCCTGCACCTGACCGGCCAGCTGCCCGAGACGCGGGACCGCGACGCCCTTGAGCTCACGATTCGAGAGCAGCTCAATGCGGCCTGGGCCGGCTTACGCGGATGGGCCGCAGAGGAGATCGGCACGAACACGGAGCGGATCCTGCGGTTGGCCTGGAGCCAGGGCAACCCTCAGAGCCTGATCTTGGGTCTGTGGTGGCTGTGGACCAATACCATCACCCAGGGGCGCATCGCAGACTCACTGCCACTGGTTCAACGTCTGTTGGACGAAGGCGACGAAACCCATGATGGGGATCTGAAGATCTTCGGTCCTGCCGCCGCCATGGTGTCCCATTTTCTACTGGGACAACTGGATGAGGCGAACCTGCACGCGGAGCGAGTCCTGGCGCTCTACGCCCCCGGGCGCGCGGAGCGGTTGATCCAATTGGTGGGCCATGATCTCAAGACCTTTGTCGAGCTCTATTCCTGCCAATGGATCTGGATGCAGGGAGACTACGACCGGGCCAAATCGGTCGGTCACGAATGCGGTGTCCATGCGCGTGCCGTCGGGCATGCCTTCAATCTCGTTTGGTCCATGACGTTTTCGGCCTACGTCTTTGCCTATGGCCGTGAACCGGATGCACTACTCCAGCAAATCGGTCTGGCCGACAGCCTCGCCCGGGAGCAGGGCTTGGCCTTCTTCAATCAGGTATCGATTCCGCAGGCGACCGGCATCGCCCTCCTTCAACAAGGCCGTACACGAGAGGCCATTGCCCTGCTGCGTCGAGGCATCGAGAGTTGGGCCAAGGTCGGCGGAGGGGTGCGCATCCCCTATCTGAAGTCATCCCTGGCGGAAGCGCTCGCACTGGAGGGCCAACTGGCCGAGGCCATGAGCACCATCGAGGAATGTGTCGAGCAGATCGAACGGCCGGGGTATCAGGAGCGGATCTGGTTGCCCGAGGTCCTGCGCGTCAAAGGCTGGATCAGCAGGCTTCAGGGCTGCCACTCGGTGGCAGAAGACACCCTGAGGGCCGCGGTGGACATGGCGCATCGCCAGGGCACCAAGTCATGGGAATTGCGCTGCACATTGACCCTGGCGCACTTGCTGACCGAGCAGGGAAGGCACCAAGCCGCACAGGATGCCCTGTCACCCGTCTGCAGAGGGTTCCCCGAGGGCACACACACGCAGGACTTGGCAGAGGCTCGCGCGCTGCTTGGGCATCTGGCGTCGAAGCTCCAGACACCAGCCCACGCGTCGCGGCAGGCCGAGATCACCCATCACGCATGACCAAGACACCAAACGAGGCGAAGCATCATGTGCGACAACAGCAACCCGCAACAGTCACAAGCCCTGGACCCCGATCTCCTGCGGGCCCACAAGGCCTATGAGTCGGCCATCAACTCAAATGACGCCGACCGGGTCATGGCCATGTACGACGAGGGCGCCATGGTACTGCAGCCGGATGGCGAAACGGTCTCCGGCCTCGACAACATTCGCCGGTGGGTTGAGGAGTACTTCGGGGCCTATCAGACCCACTGGACCAAGGTTGTCACGATGAACTGGGTGAGTGGCGACTTCGGCTTCGACCAAGGGCACGACACGGCGGTGGATACCCCGCGAGACGGCGGGGACCCCGTCCATTGGGACTGCAAGGGGATCCTCATCTACAAACGACAGGAGAACGGCGACTGGCTTGTGTTCCGCGACATCTGGAACAACAACAAGCCGCCATCGACGGGCGTCTGAGCCCTGATCCCCAGCCTTTGAGTGCGCTCGCGCCGGATCGAGCCAAGGGCACGGTTGGGGTCACGCGATCCCGGTCGCCATTCGAGGCAACCCATGACGGATTCTGTTTGGGTAGGGATGGGCCTTGAGATCCAAAGGCAGTTGTCACTCCAGATCGATCTCTCGTTTCAGCGGCACCACGATTTCATGGTCGAGCACGGCCTTGAGCGCTGCGGAAACCTGGTCGACATCGGCACGGGTAGCGGTCGGTTCCTGGCGGGCATCGCGAGGGAGCACCCGAGCATCGAATTTTACGGGATCGATGACAAAGCGCATATGCTCCAAGCCGCCATGGACTTCGACCTCCCGAATATCGGCTGGTCCCGCGCCCATGCCCTCGACCGCCAAACGGCGGAGCTGCTGCGATGGGCCGATGGCGTGCTCATGCGCAACATCGTGCTGCATCTGCCGAATACATCCGCCTCGCTTCGAGAGATCTTGGGCGCCACGAGGCCCGGCACTCGACTCTGGGTCTTCGATGTGGACCTGGATCATTGCCGGTGCGTCCCCGACTCCGCGGCCTTCCGGGGGTTCATGAACCTGGTCCATGCCTTTTGCACGCGCAGCGGCGCGGAGCTCAGGACCGCGGCGCGGCTCCCCCGGATTCTGGCGGCCAACGGATTCGAGGTCACCGGGGTGGTTGTCGAGCCCTTCAACAACCAGGCGATCGAAGGCCCCCGCTTCGCCGAATACCTCATGCGTGAGGCATCCCTGTATCACTTCTCGGTCCATGGGACACCGGGCGCGGCGGAGTTGCAGCCATTGCGGGAGCTTCTGCTGGGCGATACCGGGGGCGTCTCCCAATTCGTGCAATACGGCATGGTCATGCTGGCCGCGGAGAAGCGATCGCCCTAACGCTCAGCCACCTCGTCCACCAGCGCAGCCGATCCCGCGTCGTCCAGTTCCGTGGACCGCCGCCCGCCGTGCTCGCGCTTCCCGACCCATTACCGCCGGCATCGAGGATCTGCCCGCCAGCCGGGATCCGGGCGGGACAGCGGACGCACAGCAAAGCCATATCGGCCTCGACGGTCGCCGCGAAGAAGGCGTCGGCTTGATCCTCATCGTCGGCGAGCCTCGGGTCCGCCAGCGCGAGTGTCGTCATGGGGAATCCCGGGGG
>RRYU01005876.1_pt1 | contig 12609 bp, 13 predicted proteins | sample 2162651 | NCBI WGS metagenome assembly RRYU01 (sample SAMN10267283, study PRJNA491782) | microbial mat metagenome | isolation source: biomat in the production well | place: Japan: Minami-Kanto gas field, natural gas well KTG3 | collected 2017-06 | reverse complement strand
GCTGGGCGATGATATATTTCGCTTCGTCTTCGGTTTTCAACAGGATGTGACTGGCTTTATATTCCTCGCCGGTTTGCTGATTATTATCGTAAGCGGCTTTGACTTCTTCGTCGGTGACCGGGTGGGTGTTGAGGAAATTCACCAATGCGGCCTGAGACAGAATGGTCCGTTTGGCTGATTCGATGCGCTCTCTGACCTCCGGCTGATTTTCCAGTTTTTCGTTCAATGCAGCTTGCACCAGGAGCTCGCGCTGCACCAGCTCTTCGATCAGTTTATCTTCCGGAAAAGCCTGACCGGGCGCGCGTTGATTGATTTCCTGTTTCAATTTTTCCAGGCTGTCTTTGCCTATCAACCGTTCGTTGACGCGGGCGATGGCGTCTTCGGGGTTGGTGACGGCATCCTGGCCGCCGGACGCTGAGATCACGTCGCCGGTGGTTGGTTGCAGTTGATCACAGCCGGTGAGCGCCAAAACGACCGCCAAGGCGGTCGAACTTACCATGGGTTTCATAATTATCCTATTGTTCGGAGGGGGAAAGAGCATTGATGCTCAATGCATGGATTTGTTGTTTCATTAACTCGCCAAGTGCCTGGTAAACCAGTTGATGCCGCTGCACCTGGGTTTTTCCGGTGAACGCTTCGGCAACAATGGTGACATGATAATGACCACCGCCGTCTCGCGCGCCGGCGTGTCCGGCATGCTGGTGACTGTGATCGATGATTTCCAGTGTGGTCGGCGCCAGGGCTTCGGTCAGTTTGCTTTTAATCAGTTCGCTGGTCATTGGGGAAAGATTTGTTTGAATGGTTTGACAGTGGTTTGGGCATAAACCCCGGCTTTAAGGTAAGGGTCGGCATCGGCCCATTGCCGGGCTTCGGCAAGGTTTGCAAATTCCGCGACAATCAGGCTTCCGGTAAATCCAGCCTCGCCGGGTTCGGAGGTGTCAACGGCGGGAAATGGCCCGGCCAGGAGCAAACGTCCCTGATCCTGTAATTCGGTCAACCGAGCCAGATGCTCAGGTCTGGCCGATTGCCGAAGCGGCAGGCTGTTTTCCACATCGGCGCTGACAATGGCGTAAAGCATAGTTTATCTCTCGGTATCAGGTAGGTGACGGTAAACATAAAACATCTGCGCGACCATAAAAATCAGCATCATGCCGGGTACGCCGAAGGTTTTGAAGTTAACCCATTGGTCGGTGGTGTAGGTGAACATCACATAAAGATTGATAAAGCCGACCGCCAGAAAAAACAGTGCCCAGGTTAAATTCAATCGTCGCCAGACCGGCCCCGGCAAATCCAGACTGGCGGACATCATGCGCTCGACAAACGTTTTCTTGCCGATGAACTGACTGGCCAGAAAAGCCACACCAAACAGCCATTCGATAATCGACAATTTCCATTTGATGAATTGTTCGTCGCGCAGCCATAGCGTGGCACCGCCGAAAATCACAATCAATCCCAAAGTGACCCATTGCATGGTTTCAATTTTTCGGCGGCGCAACAGTCGGTAGAGCACCTGCAGCAGGGTGACGGCAATCAGCGCGCCGGTAGCGTAGTAAATATCGTAGAACTTGTAAATAATGAAGAACAGTGCGATCGGCACCAGCTCGAACAGTTGATTCATGGGTGTTGGAAAATTAACAATTCAACAAGAATTTGTCTGTTAAACAAATTCATCGATGCGGGGGTTGATGGGAGACAGGGCGTCATTGGCAAGATCGATATAGGCATTGAGCGCGATGCGAATGCGAAGGTTCAAATCATCTGCTGGCGGCAACGGCCCGGCGGGCACAGTCATGACCGAGGGGTCAGTGAATGTTGCTTGGATTTTTGCAGGCTGACCGGCTTCATTTGAGCGCAGGGTTTGCGCGGCATTGACCTGAGCCGAAGCCGCGCGCGGAACCTGCAGATTCAGTGAAGTACTGTGAATTCTGATAGCCATCGGCCATAACGCCCACCCCGACTCCGATTACCCGCCGGGTCTGGCTTATTTTTGTGGCGGTTGTTTGCCGAAACTCTTCATAGAGTCCATCAGCCGCTTGGATGAGTCAACAGTTTCATTGGCTTCTTTGACGGCAGGATTCTGCATGATCATTTGCTTACCCGCTTCTTTCATCATCGAGCCATCAGCCGCTGGAGCCTGCTGCATCATGGTATTGGCATTATCAATAGTTTGTTGTGTGCCTTGAATCGATTGATTGACGGACTGCAAATCCTGAGCGGATTGGGCGCAGCCAGTCAGTGCCGCAATCATCAATCCAGCCGATAACATTCCAAATTGGGTTTTCAGTAACATATTTTTTTCTCCGATTGTGGATTTCTAGAAAACAAACCTTGAATTACTTACCTGGTTTCTCAAAATTATAGATGACCCATGCCACGCATATTGCCTTTGATGCCGCGCATCATATTCATCATATTGCCTTTTTTGAACCGCTTCATCATTTTCTCCATCATTTTGTGTTGTTTGAGAATACGGTTCACGGCAATAACATCCTGACCACAGCCTTTGGCAATACGCTCTTTCCGGCTGGTTTTGATCAGATCCGGAAACCTGCGTTCCTGCATGGTCATGGAGTTGATAATGGCAATCTGCCGGGCCAGTTCCTTGTCGTTGACTTTTTCCCGAACTTCCTTGGGTACGGTATTCATGCCCGGCAGTTTGTCCAGCATAGTGCCGACCCCGCCCATGTTCTGCATTTGCATAAATTGCTCGCGCAAATCTTCCAGATCGAAGGATTTGCCTTTCTGAATTTTTTTCGCCAGTTTATCGGCTTTGTCCTGATCGACTTTTTGTTCGATTTCCTCGATCAGGCTGAGCATGTCGCCCATACCGAGGATTCTGGACGCCATCCGATCCGGATAAAAAGGCTCCAGGGCGTCGGTTTTTTCACCCATGCCGATGAATTTGATCGGCTTGCCGGTGATATGGCGGATGGACAAGGCCGCCCCGCCGCGGGCATCGCCATCGGCCTTGGTCAGCACTACGCCGGTCAAGGGCAATGCGTCATGAAAAGCTTTCGCGGTATTGGCGGCGTCTTGCCCGGTCATGCTATCAACCACGAACAAGGTTTCGATCGGGTTGACGGCTTTGTGCAGTGCCTTGATTTCGGTCATCATGGCGTCATCGACATGCAGGCGACCGGCGGTATCGACGATTAACACATCGATGAATTTGCGTTTGGCAGCGTCCAACGTAGCCTTGGCGATTTTGACCGGATCCTGATTGCCTTCGCTGGCAAAAAAGGTCAGCCCGAGTTCATCGGCCAGTGTTTCCAGCTGTTTGATGGCCGCCGGACGGTAAACGTCCACACTGACCACGCCGACTTTTTTCTTGTGCTTGGTTTTTAGTAACCGACCGAGCTTGGCCACGGTGGTGGTCTTACCCGCGCCTTGCAAACCGGCCATCAGCACCACCGCCGGCGGATTGGTACGCAGATTCAACTCGGCGTTGGTTTCACCCATCACCTGAATCAGTTCCTGATGCACCACTTTAATGAATGCCTGGCCAGGCGTCAGACTGGTTTTTACCGCCTGACCCAGGGCGCCGGTTTTGACCCGGTCAATGAAAGCTGTGACCACCGGCAAGGCAACATCCGCTTCCAGCAGTGCCGCACGCACTTCTTTCAGGGTTTCCTGGACATTGTCTTCAGTCAGGCGGCCTTGGCCTTTGATTTTTTTTAGTGTGCCGGTCAGGCGTTCGGAAAGATTGTCAAACATTGCGATAAGTGTCGGGTTGATATTGTTTTATAAGTGAATGCCGAATAGTTTAACATAGACCTTGTTATTCGCTTATCCACTCGCTTATGTCCTTGTTTTTTTCCCTGACCAGTGTCCTGGCCTTGTTGGCTTACGGCCTCTGCCTGATGTTTCTGGGTAAGCAGTATTTCAGTCAACAGAACTGCCGTAAACCGGCTTTGTCCGGCGCCTGGCTGGCGGTGACCTTGCACTTCTTGTCGCTGGTCGCGTTAACCCTTGACCTTGGTGAGCTGGACTTTGGGTTTTTCAGCATGGCCTCGCTGATCAGCTGGCTGGCAGCGGCCTTTGTCGTCATCGCCGCCTGGGATAAACCGGTGGAGAGCCTGGGGCTTGCCATTTTTCCTCTGGCCGTTGCCGCATTGGCGCTGCGGCTGGCTACGCCGATCATCCATCATCCATTGAATGAGGCTGGTTGGACCATGCAATTACATGTGTTGATTTCCATCGCCGCCTTCAGTCTGTTGACCATGGCCGCCGGACAAAGTCTGCTGCTGGCAATACAAGACCGACATTTACGGCGGCATCAGCCCTCGCGATTGGTAACCAAACTGCCTCCACTCCAGGCCATGGAGGCATTGTTGTTTCAAATCATCGCCGGCGGCTGGCTGTTTTTAAGCCTGTCGCTGGGTACCGGAATTGTTTTTCTTGAGGATATGTTTGCCCAGCATCTGGTTCATAAAACGGTGTTGACCCTGATTGCCTGGCTGGTGTTCAGCGGCGTCTTGCTGGGTCGATGGCGCTATGGCTGGCGGGGGCCGCTGGCGATTCGCGGCACACTGCTGGGCTTTGGCTTGTTACTGCTGGGTTATCTGGGCAGTAAGTTGGTACTGGAGCTGATTCTGAAACGTGGCTGAGTCAGCGCTCCACCCATTCGTAGATTTCAGTCAGCGCACTGTCGCAACGGCAACAACCGCTGCCACAGTCTTTTTCCAGCGTGGTTTTGCGAATACGCCCTTTTTTCAACCACTGCGCCAGCATGGCGCGCAGGGCATCGGGTGACAGCTGGAAATGCTGCACCAGATCGTTCAACGCTACCCGGCGATGGTTTTTCACATAATCGCGAATGTCAGACAGAATCATGACGCACTCCCAGGCCGGACGGCCTTGCCCCGGAATACCAGCGCAGGCCACCGACCACCAAGGCTACAACCAGAACACAAACCGCCAACACCCCGCCGGCTGCTGCCGGCTGCTCGGCCAGGCGACTGACTTGATAAAACGCTGTCGCGGTAATATAGGCCAGCCCCGTGGTCCAGCCGACAATAAACAAACACCAACGTGGGCCGGTTTCCCGGTAAATGGCAGCGGTCGCCGCTACGCAGGGCGTGTACAGTAGAATGAACAACAAATAAGCAAATGCACTGATTTGATCGAAGCGCGCCTGCATGGCGCGATAGGTGCTGTTGCCCAGCTCTTGCGCGGCGGCTTGTTGCTCTGACAAACCTAACGGATCAAGAATAAATTGTCCTAATTCGGCCAGGTTATCGGGAATGGTTTGCGCCGCTTCCGCCAGTGCCGACATTAACGCGAATGGCTGGTCTCGCGTTTGGTCGGTGTCGTCGGCGTCAATCTGGCTATACAAAGCATCAAGTGTACCGACGACCGCTTCTTTGGCCAAAATACCGGTAAAAATACCGACCGTAGCCGGCCAGTTTTCCTCTTTAATGCCCATCGGCGCGAACATCGGGGTCAGGCTTTTACCAATACTGCTGAGCACGGAATTTTCGCTATCGGCTTGCCCAAACCGACCGTCAGTACCCAAAGCATTGAGAAAATTGAGCACCAATACCATGGGCACGATGACTTTACCGGCATTGAACACGAATTTTTTCAGTCTGTCCCAGGTATGCAGCAAAACGTTGTTGAGTCTTGGTAAATGATACGGCGGCAATTCCATGATGAACGTGGTGGCCTTGCCCTGGAACAAGGTATGGCGCATCAACAGTCCGGTGGCAATGGCCACCATAATGCCGATCAGATACAGTCCGAACACCAGATTCTGTCCGCCTACCGGGAAAAATGCGGCGGCAAACAAGGCATACACCGGTAATCGTGCGCCACAGGACATGAACGGGTTCATCAAGTTGGTCAGAATCCGATCCTTGGGATTCTCCAGCGTGCGCGTGGCCATGATCGCCGGGACATTGCAGCCGAAACCGACAATCATCGGTACGAAGGATTTACCCGGCAAGCCCAGGGCGCGCATCATTCGGTCCATCACGAACGCCGCCCGGGCCATGTAGCCGGAATCTTCCAACGCAGACAGAAACAGAAACAGGCAACCGACAATCGGGATGAATGTCGCCACCACCTGCACGCCGCCGCCAGCGCCCTCGGCCAGCAAGACCACCAGCCAATCCGGCCAATGCCAGGATGACAGAAGAACGGCAACCTGATCGACTAGCAAGGCAGCGGTCGCCTGGTCAAAAAAATCGATGAACGCGCCGCCGAAATTGATGGTGAACATAAACATGGCATACATCACCAGCAAAAATATCGGAATGCCCAGATATCGATTCAAAACGATTCTATCCAGCCGATCACTGACATCGCGACTGACTTGATTGGGCCTTCGCAATACCTCGGCGGTCCAATCAGTCACCGCCTGATAACGGGCATCGGCGGATAAAATATCAATATCTTCATCGGCTTCGGCAACGACTTGAGCGCGATAACCGGCCAGTATGTCCGGCGACAAGGCATCGGCCATTTTGCAGGCCAGGCTGTCTTCTTCCAACACCCTCAGCGCCAGCCAACGCGGTTCACAGCCATATCGGCTGGCGGCAGCGTTCAATTCAGGCAAGGCCATCAAACGCTTGACGCCCGCTTCCAGCGCCGGCGGGTATTGCAAAGATGTATCCGGCACCGGGCGCGTTTGCACGGCATGGTACAAGGCTTCCAGCAAACGCTGTTTATGGCCTTTTTTCACCGTACTGACGGCAATTACCGGACAATCGAGCAATGCTGCCAAACGGTTTTCATCAAACTGAAAGCCTTTGCTGTTTAGCACATCAATTTTATTGACCACCACCAGCATCGGCGTTTTCATTTCCAGCAGCTGGGTAGTCAGATAAAGATTACGCTCGATGTTGGCGGCGTCCACGATGTTAATGATCAGGTCCGCTTCCCGCCCGGCAATGTAATCGCGAGCGATTTTCTCATCCAGCGAAACCTGATCATCGGCAGTTTCCAGGGTGTAGGTGCCGGGCAGATCGACCAGTTCAACGGTCAGCTCCTTGAGCTTGAAGTCGCCGGTTTTTTTCTCCACGGTCACGCCCGGCCAGTTGCCGACGTGCTGATGCGCGCCGGTCAATAAATTGAACAGACTGGTTTTGCCGCAGTTGGGATTACCGACAACGCCGATAACAACTTTTCTACTCATGAAACTTTTTGCACCAACAGCATTTCCGCTTCATCTTTGCGCAAGGTCAAAGAAAACCCGCGCAGGCGAATTTCCACCGGATCACCCATCGGCGCGAAGCGCACCACCTGAAACTGCGTTCCCGGGGTCAGACCCATGGCTAACAGGCGCTTGCGATAAGCGCGATCATTGGCGGTAAAGCCTTTGACCACGCCCGCCTCGCCCACCAGCAATTGCTTTAAATTGTGGGACATGACGACCTCCTAAAAACAAAACTAATAATCATTATCATTTAGGATAACACAGTCGGCTTAGCCGTCAATGATTTTGCACGGATTCCCTCGCGCCGGCTGAACAGTCGATACAGCAGAGCAACGCTTGGCCCATAGCCTTTGATTATCTCACACCTGATCCACCCATTTACCGACGCCCGAGGAAACACGGCAAAGTCGGTTTAATATTCAGGGCCAGAGTAACATTTGTCTTTTAATATAATTCCGTGGCCTTCCCTACTTTCTAACCGTGACGCGCCGCCTGGTTAATGCTTTCATTGGGGGGGAATAATGACAGGCGCGCATGGTCGGCGGCTTGTAGCCGACTGTAAACCTTTTCAAGAACCCGCTTGACGGCCTGAGGTTAAATTCCTGACGGTATTTGGGCCCGCTTGTGTATTTTCTCGTTGCTCATGGCCACATTTACTGACAGTATAAGGTCTGCCTTGAGAAGTGTCCGGAATCGTTAAACCATTTCAATAACAGAATGAGCCTGAAAGAAAGCCAGATCGAGCAGAAATTAATCAGCAAGATCGCAGAGCTCAAATATAGCCACCGTTCCGAGATCCGCGACAAGGCCGCGCTGGAGCGGAATTTCCGCGACAAATTCGAGGCACTAAACCGCGTCCGTCTGACCGATGCCGAGTTTGCCCGCCTGCGCGACGAAATCATCAACGCCGATGTCTTTCAGGCGGCCAAAATCCTGCGCGAATACGGCTATTTCCAGCGCGAGGACGGCACGCCGTTGCACTACATGCTGGTCAACCTCAACGACTGGTGCAAAAACGACTTCGAGGTCATCAACCACCTGCGCATCAACACCGACAACAGTCATCACCGCTATGACGTGATTCTGCTCATCAACGGCCTGCCGCTGGTGCAGATCGAGCTGAAAACGCTGGGCATCAACCCGCGCCGGGCCATGGAGCAGATTGTCGAGTACCGCAACGAGCCCGGCAACGGCTATACCAACACCCTACTGTGCTTCATGCAGCTGTTTATCGTCAGCAATCGCGATCATTCCTGGTACTTCGCCAACAACCAGAGCCAGCATTTCGCCTTCAACGCCGACGAACGCTTTTTGCCCATTTACCAGTGGGCCGATGAAGCCAACCGCAAGATCACCCACCTGGACGACTTCGCCGACGCCTTCCTGGCCAAATGCACCTTAGGAAGGATGATCAGCCACTACATGGTGCTGGTGGCTAGCGAACAGAAGCTGATGATCATGCGGCCCTACCAAATCTATGCGGTCAAGGCCATTGTCGATTGCATCCACCAGAACCGGGGTAACGGCTCCATCTGGCATACCACAGGCTCAGGCAAAACGCTCACCTCCTTCAAAGCATCCACCCTGCTCAAGGACAACCCGGACATTGAAAAATGCCTGTTCGTGGTGGATCGCAAGGACCTCGACCGCCAGACCCGGGAGAAATTCAACCGCTTTCAGGAAGGCTGCGTAGAGGAAAACACCAACACCGAAACGCTGGTAAGCCGTCTGCTGTCCGAGGACTACGCCGACAAGGTGATCGTCACCACCATCCAGAAGCTCGGCCTGGCGCTGGATGAAACCAACAAAAAGGCCCAGCAACACAAGGACAAGGGCAAGCGCACCTACAAAGAGCGCCTCGCTCCCCTACGTGACCAGCGCATGGTCATCATCTTCGACGAATGCCACCGCTCCCAGTTTGGCGACAACCACCAGGCCATCAAGGCGTTCTTCCCACGGGCGCAACTGTTCGGGTTTACCGGCACGCCCATCTTCGAAGAGAACGCCAACTACAAGCAGATCGACGGCACCGTCGGTAGTTACCGCACCACCCAGGACATTTTCGAAAAGCAGCTGCACGCCTACACCATCACCCACGCCATCGATGACCGCAATGTGCTGCGCTTTCATATCGACGATTTCAAGGGAGAAGCGACGCGGTAGGGGGTGGGCAATAACAAGGATACGAGCGAAGGCCAAAAGGCCAAAGCAAAGACCACGCCCGAAGAAGGCGTTACCCAGCAGGCCGTGGTCGAGGCCATCCTGGAGAAGCACGATGCCGCCACCAGCCAGCGCGGTTTCAACGCGATCCTGGCCACCGCCTCCATCAACGATGCTTGTCGCTATTACAAGCTGTTCAAACAGGTGCAGACTGAGCGCCAGGCTGAAGACAAGGATTTCATGCCACTGAATATCGCCTGCGTGTTCTCGCCGCCGGCGGACGGCAACAAGGATGTGAAACATCTTCAGGAAGACCTGCCCCAGGAGAAGGCCGATAACCAGCAGGAGCCGGAGCAGAAGAAAGCCGCGCTGCAGAAGATGATTGCCAACTACAACGCTCAATACGGCGCCAACCACAGCATCAACGAGTTCGACCGCTACTATCAGGACGTGCAGCAACGCATCAAGGATCAGAAGTACCCCAACAGCGACTACCCACGCAAAAACAAAATCGACCTCACCATCGTGGTGGACATGCTGCTCACCGGGTTCGACTCCAAATATCTCAACACCCTGTACGTGGACAAGAACCTCAAGTACCACGGCCTGATCCAGGCTTTCTCGCGCACCAACCGCGTGCTCAACGACACCAAGCCCTACGGCAACATCCTCGACTTTCGCGCCCAGGAAACCGCCGTGGACGAGGCCATCGCTCTCTTTTCCGGCGAGGACATCGACCGCTCCCGCGAAATCTGGCTGGTCGATCCGGCGCCCACCGTGATTGAAAAATACGAACAGGCCGTGGCGGCCATGGAGCATTTCATGACGCAGCGCGACGTGGTGGCCGAACCCAAAGGCGTCTACAACCTCAAGGGGGATACCGCGCGTGTCCCGATCTTCAACCGCTTCAAGGAAGTGCAACGTCTCAAAACCCAGCTCGACCAGTACACCGATCTGGACGAGGAACAGAAACAACGCATAAACACCGCCCTGCCCGAGGATGATCTGCGCGCCCTGCGCGGCGCTTATCTCGAAACGGCCCAGCAACTCAAGGCACAGCAGGGCAAAACCGGGGCCGGGACGAGCGAAGAACAGGACGCCATCGAACAACTCGATTTCGAGTTCGTGCTGTTCTCCTCGGCGTTGATCGACTACGACTACATAATGGGCCTGATCGCCCGCTACAGCCAGGACAAACCCGGCAGAAAAACCCTCACCCGCGACCAGCTCATCAACCTGCTCGCCTCCAGCAGCAACCTGATGGACGAGCGCGAGGATATCATCGCCTACATCAACACCCTGGAGGCCGGCAAGGGCCTGGATGAGGCGGCCATCCGCGACGGCTACCAGACCTTCAAGACGCTAAAAGCCGACAGCGAACTGAACGGCCTGGCAGAGCAGCATGGGCTGGATGCCGGCAGACTGAAGACCTTTGTGGACAGTATCCTGGACCGCATGATCTTCGACGGTGAGCAATTAAGCGACCTGTTCGCCCCGCTGGAACTGGGCTGGAAGACGCGCAGCCAGGCCGAACTGGCGTTGATGGAAGAGCTGGTGCCGTTTTTGAAAAAGCAGGCCCAGGGGCGCGAGATATCGGGATTGGCGGCGTATGAGTAAGGCGATGGAGAGTGAGAAGCAGGCCTTGGTTCCCCGGTTGCGGTTTCCTGAGTTTCCCCCTCGTTCCCACGCTCCTGCGTGGGAATGCATACGGAGTTAACCCATGGGTAGAAGCCGATACAAAATAACCGAGCCTCAACTGCCACACTTTGTCACGCTGACAGTGCTGCATTGGATTCCGGTGTTTACCCGCCCCGACACCGTTGATATTTTGCTCAATGCGATACGCTTTTTGAGCAAGGATGGCTTAAAGGTCTTCGCCTATGTGGTGCTGGAAAATCACTGCCATTTTGTCCTGCAAAGCGATGCCCTGGACAGGGATATCTCCCGGTTAAAATCCTGGACTGCCAGGCAGTTGATTCAGTATTTTGCCGAAAATAACGTCGCCCGGATTCTTGAGCAGTTGGCCTTCTATAAAAAAGCACATAAAAAAGATCGCGCCTATCAGTTCTGGCAGGAAGGTGTGCATCCGGAACTTATCCAGAACGATGATGTGATGCGGCAAAAGATTGATATATCCACCATAATCCTGTCAAGCGGGGTTATGTGGATCAGGCTGAGCATTGGCGCTATTCCAGTGCACGTAACTATGCCGGTAAAGAGGGTTTGCTGGAGGTATACCGGCAATGGTGAAGTACGTATGCGTTCCCACGCGGGAGCGTGGGAACGAGTTGAGCAGCTTTTCCCCGCCGTGAATGAGGCGAATGCATGAGCGACTTGATCCTCTATACCACCGAAGACGGCCAGAGCCGGGTCCAGCTGCGGGCGGATAGCCAGACCGTCTGGCTGACCCAGCAGGAAATGGCTGAGTTGTTTAGCGCGACCAAGCAGAATATCTCACTCCACCTGAAAAACCTCATTGAAGACAATGAATTAGATGAAAGCTCAGTTATCAAGGAATCCTTGACAACTGCCGCTGATGGCAAGGCTTACCGTACGAAGCTCTACAATCTTGACGCCATTCTAGTCGTGGGCTACCGGGTCCGCTCGCCGCGCGGTGCCCAGTTCCGCCGCTGGGCAACCACGGTGCTCAGCGAGTACCTGCGCAAGGGCTTTGTCATGGATGACGAGCGGTTGAAGAACCCCGATGGCCGTCCGGATTACTTCGACGAGATGCTGGCGCGCATCCGTGATATCCGCGCATCGGAAAAACGCTTTTACCAGAAGGTTCGTGATCTGTTTGCCCTCTCAAGCGACTACGATAAGACCGACCGAGCCACACAACAGTTCTTTGCCACCGCGCAAAACCTGTTGTTGCATGCGGTAACGGGGCAAACCGCCGCCGAATTGATCATGGCGCGGGCCAATCCCAAGGATACAAATTTTGGTCTGCTGACCTGGAAAGGCACGAAGGTGCGCAAGCAAGATATTCTGATTGCCAAAAACTATCTCACCGAAGACGAAATCGATACCCTCAACCGGCTGGTCGTGATCTTCCTGGAAACTGCGGAGCTGCGCGCCAAAAGCCGCCAGGAAACACCGATGGCTTTCTGGCAGGCGCGGGTGGATGACATTATTACCAGCAATGGATTTCCCTTGTTTGCCGATGCAGATTCAGTTAGTCAAAAGCAGATGGAGCAACTGACCAGTGAGCGCTACACCGATTTTGAGCAGCGACGCAAAATCCAAGAGGCCATAGAGGCGGATGAGGCGGATGAGGCGGATGAGGCGGATGA
>RRYU01009414.1_pt1 | contig 12618 bp, 12 predicted proteins | sample 2162651 | NCBI WGS metagenome assembly RRYU01 (sample SAMN10267283, study PRJNA491782) | microbial mat metagenome | isolation source: biomat in the production well | place: Japan: Minami-Kanto gas field, natural gas well KTG3 | collected 2017-06 | reverse complement strand
TATGGTTATGGATAAAGCCCGTCGATAATCCAGGTCGGCGCCCTCATAATCTCCAATTCTCTTCCTGAGCACCATCCTGTTCAGCAGGGCTGTCCGCAGTATACTTCTGTTCTTGGGCGAAGCGTCCACTATCTCCGAAAAATCCGAAAGGGCGCCCCCGACGTCGCCGAGCGCCACTCTTGCCATTCCCCTGTTGCCCAGCGCAAGAAATCGTTCGCGCATCCTGAGCCCGAGTTCCAGAGCGATCGTGTAATCTCCGGCCGCGCCGGCGTTGTTCCCGTTCCGGCTTTTCACATTCGCCCTGTCGTAATAGGCCTCGGCGTTGCGGGGAGCCTCCCTGACCGCCCGATCGAGATCATCCAGCGAGCCCCTGTAGCTTCCAAGCGCGTCCTTCAGCATCGTTCCTCTTCCCCGTGCTTCATTTCGTTTTACCGCATAACGTCCGAAACAACCATTCCCGTCCGTAACGTTTTTGACTTTTGACCTTTGCCTTTTTCTTTCTCAAATCCACTCTTCGTCCAGCACCTCTCCCCTGACGCCGATGACCACCTTTTTGACTGGCACCTTCCTCGACGCTTTTTCCTGCGCCTGCCTCACGATCGTCATCAAACCGCCGCAGCAGGGAACTTCCATTATGGCTACCGTGATGGTATTGACCTTCGCCATGTCGATCATGGCCGTCAGCTTGGCAACATAGCGGTCGATGCCGCTGTCGAGTTTCGGGCACGCGATGGCGATGCTTTTCCCCTTCATGTAGGCCGAGTGGAACCCGCCCATGGCAAACGCCGCGCAGTCGGCGGCAAGCAGAAGATCGGCACCATGATAACAAGGCGCGAGCGGCGTCACCAGATGCAGTTGTACCGGCCAGTGCGTCAGCTCCGATTTCGCGGAGGCCGCCTCCTGACGGATCGCGTCGTTCTGACCCCCGAACCGCATTGCAGCGCTTCCGGGGCATCCTCCGTGAGTCTCGCCCTGCTTCGCCCGATTCTTCCGCTTCGTTTCGTCAAGAGGGTTTTCGATTCCCTTCTCCTCGAGAACCGCAAGGGCCTCCCGCAGGTAGCCTTGCTCTCCATGCTCCGTCAGGTGCCGAAGATGCGCGGCAATGACGCTCCTGCCTCCCCTGATAATGCTCTCCTCCATCACCCTGCGTTCGTCATAAGGCTCAGCCTCCCGTTCCCGGACGGTCATGGCTCCTTGTGGACAGGCGCCGATACATGCCCCAAGGCCGTCGCAGAACAGGTCGCTCACGAGCCTCGCCTTGCCGTCGATCACCTGCAGCGCGCCTTCAGGACAACCGGGGATGCAGTCACCGCAACCATTGCATCGTCCTTCATCAATTTCAACTATCCGCCGTTTCATGCCTGCTTCCCTTTACCGTTTTCCCTTTCTCCGGCACAGGACGGGATACAACCCCCGCCATCCAGATTCCGCACGCCGCATTGCGCATCCCGAATTCCGAATTCTCCATTTTCCATTCCCCCGTTCCGCATTCCGCTCTCTCCATTCTCCATACAGCCTTTCGCCGCGTCCAACGCCCTGAGATCTCCGAGCATCTTGCCGATGGTGATCCTGCCGAATTCACGATTGACCATCTGTTCTATACGCACGATTTCATGTCTCAGAACGCAATTCGCCCTGTTCGAACAAATCTGCTTGCGGAACATGCACTCCGAAAGCTCGATCCGGCCCTGGAAAATCTCCAGCACCTCCTTTACGCCTATCGTCTCGGGATCCCTCTCGATTTTCACCCCGCCTTGCGTCCCCTCCCTGGAACTTACGAGCCCGCGCTTTCCCAGTTCACGGAGAATACGGCGCAGAAACTGATAGGGAATGCCCTGTTCGTCGGCAATATGCCGGGCCGATACGTACTCGCCCTTTCTGGCTCCGAGGAACAAGAGCGCGCGTATCGCGTAATCGGTATTTTTTGTCAGCACTTTCATAAGCCTCATACAACCCGCTTAACTCGTTCACAAACTGATACCATTTTAGTATCATTTATTCAGAATTGCAAATTATTTTTACCGCAATTTTCTCAAAATCGCTCTAACCGATTATAATAAAATCTCTTGCCGCGCACGGCGATAATTTGATACCCTCGTTCCGGGAACGTATATTTTAAACAACGCCGTACAGCGCGCGAAGGCGGAAAGTCTGCAAGCGGGCTGCATAAACCGTAATCCGGCACCTCATGCTGCAACTTCGAACACCGAGCGACAAGGCAAGGGAAGCTGTGCGCGAAAAACTGCCGTATCCCCCCCGATGGCGAACCCCGGAGGAACTGCAGGAAACAGCGGACAGCTATATCGAGGCGTTCCTCGAAGAACGATTCAATGCATCGAGGAAGCTTGGGGGGGCCTATCTCCTGTTCGAACTGTTCGACCGCTCGCTGCGGACCAGTGAACGGGAACGGATGGACGAACCGCGTCTGCCGGCCGATCGCAAGCTTGAGATGATCAGGGCGCTCGACCGCATGAACTCGATGCTGATGCTCTATAGCCACTATTGCGGGATCGTCGAGCCCTATATCCGGGATGTATCGAAACGCAAAAAAAGGCCCGCAAGAGTCCTGGAACTCGCCGGGGGCGCGGGAGGTCTTGCATTCGCTCTTGCTGAACGAGCGGAGGCATCGGGTCTGGAAATGGAAATCACCGGTTCGGACATCGTTCCGGAGTATGTCGCCTACTGCAACCGCATGGCCGAAAAAAGAGGCCTACCGGTAACCTTCGAGGTAATCGACGCGTTCTCGATAGGCGATGCCCGCAAGGCCTCGTGGGATATCGTGCTCGTCTCGCAAAGCCTGCATCATTTCTCACCCGGCCAGCTTGCAAGAATCATTCATGAAAGCTCGCGCCTGGGCGCAAGCGTGTTTCTTGGCCTCGACGGCTATCGCTCTGCGGAACTGCTTGCCGGCGTACCGCTGATCGCCGTCCTGCAGGGCATGAAGGATTTCCTGCTGGACGGCTATACCTCCGCGAGGAAATTCTACAGCGAAGCCGAACTCGACCTGATCGCCGAAACAGCCGTCGGGCCCCGCGGACACAAGGTCAGAAGCTCCTGGCCGCTGTCGGTTCTCGAAGTCGCATTTTGACCGGAATCCCGAGAGAAGAGGCACGGAAGCTGCTGGAAGAGACACCTTCCGCCCCGATTCCTTAGAGAACCCGCATCATGCAAAAATAACAAGGAGACGCTCATGAACATCGGCAAACTGTTTGGCTGGGGTATCGTCCTGCTCATTGCCATACAATTGATCCCTTACGGGAAAAACCACTCGAATCCCCCCGTAACAGGCGAACCGGCGTGGGACAGCGACCGGACGAGAGAACTTTTTTTCAGGGCCTGCCGTGACTGCCATTCGAACGAAACAATCTGGCCCTGGTACAGCAATATTGCGCCGGCGTCCTGGCTCGCCCAGTTCGACGTTGAACACGGCAGGGAGGAATTCAACGTATCGGAATGGGGCCGTCCGGGAGAAAACGAGGGCGATGAAGCCGCCGAAGAGGTCAGAAAAGGAAAAATGCCTCCGTTCTTCTATCTGCCGCTTCATCCCGAGGCAAGCCTGAGCGACAGCGAGAAGCAGGAACTTGTCAACGGACTGGTCGCGACGTTCGGAGAGAAAGATGAACGGGGCGAGAAAAACGATGAGAGAGAATAAGCGGCCCGAAGAGGCGCGTCGCAGGCGCCATGAGCGCGAACCGGACGTGCCGGTGGTGATCAACGAGAAGAAAGAACCGTTCATTTTTTCAGGAAAAGCTTATACCTTTACGTATCAATGATGCCACAGCTCACTATTGCAAGCACATAATGAGGGAGCCGCCCGCCGCCCGCCGCGGCATTCTTGCCGAACAGAACCATCTCCTCCACTTGCTGCTGTTCCTCGTGACGCTGCTCACGACATTCTGGGCCGGAGCGTTCTGGTCAGGCCACGAAGTGCATTTCGATTCGCTCCCCGCGTTTCTGGACGACCTGACCCACGGCCTTCCTTATGGACTTTCGTTGCTGCTGTTTCTCGGTGCTCATGAATTCGGCCATTTTTTCGCGGCGCTGCATCACCGCATGCGCGCAACGCTGCCGTACTTCATCCCCGTCCCGCCGCTGCCCTTTCTGCTGAGTCTCGGAACCCTCGGCGCCGTCATCAGGATCAAGGACAGAATCCCCGATACGAAAGCCTTGTTCGACACCGGCGTCGCGGGACCACTGAGCGGCTTCATCGTCGCTTTCGGGCTGCTGGTATACGGTTTCTCCCCTCTCCCGCCCGTGGAGTACATTTACAGCATCCATCCGGACTACGAGGCATTCGGCGGCGTCCCGTCACCGCCGCCGGCAGGAAGCCTTTTTCTCGGAAAAAACCTGCTCTACCTGCTGCTCGAAAAGGTGATACAACCGGAAAACGCTCCGCCGATGACTGAAATGTACCATTATCCCTTCCTGTTCGCAGGCTGGCTCGGCTGTTTCGTCACGGCGCTGAATCTTCTGCCGGTCGGCCAGCTTGACGGAGGCCACATTCTGTACGCGATGTTCGGCAGGAAAGGGCACAAGGCGGGCGCGGCGACGTTCCTCGTCATCATCTCGGCGCTGGGCCTGCCGTCTTTCGTCATTCTTCTGCAGGAGCTTTTTTCATCGTTCTCATCCATTCCAGCGCCCGGCTGGATACCCGAATGGTCATGGCCCGGCTGGATATTGTGGGCGATCATCCTTACAAGGTTTCTCGGCATAAACCATCCACCCACGATGATGGATCATCCGCTGAATCCGAAAAGACGTTTCATCGGCTGGCTCGCCATCATCATTTTCTTTCTCTGCTTCACGCCGGTACCGTTCGGAATCACGTGACGAAACCGGCCTGGCGCAGGACGGCATCGGAAACGCAAATCCGCAAAAAAGACATGGAAACCGATCACTACAGACTCGGATGCTGCGGCCGGGAACTCGATCTCAGGACAAAACCCCGTATCATGGCCATCCTGAACACCACGCCTGACTCGTTTTTCGACGGGGGGCGTCTCGGCGGCAACGATTCCTCGACAGTGGACGTGGATCACGCTGTCGAAATCGCACTCGGCATGATCGGCAACGGAGCTGAAATCGTCGACATCGGCGGCGAATCGACGAGACCCGGCGCGGAGGCCGTCGGGGCCGCCGAGGAAATACGCCGCACCGCGCCGGTCATCAGGGAACTGCGCCGGGCCTCGGATGTCATCATATCGATCGACACCTACAAGGCCGTTGTCGCGGAGGAGGCCCTGAAAGCCGGAGCCTCGATCGTCAACGACATTTCGGGATTCCGGTTCGATCCTGACATAGCGCCCGTCTGTGCAAGGCACAAGGCCGCGGTCATCCTCATGCACAGCCGGAACCAGCCCGGGAAGATGGGTTGGAGCTATCAAACCGGCTCCTCCGGAAAGGATATCCTGTCGATCGTCCACCGCACGCTGCTCGACGCGATCCGGCAGGCGGAACAGCACGGCATCGGCGACATCGTGCTCGACCCCGGCTTCGGTTTTGGCAAAAGCGTCGGCGAAAATTTCGCGCTTCTCCGCCGCCTGCCCGAGCTACTCGATCTCGAACGGCCGCTGCTCGCGGGCCTGTCGAGAAAATCCTTTCTTGGCGCCGCAATCCGGAAAACCGGTGAACCGCTGCCCGCGCCGCAAGAGCGGCTCGCAGCGACCGTAGCGGCCAACACCGTCGCTATCATGAACGGAGCAAGCATCATACGGGTACACGATACAAAAGAAGCCGTTCACGCGGCGGCCGTGGCCTCCGCGGTTCTTCGAACGGGAAGAGACGAAGGCAGAGGTTTCTGAAAATTCACTTCGATGGTAATTTTTTGTTAAATTTTACCACATCCCGATGCAAACCGCCTGTCCGGCCGGAAGGGACTCCCCCGCAAGCAAGCAATCGTTCGGGTCCGAAGACAGTCTGACTAACTCCATGCGAACAGATGTATCTTTCGAATATTGAACTCTTTGGCTTCAAAAGCTTCGCGCACAGGGTCAAAATACAGTTCGACAAGGGGCTGACGGCAATCGTCGGACCAAACGGCTGCGGAAAAACGAATGTCGTAGACGCCATTCGCTGGGTCCTCGGGGAACAGAAATCCTCTCTGCTCCGATCCACGAAAATGGAAAACATCATCTTCAACGGTTCGAGACAGCTCAAGCCGCTGAGTATGAGCGAAGTTTCCATCACGATAGAAAACACCCGGAACATACTGCCGACGGAGTACACGGAAATCACAGTCACCCGGCGACTCTACCGCAGCGGCGACAGCGACTACCTGCTCAACCAGGTTCCCTGCCGACTGAAAGACATTCTCGACCTGTTCGCCGACACGGGAATGGGAAGCGACGCCTATTCGGTTATCGAGCTCAAGATGATCGAGGAGATTATCAGCAACAAAAGCGAAGAACGCCTCAAACTCTTCGAGGAAGCCGCGGGAATAACGCGCTACAAGCACCGCCGAAAACAGACGTTCCGTCAGCTCGAGAGCACGACCCGCGACCTCGAGCGGGTCGATGACGTACTCGCGGAGGTCTCGAAAAAAGTCCGCAGCCTGAAAACACAGGTAAAGAAAGCGGAACAGTACCGTGAACTGAAAACCTCCTTCAGGGAACTCGACCTGGCATTGAGCGCGCTGGGCCTCGCGGAAATGAGGAATACGCTCTGCCCCCGCAAAGCCGAAATTGCGCGGCAGGAAAAAATCGTGCAGGAAACGGCAACCGAAATCGCCGGACAGGACAGCTCGCTCCAGGAATCGGAACTCCGCCAGCTCGGGCAGGAACGCGATCTTTCCGAAGCGCAGAAAATACTCAACGAGAAAAACCAGGAGGTCCATTCCCAGGAAAAAAAACTTCTCCAGCTTCGGGAGCAGGAAAAAAACTGCAATGAGAACATCTCGAGGATCGCCGAATCGATCTCGGAAAAAAAGCGCCGGGCGTCAGAGCTGGAAAAAAACGAAAAACGACTGTCGGAACAACTCGCTCCGCTCGAGCGGGAAGGCTCAGCGAGAGAGCGGGAACTACAGGCCGTGCGCAAGGAACTCGAAACGCTCGAAACCCTGCTCGCGGAATCGAGAAAGGAACAGCATGAAGCGGGCGAACGCATTTCCGAACACCAGCGCTCGCTCTCGGCGCTCCACATCGACCGCCAGAAACTGGAAACGACGCGGGATCATCTCCAGGGGGCGCTGTCGCGCCTGACATCGAGACGGAACGAACTCCGCCTGGCGGCAGAAAGCGCGCTTCCATCGAGAAAAACCGTCGAGGAACGCATCAGCGCGCAGAAAAGCCTGATCGAAACCGCAAAAGAGGAAATAGACGACCTGAAACAACTGCGCCGGAATCTCGACGAGGCGAGGGAGGCAAGGAAGGAACGGTTGCTCGAACTCCGGTCGAACCACGACCGGCTGAGAAACAGGATTCTTCTGGCTAACTCCATTCTCGATAACTACGAAGGCCTGCCTGAAGGCATAGCCTGGCTCGAGAACGGAAGCGGCCGCCGCCACGGCTTCGGATGCCTGTCGGATCTCGTATCAACGGATGAAATCCACCGCAAGGCCGTTAACGCGGCATTCGGGGAAAAACTCGGCTACTATATCTGCTCCACGCTGCAAGAGGCCAAGGAAGGCATTCGCTCCCTTTCGAACGCCGGAAAAGGCAAGGTCCATTTTCTCGTTCTCGACCTGCTCCGCCGTTCCGGCGACACAAACTACCCGGAAATCGGCATGGCCCGGAAAATCACCTCCGTACTCGACGTTCCCGGCGAACTTGGAAACGCGGTCGCGATGTTCATGCAGCACTGCTACATCGTCGAGGATCTGCAAACCGCTGAAACCCTGGCGTTGAAACATCCTGGTTGTACATTCGTCACTCCCTCGGGAGAGAAATTCGGGGATTCCGGCGTGCTTTTCGGTGGCGGCGCGGTAGACAACGAAGGCCTCAGACTCGGCAAGAAAGCCGAACGGAAACGCCTCAGAACAGAAGAACGCAACCTTCAGGAAAAGATTGCGCGCGAGGAAAAGGAGCTGTGCGCGCTCTCCGCCCGCCTTGAAGCACTGCCTCTCGAAGAGAAGGAAAAAACCCATGCGGCTCTCGACAAGGCACTTCGCGAACACGAACAGCACCTTGACCGACTGAACATCGAGGAAACCTCCCGCCGTGGCGACCTGGAAACCATCGAGCGTGAAATCGCCGAAGCAGGTGAAAGACTCCGCAAGACAACGGTACAACTCGACGCGCTGCGTCCCCGGATCAGCGAAGAGGAGCAAAAATCTGGCGAGCTGCGCTCATCACTTCTCGACGCCCGCGAACGGGTGGCCGAAAGGGAAAACGAGCACAACCGCCTCAACAGGGAAACCCAGCTCGCTGGCAACCGCTACAAGGACGCCACGCTCGAACTGGAAAAACTCCGCCTGAGAATCAGTTCCTGCGGCGACAACAAGAGATCCCTGCTTCAGGATGCCGAACGGATGGAGCTGGAAATCGAGACGGCAAGAACATCGCTCGGAACCTTCGGAAAACGGATAACCGAAGCGGAATCCGATCTGGAAAAGTTGCTCGTCGAATCGGGAACGGACCAGCAACGACTGACGGAAATGGAAACGGCATACAATGAATGCCGCCTCGCCAACCAGGAACGACGGGACCGGCTTAGGGAGCTCCGCCGCCGGCACGAAGTCGAGATCCAGTTGCGGGATGAACTCCAGCACCGGATAGCGGGAATCGAACGCTCGATCGACAACCTGCTCACCTCTGTCGGAACTCGCTACGGCTGCGATCTCGAAGACGTGGCGCCTGATACTCCCGAAAACTTCGACAGGGAGGAAGCAGAAAGCAGGCTGGAGGGAATGCGTGAAAAACTCGACCGTTTCGGAGCGGTGAACGAACTCGCTCTCGAAGAATACGAAACCGAACAGGAACGTCTCGACTTTCTCACCTCCCAGAAAGAGGACCTGCTTGAAGCCGAAACCCAGTTGCGGTCCACGATAGACGAGATAAACAAGACCGCCCTGAAAAAGTTCGAGGAAACCTTCAATGCGGTCCGCGGTAACTTCATCAGGATCTTCAGGGAGCTGTTCGAGGAAACCGACGAGGCCGATCTACTGATCACGACCGAGGACGATCCGCTCGAAGCAAGAATCGAGATCCTTGCGCGCCCCAGGGGGAAAAAACCCCTTTCCATCGAGCAGTTGAGCGGTGGAGAAAAAGCCCTGACGGCCCTGGCTCTGCTCTTTTCGATCTATCTTGTCAAGCCGAGTCCGTTCTGCATACTCGACGAGGTCGACGCGCCTCTCGACGACGCGAACATCGGGCGCTTCATCAGGCTTCTCAAAAAATTTGAGAATAACACTCAATTTATTATCGTTACGCACAACAAGAAAACAATGGCTTCGTCCCAGGCGCTCTACGGAGTGACGATGGAAGAGGAAGGCGTATCGAAACTCATCCCCGTCAAACTCGGGAAAGAAGAAACGGAACAGTTGTCCGGGACAGATGCTTAAGAAACTCGTGCTGTTTGACATCGACGGAACCCTGCTGCGGGTCGGCAATATCAACCGTCAATCCCTGATCGACGCCCTAATGGCCGTCTACGGCACCGAAGGGAGCGCCCGCAGTCACAATTTCTCGGGCAAGATGGACAGCGTTATCATCTACGAGGTTCTCAGGCACGCCGGCCTGGAGAAACAGCGTATCGAAGAGCGTTTCGACGAGGTAAAGCAAACCTACATAGAGCTGTTCAGGAAACAGTCGCGGCCGGAGGATATCGAACTCCTGAAAGGAGTACCGCCGCTCCTCGAGGAACTTTCGCGGCAGAACGGCATCCTGCTCGGCCTGCTCACGGGTAATTTCGAAGGTTCCGGGCGACACAAGCTCAAGCTTCCCGCAATCGATCATTACTTTCCTTTCGGCGCTTTCGCCGACGACGCCTACGACAGGAACGACCTTCCCGCCATCGCCGTCGAAAAGGCATTCGCGCTCACCGGAAAACGCTTCCATCCCGACGAGGTGGTCATCATAGGAGATACCGAGCACGACATACGCTGCGCCCGGACTATCAGGGCCCGCTCCGTAGCCGTCGCGACCGGCAACTATTCAGCCAGGCAGCTCAATGCCCACCGCCCCGATGTCCTTTTCGAGGATTTCGGAAACACGAAAGAGGTCATCGACCGTATCGTAAACTTTTAATACTCTTAATCGCTTTTTTATGAAAACATACCGACGCCGCATACGTGAAAAGGTGGTTCAGGCGCTCTATACGCTTGAACTGAGAGAGACGGATATAGACAATGCTGCGGAATGGCTGGTGACACCTGAAATCGCGAAGGATCCCAATGCGGTCAAGTTTTTCAGGACCCTCCTGAAAAACATCGTCGAAAACAGGGACGAGATAGACGGCTACATAGCACGGCACACCTTCAACTGGGATATGAGCCGCATCGCGGTGATAGACAAGAACATCCTGCGCATGGCGCTTGCGGAAATCCTCTACTTCGAAGACATTCCGCCAAAAGTATCCATCAACGAGGCTATCGAAATCGCGAAAAAATTCAACAGCACTGACAAGAGCAGCAAATTCGTCAACGGCATTCTCGACGCCATTTTCAACGAGCTGAAAACATCCGGCAAGATCAGAAAATGCGGCCGCGGGCTGATCGACCATTCGAACAGCGACAAGCAGACCGAAGAAAAACAGGCTCCTGAGCCGTAAACGGGGAAACGCCCCCATGGCCGACCAATTGACCGAAACGCGAAGGATAATCGCCGTCGGCGATATACACGGCTGCTTTTACTCACTCCACCGGCTTCTCGAAAAAATCGAGCTCCGTGAAGATGATCAGCTTGTTTTTCTGGGCGACTATATCGACCGCGGCAAGTATTCCCGAGACGTCGTCAGTTTTCTCATCGAACTCCGGGGCTGGTATGACAGCTTCTTCCTGATGGGAAACCACGAACTCATGTTTCTCGACTACCTGAGATCGAACGACGCCTCGCTCTGGCTTCAGAACGGCGGCAACGCCATGCTCGACTCGTACGAAAGCCGGGACGGGAAAGACATCCCGGAAGAACATCTGGACTTCTTCGGATCTTGCCTCTATTACCTCGAAACCCGGCATTTTTTTTTCGTTCACGGAGGTCTGGATCCCGAGATGACCATACGGTCGAATATGGAATTCGTCAAAAAGGAGCAATTCTGCTGGATGCGCGACCATCTCCGTTCCCGCCATCTCGAAAGCGGACTCTATCCGGAATGGGAAAAAACCGTCGTCTGCGGCCACACGCCCACCTCCGCGCCCATCATGCTGGAGAAGCTGATAGCCATAGACACGGGCTGCGTCTACCGTAACGACCCGTCACTCGGCAAGCTCACCGCGGTTATCCTGCCAGAACGAACCATCGTGCAGACGGAAAACATAGATTCCTGAAAACAGCGCCGGCGGCCACCCGACGAGGAGCCGGAAATCCCTAATCACCGTTCAACACCAGTTCCCCAATGAAGCCGAAGGATAAAATCACGTTCATCAACGCCGCGTTCGAGAAACGGTTTCCGGCGCCGAAAAGCGAACTCGAATACACGACGCCCTTTCAACTGCTTGTGGCGACGATGCTTGCGGCCCAGGCAACCGACAAGAAGGTAAACGCGGTCACGTCGGTGCTTTTCAAGTCGTGCCCCGACGCCGAGAGCATGAGCCGTATAGGGCTCGACGACCTCAGGGAGATCATCAGGTCGATCAACTACTACAACAACAAGGCAAAAAACATCCTTGCCGCAAGCAACACGCTCGTGACGGAATACAACGGCAACGTGCCCGGAACAAGGACGGCGCTGGAAAACCTGCCCGGCGTCGGAAGAAAAACGGCGAATATCGTGCTCGCCAATGCGTTCGGAGAACCGGTAATGGCAGTCGACACGCACGTGCAAAGGGTCTCGAACAGAATCGGCCTCGTCAAGACCGACAAGCCGAGAGATACGGAGGACGCCCTGATTGCGATCATCCCCCCGGAACTGATCATCAACTTCCACCATTATCTCGTACTGCACGGACGCTACACCTGCAAGGCGAGAAAACCGCTTTGCAGGGAATGCCCGATCGTGGAAGCCTGCGATTACCCGGAGAAGCAGTTCGGCGCGTCCTAAACGAGTTCGATCTTTTTATCCACGGCGTAAACCCATTCTCCCTCCGGACGGCTCCGGTGGCCCGTCCAGAGTTCAAGAGTGATCCCTTTCGACGTATCGACCTGCGAGGTAAATATTTCAACCTGATAATACAGCTCGTCGAGCAGCTCTATCCAGGCGCTCTCCTTGTCGGCGAAGAAACCCGCTGGTTCGATGGTTCCGTAATTTTCCTTGAAATAATCGGAAACGGTGATGAAGCTGTCCGGCATCAGGAAGCCCCCGCGATAGGTGCCTCTGGGCCTCTTCACTCCCGGCACTTCGACCCAGAGTTCCAGAAGCGAGTCGGCGGTCAGTTGACGGTCGGCGGCAAGCCGGGTCAGGAGCTGGCGCACGGTTTCACCGATGGCCTCCCTGTTTGCCGATGAAAGTTCCCGTATCTTGAAGTCCGGTGTATGATCCCGCATAGTTTGGTTGATTTTAACGTATTTCCAAAAAAGAGGTTATGTA
>RRYU01005349.1_pt1 | contig 12618 bp, 11 predicted proteins | sample 2162651 | NCBI WGS metagenome assembly RRYU01 (sample SAMN10267283, study PRJNA491782) | microbial mat metagenome | isolation source: biomat in the production well | place: Japan: Minami-Kanto gas field, natural gas well KTG3 | collected 2017-06 | reverse complement strand
CTTGACGTCATAACTAGATCTAATAAATTTTTTATGAGGAATAATTGTAATTCTTAAATATAAATCTCCAAATGATGATCCCTTGGGACCAGCCTCTCCTTGACCACTTAAACGAATTGACTCGCCCTCATTAATGCCAGCTGGAATTTTAACTTTTAATCTAGTATTAATCTTATCCACTCCTGAACCGCTACACTGAGAACATTTTTGACTAGGGATTCTGCCTTCTCCCTCACAATGAGAGCAAGTTACTTTAGTTTGGATATTTCCTAAAATAGTTCTTTGTAATTTAATTAAAAAACCAGTTCCCTTACAATGAGAACATTCATTAATTTTAGTACCAGCCTCAGCTCCTGAGCCCTGACAACGGACGCAAACACCTTGTTTAGAAAAATTTATTTCTTTTTCGAGTCCAAAAACTGCTTCTAAAAAATCAAGTTTTAATTCTATTTCTATATCTCTGCCTCGAGTTGATTTTCTAGAACTATTACGATTATTACCACTAAAACCAAAGATGTCGCCAAAACCACCAAACATTTCACTTAAATCATCAAAATCAAAATTAACACCCGCTCCATTTTGAAAGCCAGAATAATTTTGCCCATTAAATCCTCCCCAATTACTAGCGCTACCATTAAAAGCGGCCGAGCCAAACTGATCATATTTTTGACGCTTTTCGGTATTACCTAAAACTTGATAAGCTTCATTTATTTCTTTGAATTTTTCGGCATCACCACCTTTATCAGGATGGTACTGATGAGCTTTTTTGCGAAAAGCAGTTTTAATGTCTTCAGCGCTAGCACTTTTAGAAACATCTAAAATATCATAATAATCTTTTGCCATAATTTATTGATTCAACAAGCTGCCTCTTTTTGAAAAAGAGGCAGCCTAAAAAACAATAACTTATTTATTTTCTTCTACTTCACCCTCGACCACTTCTTCACTATCTTTATTATCAACTGAAGATTTATTGTCACTTGAATTAGTCTCATTATTTACATCTTTTTCACCATTGGCCTTGGTTTCTGGTTGTTGGTACATAGCGGCACCAATTCTCTGAGCAACAACACTCATTTCTTCCATTTTCTTTTTCATATCATCTAAATTATTGCCGTCCTTAGCGGTTTTAAGAGCGGTTACTTTTTCTTCTAATTCTTTTTTATCCTCTGGTTTCATTTTTTCACCTGATTCTTTTAACATTTTTTCTGTAGTAAAAATAACTGTATCAGCTTGATTTTTAATTTCTACCTCCTCTTTTTTCTTTTTATCTTCTTCGGCATGCATTTCAGCTTCTTTTTTCATTTTTTCGATTTCTTCTTTGTTTAAACCAGAAGAGGCGGTAATAGTAATTTTTTGTTGTTTATTAGTAGCTTTATCAGTAGCTGATACATTTAAAATACCATTGGCATCTAAGTCAAACTTTACTTCTACTTGTGGAATTCCGCGCGGAGCAGAGGGAATGCCGTCTAAAATAAAGCGGCCCAGGGTTTTATTATCAGTTGCCATTGGTCTTTCTCCTTGAACAATATGAATTTCAACGCTAGTTTGACCATCAGCGGCTGTAGAAAATACTTGTGATTTAGAAGTGGGGATAGTGGTGTTTCTTTCAATTAACGGCGTTGAAACTCCGCCCAGAGTTTCAATTCCTAAAGTTAAAGGGGTTACATCTAACAATAAGACGTCTTTAACATCTCCTTGTAAAACACCCGCCTGAACAGCTGCTCCCATGGCCACTACTTCATCAGGATTAACGCTTAGGTTTGGTTCTTTGCCAAAAAATTCTTTTACTTTTTTTTGCACTAAAGGCATGCGCGTCATTCCCCCTACCATTACTATCTCATTAATATCTTTTAATTCAAAGCCAGAGTCAGTTAAAGCTTTTTGACAAGGAATAATAGTTTTTTCTACTAAATCTCCAACTAATTCTTCTAACTTGGCTCTTGTTAATTTCATGACCAAATGCTTGGGGCCATTTTGATCTGTAGTAATAAACGGCTGATTAATCTCGCTTTCTTGAGCGGTTGATAATTCTATTTTGGCTTTTTCAGCTGCTTCCTTAATGCGTTGTAAAGCTAAGGTGTCGTTTGATAAATCAATCCCTTGATCACGCTTAAACTCCTCAATGATCCAATTGATAATTCTCTGATCAAAATCCTCGCCACCCAAATGAGTATCACCATTAGTTGCTTTTACTTCTACAGTATCACTTGATATATCTAAAACTGAAACATCAAAAGTACCTCCCCCCAAATCATAAACTACAATTTTTTGACCATTTTTTTTATCAAAACCATAAGCTAGGGCGGCAGCTGTTGGCTCATTAATAATACGTTTTACCTCTAAGCCAGCGATTTGCCCAGCATCTTTAGTGGCCTGACGTTGAGAGTCATTAAAATAAGCTGGTACGGTAATAATTGCTTCGGTAATTTTTTCACCCAATTTAGCTTCAGCATCAGCTTTTAATTTAGCCAAAATCATAGCGGAAATTTCTTGGGGCGAATATTCTTTATCACCCATTTTTACTTTCACGCCTTCACCAGCTTGTACAATTTTATAAGGTGAATTTTTTAAATCACGTTGCACTTCTTCTTCTTGAAAATGACGACCAATTAAACGTTTAACCGCGTAAACTGTGTTTTCCGGATTAATAACAGCTTGTCTTTTAGCAGCTGCCCCAACTATTCTTTCGCCATTTTTAGAAATAGCTGCGACTGAAGGAGTAGTTCTGTTGCCCTCAATATTTTCTAAAATTTTAGGAGCCCCACCTTCCATAATAGCCATTGCTGAATTGGTTGTGCCCAAATCAATTCCTAATATTTTTGCCATATTTTTCTTTATTAATTACTTTTTATTATTTTTATAATTTAATTATTAACTCAAGATTGGCCCCAGTTACTTACTGGGCCAATTTTTAGTTCACAATTATTTTTTTGTTTGAATTTTAATAGATTTTGGTTTTACTTCTGAAGCTTTAGGAATATTAATCTTTAAAATACCGCCCTCGGTTAAAGCACTAGCCTTATCGCCATCAACTTTAGTTGGCAGAGGAATAGAACGATAAAAAGAACCGCGACGAATTTCTTTACGATAGTAATTTTTATCTTCTACTTCTGTTTTCTTTTCGCTCTCTCCTTTAATACAAAGAACATTATTCTCTATAGAAATATCGACTTTCTCTGGATCAATGCCAGCTAGCTGTGTTTCTACGACAATACTATCCTTATCTTCATACATATCAACAGCTGGTGTAAAACCAAACTGATTTCCTCTGACAGAGGGTAACATGGATTCCATCATCTTATCCATGTCGTCAAAGTCAGAAAATAATGGTGTCCATTTTATAAGTGACATAGATTTATTACTTCTATTTTATAAAACTTATTAAATCTAAGTAGATATAAAATAGAATTTAATTAAAAATTTATATTATTTAAAAACTTATTTGTTTATTTTATTCCGCTAACTCTGGCGCTACGATTACTTTAGCTGGTTTGATTACTTTGCCATTTAATTTATACCCGGGTTGAATTTCTTGAGCGACTAGCTCTCCTTGGCCAGAAGTAGCTTCCATTAAATGGTGATCAAATTTTTCGCCAACAGTTTTTATTTCTTCAACCCCATGATTTATTAAAACATCTCTAAATTGTTTTAGAACATGACTGACACCAATAGCCCAAGGGTTTTTCATTTCCTGTTCATCTAAATTATTAAGAGAAATTTTTAAATGATCATACACTGGTAATATTTCTTGCAAAAAATCCTGTGTTGCATATTTTGCAAATTCAATCCTATCTTTGGCACTTTGTTTTAATAAATTTTGATAATCAGCCAAGGCTCTTAAATATTTCTTTTCTGAATCATCATCTAAATTCTCAGAAACGTAAACAAAGCGAGGAGTTTTTTGACCATCTACTTCAACCTCTTCTAAAAAATTTTCTTTTGGTCTAATCCAAAACTTTTTTTTATCTGATAAATCATAATAAATAACATTAACTGATTTATCTTCTGTATTTAGCGCCTCATTTACTACTTGATACTTACCCCCTTTATAGTGTTGATAAATACCTGGTTTAACTACTTGCATAATTTTATTATTCAAATTTTTCTCTTATAAATCTAGCTAAGGCTAAATTACGATGATAATCCATGCGCATCGGACCTAAAATTCCAAATAAGCCATGAGCGTCTTGATTTTTATATTTAACTAAAATTGTACTTAAAAAATTACCAAAGGGATTATCTTCTCCAACTAAAACCTGCTCCCCTAAACTTATCTCTTCAAAAATATCATCAATAATTTCTTCCATACGATCAATTATATTAGAAACATCACAAATAGCACTTGTTTGCTTAAATTCAGGCTGAGTAAATAACTGCGATAAACCGGTGTAATACAAATCATTTTTATGGAAGGCCCAAAAAACTGAGGCTCCAGCTAACTCAGAGATTGCCCTAGCAGTTTTTCGAAGATTAACTTCATCTTTAAAAAATAATTGATTTAATAAAGATTCTTCACTTTCTTTTAGATTTTTTATCTTTTTATTTTTTAAAATTTCTTGACTAAATAATCTATAAGCGGCCGCTGTTGGTAAGCGCCCAGCTGAAGTATGAGGTTGATAAATTAAACCATCATCTTCTAATTCTATCATTTCATTCCTAACGGTTGCTGGGGATATGCCTAATTTATATTTAGTTACTAACATACCAGAAGAAACCGGTTGAGCCGTTTTTATGTGTTCTTTAATGATGGTCTCTAATAAAAATTGTTTTCTTTCTGTCATCATAGTAACCATTTTATTTATCTTTTTTTATTATAAACAAAATTAGCACTCAAGTCAAGAGAGTGCTAAAATATAGAGAATTACATTAAATATTAGCTAAATTCCTAAACTTTTTTTATAATCTAAATTAAGTTGATAATTATCTTCACTTAAAATTTTTGCTGCTGAAAAATCTTTTTGATAACGATAAATTAGAGAATAGTGACGAGGATGATAATTGTTAATAAAAACATCAGATATTAAATGTGTAAAACCAGCTAAAGCTAAAGTAATTAAAAATATTTTTAATTTTTTATATTTATTAAATATCCAGGCTAGTAAAATTAAAAATGGAATATACTCCCAGGCGTGAAATAGTAATCTTATTTTATCACTAACCAAAAATTGTCTGCTTTCTAAAAAATATTGTAAATTAAAATTAGTTCCAAAAACCAAGAAATACTCTAAAACATGATCTAGGTCAATAAAAAAACCACCCATTAAACCAACTAAAATTCCCAAATAAACATCTTTAAAAATGCGCCCACAAATATAACCGGTTAATACTGCCACTAAAAAATGAATGAAAACATGAAATAACAAAGACATAATGAAATTATTAATCTTGATTTTTAAAATACCAATTTAAAACCTCATAAGCGACTGGCACGGCGACAGCGCTACCTTCGCCGCCTTCTTCTAATAATACTGTAATTGCTATTTCTGGTTTCTCGTAAGGAGCAAAGGCAATGAACCAAGCATGAGTGTTATTGCGACTAGACCATTGAGCTGTACCTGTTTTTCCGGCTGAGGTAAACGGCAATGAATTTAGGTAACGGCCACTACCGATAGTAATAGTTTGTCTCATGCCATCTCTGATAATATCAAAATTATATTTATCAATAAAATTCTGATTAATAATTTTAGGCTCAATTTCTCTGACAACTTCATTGCTGCTATTTAATATTTTGCTAGCTAAACGTGGTGAAAACAAAGTACCTCCATTAGCTAAAGCCACCGTATAGGCAGCTACTTGCAAAGGAGTAACTAAAACATCGCCCTGACCAATAGAAACGTGATAAGTATCACCAATATACCAAGGTTCTTTTTTGACCTGTTCCTTCCAAGCTTGAGTGGGAACAAAGCCCTTAGCTTCTCCCGGCAAATCAATGCCTGTTGGTTCACCAAGCCCAAATAAACGAGCATATTTTACTAAGCCATTTAATCCTAAACCAGTAAAATCACCGTAGCCACCACCTATGTAATAAAAGAAGGTATTAACCGAAAAGGCAATTGCGCGCCTCACATCAGTTAATCCATGCCCACCTGCTAGCCAATCAGGAAAAAACCATTGCCCAATTCTAATGCCGCCAGTACTTAAAAAAGTAGTTTTTTCGCTAATAACTCCTTCTTGCAAAGCGCCAGCGGCAAATAATGGTTTTATTGTTGATCCCGAAGGAAACTCACCACTAATAGCTCGATTAAAAAGTGGCAAATTAGAATCTTCTAGCAATTGACTATATTCTGTTTGCGTAATGCCCCTAGCAAAAGCGTTATTATCATAAGTAGGCCAACTAACCATAGACAGAATATCTCCATTATTAGGATTAATAACAATAACTGAACCACGCTTTAATTTATGTTTTTCTAAGTGAGATTTTAAGATTTCCTCTGTTTTTTTTTGTAAATCTAAATCTAGAGATAATAGAATATTATAACCATCTTGAGCCGGAGTTTCGCTGACAATTTTTTTATGACGACCAAGAGCGTCAACTTCAATGCTCTTGCGACCAGTTTCCCCCCTCAATTCTGTTTCCCAAAAATACTCCAAACCGCTTTTCCCTACATAATCAATTAAAGAATATTTTGCGCCCAAACGATTCAATTCTTGACTATTTATTTTTCCAGTATAACCCAAAATGTGAGACAAACTACTATTTTGAGCCATTTCCGGCCCAGATGCGCCGCTTATTAAGTATTCTCGCCTTATCTTAGTAGTTAAAAAAACACCTGGCCATTTTGATAAATTTAAATGAATTTGCATGGCACTATCATAATCTATATTATCTTTAACAAACAGTGGCTGATAAGACTCTAAAGAGCCAATTTTAACATTAGCCAAAGTATTTTTAATTTGATAAAAATATTCACTATCAGAAATAATATCAAATTTTCTATTTTCATCTAAAGATAGCTCAGATTTAAAAGAATTATATTCCTTGCCTTCCAAAATGGCGCTTATTTCTCTAATTAATTCATCGCGCTTTAATTCATCACGAGGCAAATCTATGGGTCTAAAATATAAAACAAAATTAGCTTTATTTCTGACTAATGGTTGAAAGTTACGATCATAAATAATACCACGCTTTGGCTCAATTATCTCAGAGCGCAAACGATTATGCTCTGATAAGGCATAATAGCGCTCACTCTGCACTATTTGCAACCAAAAGGCGCGTCCTACTAAAATCATAATAGCCACAAAGGCAATTAAAATAAACTGATTAATTTTGCTAAAATTAAAGCTTTTTGTTACAATCTCCTTACTGCTACTATTTTTTTCTGATAAAAAAGACTCTTCAGTCCAATCAGAATAATAAACAGAATCTCTTAACTGGCCAAAACGAAAACGCCCCTCTTGAATAGCAAAGGGATTAGGAAAGTTATCTTTTAATAATTCTAAAAAATATTTTTTTCTTTGTTTTTTTGGCATTTTTAGATAATTTTTTCAATAATTACGCAAAATAAGTCTTATTTTATATTAACCCGTCTTAACAAGAAAGGCAACTTAAATTATGAACTAATTATTGCTTTTATAAACTAAATAAAAAAGTTTATTTTTTGTTCATTTATTATATTCTATAATATAAAGAGACACAATAATAACTAAAAAATTATAAAAATATGAAAGCTTTATTAATTGAAGATGACCAGGAGATTTGTCGCTCTTTAAAAATATTTTTAAAGGAGAAAAATATAATTATAGATATGGCCAATGATGGCGAAATTGGCCTTAACATGGCTCTAATTAATAGTTATGATTTAATTTTATTAGATTATAATTTACCAACGCTAAATGGCTATGAAATAATTAAAGCTCTACGCCAAGAAAAAAAGAATTTACCCATCATTATGCTGACGGTGCGCTCAAATTTAGATGATAAAATTAATCTTTTAGAGCAAGGCGCTGATGATTATCTAACTAAGCCATTTTCTCTTGGTGAACTCTTAGCGAGAATTAAAGCAGTCACTCGTCGCCCACCAATTATTAAAGATAAAATTTTAAAAATAAAAACTTTAGAAGTTCACCCCGATAAATTTTTAGTTAAAAAAAATGGTAAGAACATTAAATTAAGAACTAAAGAATTCTCTCTTCTGGTTTATCTATTAGAAAATAAGGGACGATTTTTATCGCGCCAAGATATTATCGAGCATGTTTGGGATGAAAATGCCGATCCTTTCTCCAATACAATTGAAGTTCACATCATGAAATTAAGGAAAAAAATAGAAAATAAACGAGAGCGTTTTATCTTTACATTATCTAATCGAGGCTACAAAATAGACGAGCAAGAATAATAAATCTCTAATTTATTAAAAATAAAACCATGAAAAATCAAAAAAAGAAAACCAAGCATCTAGCACAGCTGGCAAAAACAGCCACTCTAATTGCCAGCCTGGCTCACTTGATTAATCCTGGCACACCTTGGCGCAATTAAGTAGCTAAGCGCCCTTATTAATTTAAGGGCGCTTATTTAAAAATATGAAAATAAAAATAACCCACAAGCTTGAGTCTTTTTTGAATTATTTAAAAAATAAGCTAACCAATAAAAACCTAAAGGAGGATATCGCTAGAAAGCAATTAATCTTAAATATTTTAATTTTTGTTTCCATTATTAGTTTTTTATTTTTTAATATTATCAGAATTATAGATTTAATAATTAGCGATGTTGATCGGGGCATGCCTTTAATATACACTCTAGCCATTTTAGCTTTTTTTATTTTTTTAGCTTTTCTTTCTAAAAAAGGAAAAATTAAACTAGCGGCCTGGCTAATGATTATTGTCTATTCTTTGCCCATGATTTATTCTTTTATTTTATGGGGAGCAGATTTGCCAGCTGCCCTATTAATGAGTGTGTTGATAATTGCTTTCTGTGGCTTATTAATAAATTCTATAACCGCCGTAATAGTAACGATTATCATTAATTTAGGTCTAGTATTATTAACCTACTTACATAATCAAAAAATAATTGTTGTTAAAAATTATTGGCGCGCTGAAGAGCATCAGATAGGCGATGCTATTACTTATGCTATTTTATTATTAGCAATAACTATTTTGGTAGCACTGGCTATTAGAGAAATAAACTACGCTCTAAAAAAAGCCCGTCTCAGCGAAGAAGCTCTACAAAAAGAAAGAGATGACTTAGAAATAAAGGTTATAGAAAGAACTAAATTATTAAAACAGGCTGAATCCGAAAAAATGAACCAACTATACCGTCTTGCCGAATTTGGTCGTCTTTCCTCAGGAATTTTTCATGATTTAATTAACCCCTTAACTGCTCTATCTCTTAATTTAGAACAAATAAAAAATTCATCAGATACTAAATTAGAAAGCGCCGAAACATCTCTTAGCCAAGCCATTAATGCTTCGCATAAAATGGAAGATTTAATAACCTGTATTAAAAGATCAATTAAAAAAGAGGGCCTAAAGGAAACTTTTAAGATTCATCAAGAAATTGAAACTAGCATTAAACTTCTAAACTATAAACTCCGTCAAGGAAATATTATTATCCATGTTACCTATAACAACCAAATAACTTACCAGGGTGATGCTGTGAAATTTGGACAAATAATCACTAACTTAATTTGTAATGCTATTGATTCTTTAGAAAATAGTCAGCAAGTAGAAAAAATAATAACTATTAATTGTCAGAAAATTCTTAAAAAGGCAATTATCAAAATACAGGATAACGGCCCGGGCATAGAAGCAAAAAATATAGAAAAGATTTTTGAACCCTTTTTTAGTACTAAAAAAGAAAAGGGTCTTGGACTTGGCTTATCATCTGTGAAGCATCTTGTGGAAACGGATTTTAAAGGAAAAATTGAAGTTAAAAGTCAGCCATATCAAAAGACAACTTTTATTATCATTTTACCCTTAAATATATGAAGCGTATAAAAGTTGGTCTTTGGCCTCAATGGCTTATTAGTTCTTTGCCTAATCGTAATTTAACTAGTACTAATAATTTAACTAATAAGCAATCTTTTTTATCTCAAGTTTATCTTTGGCAGGCGCTCAATATTTATGATGATATTTTAGATGAGGGAAAAAATATCAAAAAACTACCGTTAGCTAATTTTTATTTTCGTAATTTTTTACAAATTTTCTATGAATCCAAACCGCCTTTAATCTTAAAAACTAGAACAAAAAAATTATGGCAAAACTTAGAAAAATTCCATCAAGCAGAATTAAAACAAGGAAAAATATTATGGGTTAAACAAAAAATAAAATATCAATCATCTTCCCTCATTTTAAAATTAAATAATTTAGCTGATAAGTCTTTAGTTTTAGCAATCATGCCCATTACTTTAGCCTGTCAGAAAAAGCAAGATCTTAACTGTTGGCAAATTAAAAAATTATTTGAACTTTTTAAATACTTACTTATTACCAAACAATTAGCTGATGATGTTAAAGATTGGGAAGATGATTTAAAATCTAACCAGCTAACTATTGTTACCAAATTTTTGTTAGACAGACTTAAGCAAGAAAAAATCAAAATAAACAAAAAAAATTACATTTATCAAGTAAAAATTATATTTATCAAATCCGGTGCTTTAATGTTTAGTCAAAAAATAATTAAAATTTCTAAAAAAACTAGAAAAATAGCTCAAGAATTAAATATTAAACAAAATTCTCCCCTTCTAAAAGAACTCTTGCATCCCCTGGAAAAACGAGCGTTAAAAATACAAAAAATATTAGCTAAAAATAAAACTACTTTTATGGTATAATATACCCATGCTTAAACTATTATCAATTATTGTTCCCGTTTATAATGAAGAGCATTTAATCACTAAGTCGTTGCCAGAAATTTGTCGTTTAAATATTAATAAAGAAGTAATTGTGATTGATGACGGCTCTCAAGATAAAACGCCTTTTTTATTACAGGAATTGAAAAAAACTTATAATTTCAAACTAATTACCCAAGCAATAAATCAAGGTAAGGGAGCGGCCGTGAAAAAGGGTTTACAAGAAATAAAGGGCGACTATTTTATAGTTTGTGATGCCGACTTAGAATATGAGCCACAAGATATAGCTAGTTTATTTACTCAAGCAGAAAAAGCGGGCCATGAAAAAATTGCTTTTTTTGGCTCCCGTTTTAAAAATAATAAAAGTTTTACTTTTCACTATTTAGTTAATCGGTTTTTAACAGAGTTAACTAATCTTTTATTTAAAATACGTCTAACTGATATGGAAACCTGTTTTAAAATGTTGCCAGTCTCAGCTTTATCAAAAATTAAATTAAGTGGTAAACGTTTTGAAATAGAGCCAGAAATAACAACTGGACTAATAAAAGCCGGTTATAAAATTAAAGAAATTCCCATTAGTTATACCCGCCGCAGTTATCAAGAGGGAAAAAAAATTACTGCTAAAGATGGCTTTCTAGCAGTAATCACTATTTTTAAAACAAGATTTACAAAATAAAAAATTTAGAAACCTAACGAGGTAAAAAGCCTTGTTTTTTTAAATCTTTAATCTGCTTTAAATATTCTTTTGAGGTTTTATCTTTTCTGGGAGAATTTTTCCAAACTTTTTCAGCAGTCTGATAATCTAATAGGCGCCAATAAGCTATTCCCAGTTGACTGTGAACTAAGGGCATTCGTTTTTCTTTTTTTATAATTTTTTCAAAATAATCTATTGCCTTATAAATATCACCGGTCTCATTAGAGGTTAGATAAATTTGTCCCAGAGCTAATGGCGCCCTTAAATTACTAGGGTATTGTAAAATAATTTGACGATATATTTCTTCGGCAATATCAATTTGATTAGCGGCTTGAGCAAAGTCAGCTAAATAAAATTTTAAACGCAAACTAGAAGAGACGGCTAAATTTCTTAATTGTTGACGTAGAGCCCAACTACCTAAAGCATATTGATTAATAAATTCTTCCTCATAAGCTGATCTATCTATTAAAATCATATAGAAAGGATCAAAATAAATTAACGCCCATTTAGGATCTTGCAAACGATCGAAAACAAATTTTCGTCCCCAGTTAGTGCCATCCGTATGAGAAAAGAAAATTGTTTTAAAGCCGTAATGACGCCAAGTGTCAAACCAGACATCTTCATCTAATTGCATGGGTAAATATTTACCTTGAAAAAAATCAACACTATAAGCCTCTGGCCTATTATCAACAAAAACTTTTTCTGCTTCGGATAATCCAAAAATTAGAGCGCTGCCAGCATCATAATTATTAAAAATAGGGCCCTGCAAATTATTGTCTTTAAAAAAACTAAAAGCGTTTTCACTGTTAGCATATAAACCCCAGCCTCTCTCGCCGCTTAAAAAAATTTGTCTGTTTTTACTATCTAAAAATATAAGCAAAAAAGACAGAAGAGCTAATACAACTAAGCCCAAATTACTCAACCAAACAATTTTATTTTTATCAAAAAATTTATCAAAAGAATCTGCTAATTGTCTATAAAGAAAGTTCAAAGGTTGATATAAGTGAACGCTAATAATAACAAAAGAAACTAAACCAAAAATTGCTAAATTACGAGAAGCTAATAAACCCAAGGTAATGATAAAAATAGCTAATAGCCAATCTTGCCATTTTTTTTCTTTAGTAAAAAACCAGGCAACCATTAAAC
>RRYU01003532.1_pt1 | contig 12618 bp, 9 predicted proteins | sample 2162651 | NCBI WGS metagenome assembly RRYU01 (sample SAMN10267283, study PRJNA491782) | microbial mat metagenome | isolation source: biomat in the production well | place: Japan: Minami-Kanto gas field, natural gas well KTG3 | collected 2017-06 | reverse complement strand
GGGGGGCGGTGCGGAAATTCTGGTGGATGAAGTGCGTGGCCAGGTTTCGCCGAACAAGATCGGCTGGCAGGCCTGGGCCGGAGTGATGCGCGCCGCGCATCGGCTGGGCATGCCGACCACGGCGACCATGATGTTCGGGATGGGTGAAAAACCGGAGGACATAGTGGAGCATCTGTTCCGCATCCGTGAGCTGCAGGCCGAAACCGGCGGGTTTACAGCCTTCATCCCCTGGACCTACCAACCAGCCAACACTGAACTTGGCGGCGAGACCGCCAGCGGCGTGGAGTATCTGAAAGTGCTCGCCCTGTCGCGGTTGGTGCTGGACAATGTGCCGAATATCCAGGCCAGTTGGGTTACACAAGGCGCCGGCCTTGCCCAGGTTGCCTTGTTCTTCGGTGCAAACGATCTGGGCGGGACGATGCTCGAAGAAAATGTGGTCGCGGCGGCCGGTGTCGATTTCCGGATGAGTATGGCTGAGATCATCAGCCTGATCCGTGATGCGGGCTTTAGGCCGGTGCGGCGCACGACCACGTACGAGAGTTTGCAGGAGTATTAAAAGTTAAGGGCACTCCGCAGCCAACCGGTCGAACTTGCCCCTGGAGAAAAGGGCAGGCGGGCCCCTCGCCCTCAGGAAGAGGTCCAGGATGATGGCCTCATCAAAGGAAAATAAAATGTTCCTCCGTAAAAATATTGCCGGGATGGCAGGTTATGTGCCGGGCTTCCAACCGGAAGACGATGGTTGGATCAAGCTGAACACCAATGAAAATCCCTATCCACCGTCGCCAAAGGTGATCGAGGCGATCCAGGCGGAACTGACAAACGGGGGGGAGCGATTGCGCAAATACCCGGACGCGGCCTGCCGGGCCGGTCGGGAGGCCGCGGCCCGACTGTTCGATTATCCGCCTGAATGGCTGATCATGGCGAACGGTTCGGATGAACTGCTTAACAACCTGATCCGAGCCTGCGTCGGCGAAGGAGAGGAAGTCGCCTTCCTGCACCCCTCCTACTCGTACTATGCCACCCTGGTCGAAGTGCAAGGTGGCATAGTACGAACGTTCCCGCTGACCGAACAGGGTGAAATCCAGGGGCTCCCGGCAGTCTACCACGGGCGGCTGTTCTTCCTGACCAATCCGAACGCCCCGTTCGGGACCACCTGGGCCAGCGCGGCCGTGGCCGCACTGGCGGATCGTTGCCGCGGGTTGCTGGTGATCGACGAAGCGTATGTCGACTTTGCCGAGGAGAGTTGCCTCAAGCTGGTGCGGCAAAAACCGAATGTCGTGGTAACTCGCACCCTTTCCAAGAGTTACGGGCTGGCCGGCATGCGACTCGGCATGGCCGTTGCCCGGCCTGAAATCATCGCAGCCCTCGACAAGATTCGCGATCACTACAACCTGGATCGTCTCGCTCAGGTCGCGTTGGTGGCGGCCCTTTCGGATCAGACCTATTTCCGTGACTGCGTGGCCAGGATCTGTGCCACGCGCGAGTGGTTTCAAAAGGAACTGCTCACGCTGGGATATGCGGTAATCCCCTCCGGCGGCAACTATCTGTTTGTCATTCCGCCGGACCGTGACGGCCAGAGGGTTTACGAGGCACTGTTTGCCCGCCGGATACTGGTACGGTTTTTCAACGATCCGATTCTGGCGCATGGTCTGCGTATTTCCATCGGAACCGACCAGGAAATGGCCAGGACTCTGGCGACCCTGGCTGAGATCGGTTGACAACGGAAGGTGCTGCGAGGGGCGAGGCATGGCGGCGGAATCAATGGCAAATTATGCTTTAGATGCTGGGGATGTCTCCACGCGCCTGCTTGACTGGTATGCTCGGCATGGGCGCGAGCTGCCGTGGCGCAAGACGCGTGACCCCTATCGCATCTGGCTTTCGGAAATCATGCTGCAGCAGACCACGGTGACGGCAGTCATCCCCTATTATGAACGCTTCCTGCGAGCGTTTCCTTCCTTGTCATCGCTGGCGGCGGCCCCCCTTGATGAAGTGATTCAGCTCTGGGCCGGCCTGGGCTATTATTCGCGGGCCCGCAATCTGCATCGCGCCGCGGTTCTGCTTGCCAGCGAGTTCTCCGGAGAGTTTCCTGCCGAGCTTGACCGGTTGATGTCCCTACCTGGTATCGGCCGCTCCACTGCGGGGGCGATCCGGGCCATCGCCTTTGACCTGCCGGCTCCGATTCTCGACGGTAACGTGCGCCGGGTTCTAGTCAGATTGTATGCCTTGAATGAAGATCCGCGCAGCAGCAAGGCGGAACGGCAGCTCTGGCTATGGGCTGAACAGTTGACATCCGCAGAGCGACCCCATGATTATGCCCAGGCAATCATGGACCTCGGCGCGACCTTGTGCAGGCCGCGCGAGCCGCAGTGTGGCGCTTGTCCACTCAGGGCGCACTGCCTGGCCTGCCGGCAGGGCAGCGCCGGTCGTCTGCCGGTCAAGCGCGGGAGAAAAAGCGTACCGCTGCGCCAGCAGGCCGCACTGCTGATTCGCTGGCAGAACCGGCTGCAGGTCAGCCAGCGGCCGCCGACCGGCTTGCTTGGTGGGCTGTGGGAGTTCCCCGTTGCTGACTTGCCTGCGGATCTTCCGGCGGAGCGGGCAGGCCAGGTCGTGGTGCGCGCGTTTGGATTGCCGTACCAGCCGGAACGGATTGGCAGGATTCGGCATGTTTACAGTCATTTCAAACTGGAATTAGAGGTGTTTGCGCTGGAACTAAGGGCTGTGCACCAAGTCGCCGAAAGCGACCAGCGATGGCAGCATATCAACGGCCTGAGTGAGACACCATTGCATGGCGCCCATCTGAAGGCGTTGGCCTTGTACCATGAGAGCCACTGGGCGGCGGACGGCAAGTCCCGATGAGTTGTCGTCTCCCAGTCAATCCCAGCAGCAGGGCTGCAGCTGCCAGCGGCGTTTATTTCATTGCGTTTTGCTACGGATCATGACTGACGGTCAGGAGAAAATCTATCAACTGATTATCCGGCAGCGGCCCGTGCCTGGCCCGGAGCTGGATCTTCTGCTGAAAACTCTCCAGGAAGAGTTCGGCCTCGAAGCCTATACGGCGCGCCAGCGCCTGATCGGCCCGGGTCTGGCCATGTTCGGCAAAGGTCCCCGCGAGAAAACCGGCAAGGTCAGCGAGCTTTTGCGTAAGCATGGGTTTGCCTGCTGGTTGATCTCGCCACAGAAGCCGCGGTTTGCCCCTGACCGTCTGCGGGGGCTGGCAATCCAGCCAGAGCATGTCCTGTTCGACTGTCAAACCGGCCCGATACGCCTGGAGCGCGGCACGCCTGTGGTTGCCGTTCTTGCCGACCTGTCCGGCGCCTTGGCCGACAAGCATATCAAACGGCTGTGGGCGCAGAATGCCTACCGGGGCATGCAGTCTCTGCAGAATCTTTCCCAGGATGAGATGATCGCGGCGGTTTACAAGGGCAAGCCGGTTCTCGATGTCTACCTGCTTGATGCCCAGGGTGGAATCCTCCAGGCAGTCAGGGTGCTGCCGGGGCGCTTCAATATCGAGGGACTCGGTGACCGCGCCGGGATGAGTACCATCAAAAATCTTCAAGCCATGCTGACTTTGGTCAGGGACTACGCCGGAGATTTTCGTGTGCACTGTGACTTCGGCCTCAGTTCGCTGCCCAAATGCCAGATGAACGGGGCTAAGGATGATCCTTCGGCGGTCAGCGACAACCTGAAAAGCCTGACCCGCTATGGCTGGCTGGTTGCGAGGCTGCAGGGGGATGGTTTTCTGCCCGCCGTCTCTGCCCCTGATGAGGCGGATCTGGTTGCCGGATTGGCGACCGCCGCAACGGTTGGTCTGCCGGCCTTCGGCGCTGCCGACAGCCAGGCCGGCGGTGCCGAGGTGATCCCCGGATTTTCGGAGATATCCGGAGAAATCCGTTCAGTGCTCAAAGAAGACCAGGCAGCAACCGGCAATGGAGTCGTCGCTGCAGAGGAAGAAGCCGCGAACCAAGCGTTGCCGCCACCGCCCGACAGGCTCGAACAGGGTTTCTCCTTACGCAAGGTGACGTTCTTCGCTGCATCGCTCTTTGTGGCAATGCTGATCGTCCTGATCATGGAAGGCAAGCTTGACATGCTCCGGCCGGTCATGCGTTACGGAACCGCGGCAGGGGTCATCCCCGGGCTACTTGCTTTCCTCCTGCTCTGGTCGGGCTTTTACTTCATCCGTCTCAAGCGCCGTGTCGAAAACACTCCAACCAGCAAGGTGCGATCGATTGCCATGGGCTTGGTTGAGGTGCATGGCTGTGCCCGCCGCATGTATGCCCTGGTTGCGCCGATGAGCCAATCAGCCTGCGTCTTCTATCGTCTGCGCAAATACCGCCGCGACAAAAATCAGCAGTGGAAGCTGGTGCGTGAGGTGGACAGCCGCCACGTCCCCTTTCAGGTGGATGATGGCACCGGACGGGTGACCGTAGATCCGAACGGGGCCAGGGTGGCAGCGAAAACCCGGCAGACCGGTTACCCCGGAGAGTCTGCTTTGACCTTCAGCGCGTTCAAACAGGAATACGCGGATGAAAAGTGGGTGGAAGACCTGATCTACGAAGGGACTAACCTCTATGTCCTGGGCTATGCCCGCCCTCTCAAGGAGGAGCGAATGAGCCTGGCTGACCGGACCAGGGCAAGGTTGCGTGATCTCAAGCTTGACCGCCAGGCGTTGCATCGTTACGATGCAGATGGTGACGGTCGGATCGATGAAGTGGAATGGCAACAAGCGCGCCGCGATACCGAGCAGGCGGCCCTGCGCGAGCATTTGGACGAGCAAGGCGGAAGCAAGCGCCAGGAAGAGCATGTGGTGATTGGCCGGCCGCACCAGAAAGGCCTTCCTTTTGTCATAGCCGAAACCGTATCCGAGGCACACTTGATCAGGAAATACCTCCTGATAAGTGTGCCGCTGCTGATTGCAGGTGTTGCGCTGCTGATTTTTGCAATCCACAAAGCGCTGGAATACGTCCAGCCCTGATTTTTCTGCTCAACGGCAAGGAGGCTTCATTATGACAGGCTGGATTATCCTGGGAGTTCTGGCTTTAATCCTGTTCGGACTGGTCGTCTATGTGATCATTATCTACAATGGCTTTGTGGCCCTGAAGAACAATATCGAACGGAACTGGAGCAATATCGATGTCCTGCTCAAGCAGCGCTACGATGAACTGCCCAAGTTGATCAAGGTCTGTGAAGGCTACATGCAGCATGAGCAAAAAACACTCGAAGCCGTCATCAAAGCACGTTCCATGGTGGGCGGGGCGCGCAGCGACACGCAGAAGATGCAGGCGCAGAACATGCTCAGCGATACACTGAAATCATTGTTCATGGTTGTCGAAAAATACCCTGACCTCAAGGCTGACAAATCGTTCCAGCAGCTCGGCTACCGGATTACCGAACTGGAAGACCAGATCGCCGATCGTCGCGAGTTTCTCAACGAATCGGTCAACCTCTACAATATCCGCCTGGAACAGTTTCCAGATGTGATCATCGCGAGCGTGTTCAATTTTACCAGGCGCACCCTCTGGCAGATAGATCCGGAGCATCGCAAGGATGTTGCCGTCGAATTCAAACACACCTGAGCGCATCCCCCGGCGGTTGGTATTCGGTCGTTAGAAAAAGTTTATCCTGTTGACGAATTCCCCTTGACAGACATCCTCTTTGCGACTAATTTTGTGCATATGCACAAAATATGAGCCGGCGCGACTTTGCATGCCAGGTCCCAGCACCTCAAACCGAGGAGAGGAAAAATGATCATCGCAGTCACTGCACAACAGGGGCGGATGGACGCCCAGGTCGACCCCCGCTTCGGGCGGGCGGCATTTTTCATGATTGCCAACACCCAGACCATGGAAGTCTATCCATATGACAATGCTGCCGGGGCCGGTGCCGGCAACGGTGCCGGCACCGCTGCCGCCCAGTTGATGTCCGAGCACAGGGTCGATTTCCTTTTGACCGGCAAGGTCGGACCCAAGGCGGCCGACGCCCTCGAAAAAGCCGGCATCCGCGTGATGGAGGGCGTCGAAGGAACGGTTGAGGAGGTCCTGTCCAAGGCTACTCATGAGGCCATGCTGGCCCAAGGCAACAGCGATGGCGTTGCCGCTCTGCGGGTCCAGCCGGCCGAGCCGGTTGCCGAAGGGGCAGTACGGGTCGCCATCCCGGCCGATACGATGGGAGGGCTGGGGGCACCCCGCTCCGGGCATTTCGGCAAGTGTGCTTACTACACGTTGGTCGATATCGCCGGTAACAGGATTGTCGCCGTTCAGGCGATGCAGAACGGCGGCCATATTGCCGGTGGCTGTTCGGTACCGGTCAAGCTGTTGAAGGATTGGCAGGTAAACAGTGTCGTCGTCGCCGGCATCGGTGGCCGACCGCTCATGGGATTCCGCGAAGAAGGCATCGAAGTTTATGCGGGGCAGGGCGCGACTGTCCAGGATACCGTGGATGCCTACCTGTCCGGGCAAATCGGACCGATTGAGCAGAACCAGGTTTGTGGCGGTGGGCCGACCATTTAAGCTGGAGCAGTTTGCTCGAAAATCCGATTTCTTTTGCAGTGCAGGGTGGGGACGGTCATGATTATCTCAGTAGTCAGCGGCAAAGGTGGCGCCGGCAAGACCACCATTGCCACGTCATTGGCCTATATCCTCAGAGCGGACTGTTATGACCTGGATGTCGACGCTCCCAACGGGGAGTATTTCCTGCAACCGCATGATTGGCAGTCGCGTCAGGTATATCAGCATGCGCCGGTTATTGACACCAGCATTTGTACGGGGTGCGGGCTTTGCACGCGCGAGTGCCGCTTTAACGCGCTTTATAAAATACGGGATACCGTCTATCTGACCGAAACCCTCTGCCACAGCTGTAACCTGTGCCGGGAAGTCTGTCCGGAAGGGGCAATTACCTATCAGCTGAAGGTGATTGGTGAGGAGCGCACCGGTCTTTCCGCTCGCACCGGGGCTCGGGCCGTGATCGGCGATCTGGCCATCGGCTCGACACGGGGGACGGCACTCATTGAGGACATCGTGCGCAATCTCGATCGAACCGCTCGTCATGTCATCATTGATGGTCCACCAGGGAATTCCTGCGCTGCCGTTGCGGCGATCAAACCGTCTGAGCTGGTTGTGCTGGTTGTTGAGCCGACACCGTTCGGAATTCACGATATGCTGCAGACCATGCAGATTATCCAAAGTATGCAAAAGCCGATGATCGTTATTGCCAATAAATCCCAGGATGACAAATCGTTGCGAGCGGTCCTGGAACAGCGCGGAATCAAGATCAGCGCATCGATTCCGCTGTCCGGAGAATTTCACAGACAGCTGCTTGACGGTCAAATCCTCAGCCAGGGCAGCCGGCAGGTTCACGATCTGCTGCTGCGGGCGATCCCCAAAGAGGTGAGGTTATGAGCCTCTACCAGATTGCTGTCATGAGCGGCAAGGGCGGTGCCGGGAAAACCTCCTTTACGGCGGCTTTGCTGAAACTGTTTGCCAGGGTTGTGGCCGTGGATGCGGATGTCAATGCCTCGAATCTGCCGATTCTGCTTAGGCCGAAAGAGCTGGCTAGTTCAGACTTCTATGGAATGGACATTGCGAAAATCGACGAACAGGCATGCTCGCGCTGTGGCAAATGTCTTGAAATCTGTGCGTTCAACGCCTTAAGCCGGAGCCCTGATGGGCATTTCACCGTCAATGACGCATGTGAAGGCTGTTACGCCTGCGCCTGGGTCTGTCCGCAGCAGGCGATCAGCATGATCGCACATCGCTCAGGGCGCAAGTATGTCAGTGAAATTGAGAATGGTTTCATGGTGCATGCCGACCTGATCCCTGGGGAGGACAACAGCGGCAAGTTGATTACCAGTATCAGAGAGGACGCCAGGACCCTGGCTGAAGAGAAACAGGTGAACTGCCTGGTGATCGATGGACCACCCGGCACCAGCTGCCAGGCGATTGCGAGCCTGACCGGGGTTCAGATGGTCCTGGTCATTCTTGAGGAAAGCTTGAGCGGTCTGTCTGATTACCTGCGTCTTGCCTGCTTGCTGGAGAAGTTCCGATTGCCCCACCTGGTCGTGGTCAACAAGGGCGGGCTGAAACCCGACCTTGGCACCCGCGTTGAGAGCGCAGTTATGGACCATGGTGGAAAAATTATTGCCAGAATTCCCTTTGACCCGGGCATCCCCAAGAGTCTGGAGCGCCTGGAGACCTTGCTGGATCTGCCGGACTATCGGCCTGTTGTTGAGGAGGTTTCTGAACTGATTTGCTCCGGATTTACTCGAACTCAAGAAGAAACCGCGCGGGCAAGGGATTAAGGGCTTACATATGGCCCACTGAGTAACTTTTTATCAGAAAAAAGGTATCGCGATCGGCGGGAGCGGGGACACTTCAGGCGCCGTGGACACATCATTCGAGCCAGGTTTTGCCATGCGGCGATTCATGCTGTTTTGACAACCTGCGTTTCTGACATATATTTAATAAGAAAACCTGTTGCGAACTTGCTTGGGATGCAAGCAGGGGCTTTGCCTCCAGAGCATGAATTCGCTGGACCTGAAGGTGCCAGATTCTATCCGCTGGCCCTGCCATGCAATGTAATCCTCAGGGAGTTACTTTGAGAAACTGGTTCAGTCGCCAGACATTACGGGGGAAGGTCCAGGCCGTTATCCTGGGCACAACCACTTTGGTGCTCCTGATGCTGTTTGTGCTTCAGGTCGCCTTGCAGTACTTTGATTTGCGACGTTCCGTTTTGCAGGAAGTTCGCTTCCTGGTTGATATGATTGGCGATCGGACGACGGCCGCGCTGATTACCGGCGACCGGGCCTTGGCGGCAGCCACCCTCGAAAAACTCAGCGTTGAGCCTAAACTTATTTGTGCCCGGATCTATGATCAAAAAAACGAGATTTTCGCCAACTATGGCGAGGACTTGAATCCCCGTTATCACCAACATTTTAAGCTGAACAAGAACGCCGATACTTATCATCAGTTTTATTTTGATCATGCCTGCCTGCATCAGTCCCTCATGTCCGACGGTGAATGGTTGGGGACCCTGGTTATTCAGACCAGCCTGATCGATCTGCAGAAGAGTATGCTGCGATTCACGACCACCTGGGGCCTGACGATTTTTATCGCCTGGCTCATTTCTCTTCTGCTGAGTCGCAAGTTGCGAAGTGTGATCTCCGAACCTATTGAAAAATTGGCCGCGGCCATGAAGACCGTTTCTGAAAAGCAGGCCTACTCACTGCGGATCAAAAATATCGGTGGTGACGAACTGAATCAGCTGGTCGAAGGATTCAACCAGATGCTCGAACAGATCGAGTTGCGCGACAGCGAACTGACCCAGCACCGTGACCGGATGGACCACCTGGCACATCACGATTCCCTGACCGGCCTGCCGAACCGTCTGCTCTTCAACGATCGACTGAAGCAAGCCATTCAACGTGCCGAACGCGCCAAGCGCGAGCTTGCCCTGATTTTCCTCGACCTGGACAAATTCAAAATGATCAACGACACGCTGGGCCATGATATTGGCGACATCGTGTTGGTGGAAACAGCCTGTCGGCTTGAAGAGTGCCTACGCAAGAGTGATACGATCGCCAGGTTGGGTGGCGACGAGTTTGTGGTCATTCTTGAGGATTTTGAGTGCCAGGACAGTGTCAAACAGATTGCCGAAAAAATCATAGAAGAACTCTCCAGAGAATGCCAGATCATGCAGCATAGTCTGCACGTGACGGCCAGCCTGGGAATCAGTTTTTATCCGAGCCACGGTTCCGATCTGACCACCTTGAAGCGTTGCGCAGATATCGCCATGTACAAAGCCAAGGAACTTGGCCGCGATAATTTTCAATTTTATTCGCCCGGTATGGAAACCAGAAAGCGGGACTTGCTGATCTTGGAGGAAGATCTTCGCGACGCCCTCCGCCAGCAGCATCTGCGCATTTATTTTCAACCGCAGGTGTCCATGCGGACAGGCAAGGTCTGCACCGCCGAGGCCTTGCTGCGCTGGCAGCATCCGACCAGGGGCCTGATTTTGCCCGGCGAATTTTTCCCGATGGCTGAAGAAACCGGCTTAATCATCGAATTGGGAGAATGGGCTCTCGAGGAAACCTGTCGCATAGCGCTTGCCTGGCTGGAGCAGGGCATCGACCCAATCCGTTGCGCAATCAATATTTCGCCCCGACAATTTCGTCAGCCCGGCCTGTTCGATAAGTTACATGCGGTGCTTGAAAAGACCGGCATGCCGCCGCACCTGGTTGAACTGGAAATTACCGAGGCCGTGCTCATGGACGATGTTGAGGATGTTATTGAAAAGATGACCAAACTCAGAGCACTGGGGATCAGACTGGCAATCGGCGATTTTGGTTCGGGCGCTTCCTCGTTGAGTTACCTGAGGTATTTTCCGATTAACAAGCTGAAGGTTGATATGAGTTTCGTCAGAGATATCCATCGGGATAAATATGATCTGGCGATAACCGCTTCCGTGGCGTCCCTGGCCAGGATCATGGGGGTTGACGCGCTTGCCGAAGGGGTTGAAACCCAGGCGCAAGAGAGTGCCCTGCTTGGTCTCGGCATCGAATGGGCGCAGGGTTTTTTCTACCAAAGGCCGATGGATGCGGCGGATTTCGAGGCCTACCTGCGCCAGGCTGATATTGAATTACGCTAAGGGCGAGCTTTCGCACGCCCTGCTGCTTCAGCAACGCAAGAAAAGGGTCAATTTTTCGCGGGGCCTTGTTGGCAGGGACTGAAGGGGCATGGCTTGCCCTGACATTCGCGGTCCCAGTGCCGCTGGCCACAGATCTTTGCCGGCCCGCTGATCGGCAAGAGGCGTGCCTGCGCAGCATTGACCAGAATTTCGGATCAAACGCCATGGACACATTCTCCCAGGGTTACTGGTAAACGGGTTCCAGCCAGATATCGTCCGTTAGACGTGGTTCCTTAACTTCAGTTCAAGGGGGGTGGGTGACAGGTAGGTCTGCTCTTGCAGATAATCCTGGTCGTACTTGCGGACATAATGACCGAGCAAAGTCAGCGGCACCAGAAGAGGCACTCTCTGGCTGGCATAGTGATTGATCTGTTCCAGGCATTCCTGTTTCTCATCGGCAGACAGGTTCTTTTTGAAATAGCCCAGCATATGCTGCAGAACGTTGACGTTCTTCTTGACGGTAGTTTTAAGGCGCATGGCTTTCAGAAACTCCTGCTGGTAGAGGGCGAAGAGCTCGTCGTCGGCATACGTGGCCGCGGCAGCGACCAGCTTGCCCAGTTGCCGATAAAGTTCGGTACTGTGCGACAGTAGCTGCAGCTTGTGGCGGGTATGGAAGCTGATCAGTCCGCGCCGCGATCGGGCTTCCTGCAAAGTTTCCCGCCAGCGTTGGAAGGCAAAAATGCACTCGATGAAGTTCTCGCGTAACCGGGGGTCGTGCAGGCGGCCTTCTTCTTCAACCGGCAGCAGGGGGAAGTGCTCCATGAAAGCCCGGGCAAAGATACCCACCCCGGTTTTGCTGGGCATGCCGCCCTTGGGACTGTAAACTTTGACCCGTTCCATGCCGCTGGAGGGTGAACGGCTTTTAAAAATGAAACCGCACAGCTCTTCCTTTTCCAGCAGGCGCAGGCGCTCGGCCGCCCATCTCTGCATCTGCCCGGTATAGTCGACACCGCTTTTCGTAGTGATCAGGCGGGGTTGTGCCGCATCTCCCACCAGGCGCAGCGATTCTCTGGGAATCGGCAGGCCGATTTCCACCTCCGGACAGACCGGCACATAGTCGACGTACTCGGCCAGGGTTTCGGTCAGAAATGGATCTCGCTTATGACCGCCGTCGTAGCGAACCTTTTGCCCTAGCAGGCAGGCGCTGATACCCAAACGGATTTTTTTCATGACATGCTCCTTTGAGAAAAGAACGCATAACTATGGACAGACATCGCGGTGAATATTCTGCTACACTATTCTAGCAGAGAAAAGTCAGCTAAATCTCGGGAATGTGCACAGGCCATGATGAAATCCTCTGTTCCGGAAATCCGCATTCGGCAACTCACGGACCGTCCGCTGAGCCCGCAACAAGATTATGTGCTTTACAGAATGTCGTCCTACCGGCGGCTGGCCTGGAACTTCGCCCTGCAGAGAGCCCTGGAATGGGCGGCTGAACTGGCGAAGCCGCTGGTGATTTGCGAGGTATTGTCTCTGGGCGGACATTGGACCAGTGTCCGCTCCCATAGCTTTATCCTGGAGGGCATCCGCGACCACTTGCAGGTCTGCCGAGACCTTCCGTTAACCTACTATCCCTACCTGGAGACAGAACCGGGCGCGGGCCGAGTCTTGCTGGACAGGCTCTGCCGGAAGGCTTGCCTGCTGGTTGAAGATGATTGCCCCGAGGGCAGTACGTCCTCCGTTTCGTTTGAAGCAGCATCCGGTTTGACTTGCAAGGTGGAAGCCATCGATAGTCATGGCCTGCTGCCTTTGCGGGCCAGTGACCGCGACTATTCAACCGCTTACAGTTTTCGCCGCTTTTTGCAGAAGACACTGCCTGATCATCTGCTGCAGGCCCCCCAGGCAGAACCGCTGCAAGGGGTCGCATTGGCCAAACCGAGGTCGCTTGCCCCGGATATTCTGAAACACTGGCCGCCTTTGACGCCTGACCGCCTCAAGAAC
>RRYU01004040.1_pt1 | contig 12623 bp, 9 predicted proteins | sample 2162651 | NCBI WGS metagenome assembly RRYU01 (sample SAMN10267283, study PRJNA491782) | microbial mat metagenome | isolation source: biomat in the production well | place: Japan: Minami-Kanto gas field, natural gas well KTG3 | collected 2017-06 | reverse complement strand
GGGGGGAGGAATCAGTGCGGATGTCTATGAAAGGGGCTGAATGGTAGCGAATTACTCCAGTTGCCGGTCGTTGACAGTGGTTTGCGAATCCTCGTCCAACGACCCGACGAAACGATCCTGGAGAGAAGGATTCAGGTCCTGCCCTGAAGTGCCCCGTTCTCCCACTCTCGCCGCAGCAGACCGTACTCCACTCGATCCAGCCACTGACCCTTCCAGCAGATTTCCTCACGGCGGCGGCCCTCCAGGTCGAATCCCAACTTCTCGGCCACACGGATCATGCGCTCGTTGAAGGACCAGGTGTCCAAGGCGAGCTTATGCACCTCGGAGTTCGCGAAGAGGTAGTCGATCCAGAGGCGCAGGGCTTCGGTGCCGAAGCCACGCTGGAGATGCCCATCCTCGCAGATACAGATGCCGAGGAACCAGGTGTCATCCATTCTCTTTCGACGGCGGTAACAATTGATCCAACCCAGGGGCTTGCCATCGTGATCGGCGATGATGGCCGAATCGCGGGGATCTGAAAGATTCTCACAACGGGACAGAAAGGTCAGCTTGCGCTTGGCGACAGCTTCCTCCGATTGTTCGATGAGATCCCAGGGCGCGTCGTAGTCGCGCCACTCGCCTTCTCGCATCCACCGCATGTAGTGAACCAGGTCCTCGGCCTCGCGGTCGCGGAGAACAATCTTTTCTCCCGCCGCAATCAGGCCATTCATAGTTTTCCGCGCGATACTCTCAGGGAAGCCATCATGCGAGTCCTTTCATGAATGCTTCGAGTTTATCGGGGTCAAGACGACCTTCGCTTCGAACTCCCGAGCAGACGTCCACGGCAAAGGGACGAACGACTTCCAAGGCCTGAGTCAGGTTCGCAGGGCTCAGGCCGCCCGCCAGAAAGATGGGAAGATCGAGGGCATCTCGAATTTCACGGCTGATGCTCCAGTCGTGCGTTTCACCGGTGCCCCCGAGACTGCGATTTGCATCCTGCGGTCGGCCCGAATCGAGCAGGATGGCATCGGCGAACTCTTCGAGCGCTCGGGCCTGGTCCAGGGCCGAGCGATCGCGCACATGAACCACGGGCACCAGTTTGAGATCAGGAAGCTCCCGGCGCAAAGTTTTCAAGTCATTCGGATCGAGGGCATCGCAGAGCTGTAAGGTTCGAGGGCGACAGCGCGCCACCTGATCCACAATCTGATCGACCTTGGTTTTGGATGTGAGAAGGAAGCTGTCGCAATCCGGTGGCAGGCCGGCGATGATTCGAGCGATATCGACCTCGGGCAAAACTCCGGGACCGCTGGGCATGGCCGATACGAATCCGAGGGCATTGGCTCCAGCATCAAGCGCCATTCGGGATTCGTCATTACTCAAAATGCAGCAGATTTTGACTTTCGACCGCAGATTCACCCCCAATCAATGGGTCAGAGCTAAGGTTCGCGGAATACGAAACGATTTGCTAGAAGAGTTTTGGATCGCCAATACTGCTTCCCAGACTCAAACCTCAGTCTCGGAGGGCATCATGATCCCGCGTCTCGCTTTTGTCTTCTTGATTCTCGCCCTCGGCGCTCTGGCCGAGGGTCCCGAATTCGGCATTTACGAAAACCTGGGGCTCGCACCCGAGGGAATGAGCTTGGAAGCGGCCGCGCTATTGCTGAAGGACGCCATCGCCGCCGACTCCGGATTCGAATTGCAGAGCGAAGGGCTGGTCAATGCGCCGGATCTGGTGCGCGAAAAGGAAAGTGATCGCGATGGGCGTCGCGGCTATCTGCTGGTTTTCAGCGACGCCGATTATCTCAACTACCTCGCTGCGATCCACCCCAAATATGTGGCTGCCGGACTCTCGCGAATTGGCCTGCACGAGGAACCCGGCGGCTTGCGCATCACATGTCTGCAGTCTGAAACTTTGGCGCGCATCGTTGGCAACGATTTGGATGAGGATGCCGACTACGAAAGCATGGCCCAGGCGGGAGCGGCCGTCGCCGAACGCATTCGCACCTTGGTTGGCAGCGCTATGGGTAGCGAAGCTGCAGGTGTTCACATGCCGCCTCTTCGGGATACCGAGCGCATTCGAGAAGGCAAGAAAGACATGTTCATGATGGTCGGGCCTCTGACCTATTTTCGCAACGAGGGACAGTTTCCCCTCATCTACTCCGAAGCGATTACAGGTGATGTAGGCGCGCAATTGACCGCGCTCGCCGATCGATTTGCAACCAACATCGCCGCCTTCTCGCCCTCGGATAAGGATCGCAATTACCGTTGGACGCCCAACCCTGAAGAGGATCTGCGCTGGCGCATCACCGCCCGCGCCGATGTGCCCGGCAAGGCCGTTCTCATGGGCATCACGCGGGCTCGCACCGAAGCGCTGGCCATGCACATCGCGGGCATGAAACGCGCGGAGGGAGACTGGCGCTCACCGGGGCTCGATCACATTTGCGCCTTCCCCATCGAGGTGCTCATCTATGTGAACGGCGATGAAATCCAGGTGCGCAGCGCCAAGGAAATGTTCCGCATGGACCAGTATTTCTGGGACGCGGGCAAGGGCGCCTTCATGAAATACGCGTCCATGCCGGCCATGCTGGATGGATCCATCCAGCGGGCGCTGCTTGGGGAGTAGCAAGCAGTCGCCAGTCGCCAGGAAAACAACACCTCCGGCTTCTGCCGGGGGTTTTTTTGGCACATGTAAGCCTGATTACTATTTCGGACTCCAGTGGCTTTTATTCACGTTCTATAAGTGTGATAATCATGACTAGGGAATGCAAAACATGGTGACGAAAGTGAGGACGCAAATGCTAAAACGACGTGAGTTCCCTCTAACACTACTATCGATGGTTCTTCTGACATTGCTCGCCTTCGCCCCTGTGAAGGCTGTACTCGTCTCTGAATCAATGGAAGTCCACAACAGCGATCAGCTCTACCGAAATGCCACTGATTTTCATTTCACAGTTTCGGTGCCCGATTGGGAAAACGATTTCTGCTGGTTCGAAGACATCATGATCACCATGGAGCCACCCTTCAGCTACCCCCAACTGACCCCCATCTACAACAACTCGGGTCAGGTGTGGAAATATAGGGTGGACTTCTATGGCTTGGATCTTCCCTTCTGCTCAGTGATCCAAATTAACGTGAGAGCTCAGTTGAACGTTTGGAATGTGCTGGTTAAGGAAGACATCTATTGGACATTCGACACGCCACCCTATGAGGTAGCTGCTGTTCCCAGCCACATGTTCCAGTTCCCTCAGGAATCTGAAGTCATCGTGAGACCCTTTGATCACGATAGCTGGTACGAATTCATCAACATCGACCCCATCAATCCCATCAATATCGGCGACCTTCGCTTCTACCGTGAAGAGACATGGTGTGAACCCTGGGACTGGACTTGCGTCGACAATTTCCTTCCCATCATGGTAGTGCCCGAATTCACGATGCTGATGCCTGGTGAGTCCATTCACATACCACTAGATGGCCTACCCAATACTCCCGGCTACATCTACGTGGCTGGACTCATGGAATACGAGATGCCCGGAATGGGTTGGGAACTACTTCCCTTCCGCGACGGCCATGAGGAGGAAATCCCGGAGCTTCCCGATCAGGGTTGCATCCTTCCCGATAACGGCGAAGGAACTATCGACTTCCCGCCCGAGTGCCCTCTCGGATACGAAGGACCCATGGCCATCATCGACGGCTTACCGCCAGGAAGTACAATCGAAATAGATGCACGCTGGACGAATTTTCAGGTCAGCTCCCGTGAGCCCGGTGGACCTTTGGGTGGGGAAATGCAGTTCTTCACCGCGGACCTAGAAATGGACATGACCGGTACGGGCGACTTTGAGGGCTATCAACGCAATCTCGTGATGCCCTTAGATTGCATCACCGCCACCGGTCCGCGCAATCCTGGGGACCCGATTCAGACCTTCCCTTGCGAGATCATGTTCATGCAGGGTGAGATCTTCGGCGATCCCGACTTCGATCAGCTGCGTGTCGGTGGAGGCATGGACCTTGGCCTACCCAGTCCAGGCAGCACGACCATCGTGGAAGAGCCGGATTGGGACTGGAACGTGGACAGCTTCTTCGACATCACCTACGAAATCACCTTCGTGGGCGCTCCGGGTGGACCCTTGGATGGATTGTCCGGAAGCACCATTGGATCGGATCGCTTCCAGGCAGGTAATACGGCCTCCGATGCGCCCGAGTCGGCAGCACCTATTCACCTGGGTCAGTGCTACCCCAACCCCTTCAACCCCAAGACCGAGATCAGCTACACCTTGAGTGAAGAAGCCGCCGTGCACCTTGCGGTATATTCGCCCGACGGCCGACGGCTTCGTGTCTTGGTAGAGGATTGGAATAGTGCCGGCTTCCACAAGGTGGAATTCGACGGCCGCGACGACGCGGGTCATCGACTTTCATCTGGAGTCTACTATTACCGAATTATTTCCGGAGACTTGGTCGAAACACGGAGTATGGTGCTGATCAAGTAGGAGGATCGCTCATTTTACAAAAAACCCCCGGCAATGCCGGGGGTTACTTTTTGAAAACTAGAGCCGCCTAGATCTATGAAAGGGAGCGGGGGGAGGTCCGCCTCTCCTCTTCCTTTATTTCAACAGCACCATCTTCTGCTTAAGACCGATGTCCCCCGCCTGCAGCGTGGCGAAGTAAATACCCGAAGACATCTCCCTACCGGCGGAGTCCCGGCCATCCCAGGTGTATTCATACTCACCGGCATCGAGCGTAGCCGAGGCCAGCACCTTAACCAAGCGCCCCGCCGCATCGTAAACCGCCAAACGCGCGTCGCTGGTCTCGGGAAGACCGAAGCGGATGCTCGTCTTGGGGTTGAAGGGGTTCGGGTGATTCCGCGCCAGGAAGACGCTCACCGGAAGCTCATCCACGCCGGTACCGGTTTCGTTGACCACGAAGGTCACAGGCACTCTCACGGTTGCGCCTCCATTATGCGCGATGACCAACATGGCGCGATAGGTACCTTCACCCATGTTGCTTCCATCGAGGGTCACCTGAATGTCGGCGGTTTCACCCACCGCCAAACTTCCGCTGTTTGCGCTGAGCTGCAGCCAGTCGAGACTGTTCTGAATGTTGAAGAAGAAATCGCTCTCGTCGAAGATGCCGGCATCATCGCTGTCGACAATTTTGATCTTGCAGGACCCCTCGCCGGGAGGGGGAAGCACCCAACTGTAGCTTCCACCGGCAGCAGGTACGGTCTCGGCGATCAAGGTGTAGTTACCGAGCACCCCGCGACGCAGGTAGATATCCACCGAAGTGGTTTCGCCACCGACAGAGAAGAGGATGTCGCGCTCCTCGCCCACGTTCCAGGTTTCACCGCCGTTGGGGCTGATCACCGAGATGGCGCGACCATCGCGATCCAGATCGATAACGGAAGCCTCGCCGACCGCTTCACGCGGCAGGGATGCATCCTGATACTCGATGCTGAAGTCCAGCGTGGTGCCCTCGTCACCCTGGTTGCTGATGTGTAGCCAATCCATGGCGATCTCGCCGGGCGCAACGATCTTTGTGATGTTGCCCGGTGTGACCTCGCAGCTGGGATAGGGAACCTGATCCATGGGCGCGAAGAGAATGGCGCGACCGGTGGTAAGAGTCGCAGCGCTTGACGGGTACTGATTCCAGTAGGTGTAGGTCAGGCCGTCGTCGCGAGTCATGTTCTGGATACCCACCGAAGCATAACCGTTGATGTAGTCCGTGTTGTTCACGGTCGCGTACTGCATCAGAATTTGTCCATCACCCGTGCGGGTTGGATAGTAATCCGGATCCAACAGGATCACTTCGAAATTCTGAGTGGCATTGCCAACGTTGTTCCTCAGACGGCTCCACTGCACGATGAAACGATGCTGATCCGCATCGTGGTAGGTGTAGACCTTGTTCGAAGCGTTCTGTTCAAGGTCGTCGTAGAAACCCGCGATCATTGCGGAAGGCGAGGCGGAACTCGGAATGTTGAAGTTCCGAAACAGAGTCAGAGAGGTTTCACCCATGGAGAGCCAGCCATTGGAACAGATGGAGATCTTGTCGTAGCTATCTCCGTAGTATTGGAAATCGAAGGGCAGGCTTATCGTTTTCGTATCATCCTGAGCCCAATCGAAATCCGTTAAGCCGAGGTCGCTACCCGGTCCTCCCTGGTTGGGATCAATCTCTACCCAATCGTAAACGGGTGCCTGGTCGAAACTGGTGTCCGTGTTGTCGAATGCGTAATAGCCATAAGCGTCGGGACCCGTGGGCTCTCCGGCCCCCGTGGATCCGACCATCAAGGAAAACTCCACCAGGTCGGTGGCGCCATCGTTGAAAGTGAGCATGAGAGTGAAGTTCGCCTGATGCCCTTCGACGCAAGCTTCATGCACCGAAAGCTGGAAAGCGGCGGCGCTGTTCTCGGCACTGCTACCCATGGTGATCAAACCGTAACTGGCTTCGGATTCATGGAACACAAGCCAGGGGCTGCTGCTTTCCAGCTTGCCCATCACCGCCATGGCGTGAAGGTCGCCGTCGTTTCGAATCATCAAGCTAAGCTCACCACTCTCACCTGGATCCAGGCTCGATCCCTCGGACCAGGTGAAACTTTCATAGGCGAACTCGGCGCTACGTACTTCGAGTTGAATCTGCGAGAACCAGGACTGGAAACCGTTCGTGGCCCTAAGATCTAAATTGATCATGTGCCCGTTGGGCGCATCATCGGCTACCTGAAAATCGAAATCTTCGACGCTCCAGACTTCGGCACCGGAAGCGATGTCACCAAAGTCTTCGTTGCCATCGATAATGCTGACGTAGGGATCATCGCTGCTCAGCTCGGCGGTCACGTCGGTGGCCAGGCCGCTTCCCAGATTCTTGAGAGAAACGGAAAGTTCGATAATCTCGCCGGGGTTCAGCAGACCATCGTCGTTGCCCTGGCTGTCATCCAGGTTGTCGTCGTCCACCACGAAGTTTTCCACGGAGGGGAAGGTGGAGACGGTTCCAAGGGCCAAGCTTTCCATGTATGGCATGTGGTTGAGCTTCATGACCGATACGAAAAGCGTGCCCGAAGTAACATCGGCGAGAGGAAGATTCGCTTCACCCAAATCGTTGGTGTACTCCGTGTGGCTGTATTCGCCTTCCTTGTAGATGGCTACTCGCGCGCCTTCCACAGGCATTCCCCCTGAAGTCACAACAACGGGTACCGCATTCGCACCCGTGGGAAGGGCCGCAGGATGCGTGACATTGAGATCTTCCGGATACGCGGACCAAAGCTGCGTGACCGGATCGCCCATGAGGTTGTTCCACATGGACCAGATCTCAACTTTGTTCGGCTCCGAAAGCTGGTAGTTGCTATAAAGCTCGTATTTGCCCCGAGTATGGGCTGAGCCGGTTCGATGATCCGCCCCGTTGACCGCACCGTCCCAAGCACCCATGTAGTAGCAATTGTTGTAGCGCGTGTGAGTGCCGATGGTCGCCGTACCCACGGAAGCCACACCGCCACCATTCGGCGCTCGGAGGAAAGCCTCGGAACGGCAGTTGCTATCGTCGGCGAAGCTGCCGGTATCGCAGGTTACGATGATGGCAAAGGGCAGCTCCTTGCCGTTGCTCAAACTCATGATATTCGAAGAACCCATTCCACTCATGTACCAGTAGCCACGATAGCCGAAAACAGTCAGTCCCTGGTTGATACTCGTCATCATCAAGCTCAGGAAGTTTCCGCCCCAAATGGTATCGACCTGGGTGTATCCACGAGAGAGCAGCTGTTCTTTGAGCCACTGGTTCACATAGATGGTCGTAATTCCCGAACTCGAGGGATCGCCGGTCAATCCCGCGCGGGTGAACCAGCCGCTGTCTGTCGTGGGCGGTTCAGACTCGTAGGTGACGATCTTCTCGACAACATCTTCGAGTTCGGTGTTGCTGCTCACAGACAGGCGGCCGATGTGCACGTCGGCAAGAACGTCGCTGCCTTCGATCATGGAGTAGTAGTGATCGCCTTCGCCTCCGTAGCCGGAGATGCTCTCATAGAAGCAGGCCACGCCGATGTAGCCTCCGGCGTCTCCAACCAGGGTTACATATTCCAGCGGAGGATCGGCACTGGCGTAGGTGGCGTCGATGTAGTCTTCGATCTGCCAATTGCTCGTACCGGTTTCATCGGTGGAAGCCAGGATAACGTTGTAGCCCTGCTTCCGTCGCAATTCGATGAGCGGATCGAGCCGACCGAGTATGCCCGTCACGTTGTCGTAGATCATCAGGTAGCTTCCGGGCCCCACTCTGGTTTCGCCTTCACGGTAGTAGCCGGAATCTTCGTAACCCAGGATCATGTCCTGATAGAGAAGATGAAATGATTCGGGAATGAACCCGGCCGCCGCAACCCGGTCGCTCTCGAACTCGATTTCCACTTCCATGCTTCGTGTCACGCGCATTTCCCGGGTCACCGGATCGTATTGCACAGGATTGATCATCATGCTCGCCACCTGCATGCCACGCATCAGGCCGGGTTCGCCGATTTCGGCCAGGGGCAGAGGGTTGAGCGATGGTCTGAGGTAGGCACTCTCATCCATGGTGAATCGCTCGGCATCATCGGGCTGAACCGGGAGGAGACGCATGTTCGGGAAGGTCTCTTCCTCGCGCGAGAGCACATTCACTCTCGCATAGAGTCCAGGCATTGCGATCAGCTTGCTGATCACCGGCAAGCCGGGGTGTCCGATTGCTCCGCGGATGTTTCCTTCGGAGATGCTGACTGCATCGAAGAGTTCACCGCCCGCTTCGATTTTCTCGAGGGCAAGTTCGTCGAGTTCGAAGGAGAAGCGCAGGCTCTGCTCATCCTGTGAAATAAGTTTGAACTCGGGCGCCTTAATGGATGCCGACACATCCGCGTCGAGCTGGCGAAGCTGCACTTCGCCGAGAGCAGCCAAGTTGAATAGGAAAAGGGAAAACACAGTCAGGATCAAAGTGAAGGGCGATCGCATGATGCCTCCGCGGAGAATGGGGACAGGGGCCGTTTTGGCGGCGTGAAGGTAGGTAATTATAGCAGATTAACCATGAATATCCCAAGGATTCCAGGCCCTTTACCTATGAGGCCAAGTTGCTATACTGCCCCGGTCTATCTCAAATCTTCAACAGCCCGAGGAGTCCGAAATGATCCCCTTCCTGACCGAAGAGAACTTGAAGTGGAAAGAACTGGCCCGTGAGGTCGCCGAGAAGGTGGTTCGCCCTCTGGCCGCGAAGTACGACGAATTGCAGGAGTATCCCTGGGAAGTGAAGGATGCCATGGCCGAGGCCGGTCTCCTCGGCGTTTGGATTCCAAAAGAATACGGCGGCCACGGTGCCGGAGTTCTGGACCTTTGTCTCGTTACTGAAGAGCTGAGCAAAGCCTGCGGCGGTATCGGTGTTGCCTTTGCCGTGAACGCCTTGGGCAGCTTCCCGATCATCTTGTCTGGAACAGAGGAACAGAAAAAGCACTACCTGCCGCAGATCGCCAAGGGCGAGAAACTCATCGCCTTCGGTCTCAGCGAAAAGTTCGCAGGAAGCGATGCGGGAAGTCTGCGCACGCGAGCCGAGAAGAGCGCGGGGGGCTGGACCATCAACGGTGAGAAAAAATGGACCACCAACGGCGGCATTGCCGAGATCTACTCGGTCTTCGCGGTGACCGATCCGGAAAGTCAGCGCGCACGCATCTCGGCCTTCATCGTGGAGAAGGATGATCCCGGCTTTTCCATCTCGAAGATCGAAGACAAAATGGGTATCCGCGCGGTGCCCGTGGTTGAGCTGGATTTCGATAACTGCGAAGTGCCGGAAGAAAGATTGCTCGGAGGCAAAACCGGCCAGGGCTTCAAGCAGGCCATGATGACCCTCGACCGCGCCCGCCCCGGTGTGGCCGGCCAGGGCGTTGGCCTTGCCCAAGGTGCGCTGGACTATGCTGCGGTCTATGCGAACCGGCGCAAGCAGTTTGGAAAGGCCATCGGCGGATTCCAGATGATTCAGGGAATGCTGGCCGACATGAGCTCGCGCGTGGAAGCGGCCCGCTATCTGGTTTATGCCGCGGCCAAGAACATCGACAACGGTGCGAGCAACATCAGCGCGCTTGCCGCTCAGGCCAAGCTATTCGCCACCGACACGGCCATGAGCGTGACCACCGATGCGGTTCAGATCTTCGGCGGTTACGGTTACATGAAGGACTATCCGGTCGAAAAATTCATGCGCGACGCCAAGATCACTCAGATCTACGAGGGCACCAACCAGGTGCAGCGCATGGTCACCGCCCGCCACGTGCTCAAGGGTGCGCGGGATCTGAAGCATCTCGAGGAGTTCATTCCCAATGAGGTGCAGAGGGATGTGGATCCGGCGGAGGTGAGATAAGAAGGGCAGGGAACTATCGGCAGGAAACTACCGGCTGGGGACTGCCGGTAGGGAACTATCGGCAGGGAACTGCCGGCAGGGAACTGCCGGCAGGGGACTATCGGCAGGGAACTGCCGGCAGGGGACTATCGGCAGGGAACTACCGGCTGGGGACTGCCGGCTGGAAGATGGCGGGTCTTAACGGCCCGCTTTTTTCTTGAGATCGAGTTTTTTACGGAGGCCGATGAGCTGTTTTCTGACAGAGATGATGCTCTGATATGGGATCTCCATCCTCTGTGAATCCAGGAAGCCTAGTTTTTGGGAGAGCATCAAGAGAGTTTCTAGTTCGTTGGTTGAGCCGAGAGAAATGGCGATGAATCTACCGAAATCTGCCTCGGTATCTCTTCCGGCCCCCTCCGCGAAATTCGCAGATACCGAGATTGCAGCACGGCGGATCTGACTCTGCAGGCCATAGGTTTCCTCACGAGGTAGATTTCTGGTAACTTCGTAAACAGCCAAAGCCATCTCCTGGGCATCATGCCAAACCCTATATCGTTGATAATTCCTCACTTAAGCCTCCCAAAAACCGCGACATTTCAAATCTCCTACCAGAATCAAGCCAGCTGTTTCCTGCCGGTAGTTCCCTGCCGATAGTTCCCTGCCCTTTCCCGCCTTGACAATCGTGGATTGTACTAGTACACTAGTTCAATGTAACACTAGTGCGGGAGGCTTAGGCCATGAACCCCAAGGATAGCGCCACCCCCCAACTGGATACCCGAAGCGGGGTGCCCATCTATCGACAGATTGTTGATTGGGTAAAATTCCGCGTTGCCGCCGGTTTTCTTGAGCCCGGTGCGCAACTGCCCACAGTGCGCCAACTAGCTGTGGATTTGGGGGTTAACGCAAATACCATATCCCGCGCCTACCTCGAATTGGAGCGAATGGACATCGTCAACACGCTCCAGGGCAAGGGCACTTTCATCGCGGAGAAGGAAGTGCCTATGGATCAGGTGGTGCGCGGTCTAAAGCTCAAGGAAATCGTCAGCGAAATGCTCTCCAGGGCCAGCGAGTTCGGGTTTGGCCCGGAAGAGGTCGTGGACGAAATGAACCATCGACTCTCCGTCAATAAGGAGGACTCATGAGTGTCATACCCAACGTGGAAATGCCGAAGGCCCCCAAGGCTCCGGTTATTCGACATGATTTCCATTACGGCGCGATCAACTTCATGATCATGGTCGCATTGGCAAGCCTGGGAGGGGTACTTCAAGCATCCCAGACGCCCGTCATCGACACGGTATTCCCTCTCGATTTGACCACTTTCGGCGTCATTGCGGGTCTGATCATGGGTGGCTCGCTTTTCCTCTTCCCCAACTGGATGAAGGTCATCGCCCTTGGTGTGGCCTACTGGCTGGTCATCCACTTCCTTTTTCCGGATATCAACGCCTGGGCTCTCTATCTGGGCGGTTTCGTGGGCATCTTTATCTCTACTTCAGTGCAGATCGCCAAGCAGTGGGAGCGAGGTGTTGTGCTACGGCTGGGTAAGTTCAAAGCCCTCAAGGGCCCCGGCTTCTTCACGGTTTTCCCGCTTCTGGATCGCGTGGACAATCTTATCGACCATCGTGTTCGCGTTACGGATTTCCGCGCCGAGACCACGCTGACCCACGACACGGTTCCGGTAAACGTGGACGCCATCGCCTTCTGGTTGGTCTGGGACGCGAAAATGAGCGTGCTCGAGGTGGAAGATTTCCAGGCCGCCGTGGCGCTCAGCGCGCAGACGGCACTGCGGGACGCCATCGGTCGCCATGATCTTGCGCAGCTCCTCAGCGAACGCGAACGCCTGGGCCAGGAAATTCAGAAGGCTCTGGATCGCAAAACCGATCCCTGGGGAATCACCATCCAGGCCATCGAAATTCGCGACATCATCATTCCGCCAGGCCTGGAAGACGCCATGAGCCGGCAGGCGCAGGCCGAGCGCGAGCGTCAGAGTCGTGTGATCCTGGGTACCGCGGAGACGGAGATCGCCGAGAAGTTCGCCCTGGCCAGCGAATCTTATCGGGACAATCCCGTGGCGCTTCATCTGCGCGCCATGAACATGGTCTTCGAAGGGCTCAAGCAGAAGGGCAGCATGGTCATCGTGCCCTCGTCGGCCGTTGAAACCATGGGCCTGGGACACCTGGGCGGCATGGCCGCTTTGGGTATGGGCAAAGACGGAAAACTGCCGGGGGCAGAAGAATAGAATAAAATGGCAGGGAACTGTCGGCAGGGGGCTAAGTCTCCCGCCGGTAGTTCCCTGCCGATAGTTCCCTGCCGATAGTTCCCTGCCGATAGTT
>RRYU01002805.1_pt1 | contig 12624 bp, 13 predicted proteins | sample 2162651 | NCBI WGS metagenome assembly RRYU01 (sample SAMN10267283, study PRJNA491782) | microbial mat metagenome | isolation source: biomat in the production well | place: Japan: Minami-Kanto gas field, natural gas well KTG3 | collected 2017-06 | reverse complement strand
AGTTAAGCTTGGGACAAGACAAGGTGATGGAGCAGAAATAGCTCAAATTGAATTAATATAAATTATTATATGGCTAAAATAGAAAGAAAACTACATAAAATAGACGTTTCAGGAAAGGCTGTCGGCAGAGTAGCCTCTGAGATAGCTATTCTTTTGAGAGGAAAAAACAAACCAGAGTTTGAACCACACATGGATTGCGGAGACATTGTTGAGGTAAGTGGAGTGAAAGAGCTTTCTTTTACTGGTAAAAAACTAGAACAAAAGAAATATTATAAATATTCTGGTTATCCTGGGGGACTAAAGGAAACAAAGTTAAAAGATTTGAATAAAACCAGACCAGCTGAAGTTTTAAAAAAAGCCGTTAGAGAAATGCTTCCTCCGGTAAAGTTCAGAACTGATATGTTGAAAAGAATGATTATTCGTTAATATTTAATAATTTTTTATATGGAAAAAAAAGAAACCGCCACAAAAAAGGCAGTCAAGGAAGTAAAAACTACTGACAAAAAAGCAGAGGAATTTAATTTTAAAGGAAAGTATAACTATGCTGTTGGAAGAAGAAAAACTTCTGTGGCTCAAGTTAGATTATATAAAAATGGTAAAGGTGTTTTTGTTATTAATGGAAAGACATTTTTAGAATATTTTACAGAAAATGTTGCTAATTCAGCTACTCAACCACTTGAATTAACCGGCTTATTAGAGGAATCAGATCTATCTGTGATAGTTTCAGGTGGTGGAAAAAAAGCTCAGGCTGATGCAGTAAGACATGGTGTCTCTAGAGCATTATTATTAGTTAATGAAGAATTAAAACCATCTCTAAAAGCAAAAGGTTGGCTAACAAGAGACGCTAGGTCAAAAGAAAGAAAGAAGCCAGGTTTGAAAAAGGCGAGAAAGGCACCACAATGGTCAAAACGTTAAGCTCACGACAACAGTCCGTCTATATCTGTTGTTTATATATAAAACATCCCTTTAGTAAAGGGATGTTTTAGTTTTATTGACAAAAAATAAATTTTGTGTTAATAATTACTATTACGTTCATTTTATTATACCAAAGGAGGAAAAAAATGAGAACTGTTTCCGAGGTTTCCGAAGGGCTCAACTACAAAAAGTTTCTTTATCTAGCAGAAAAGGATAGACATATTTTTCGCTTGGAAGAAATAATGCCAGAAAGTTTTTTGTTTATTTCTTTAACAGAACATGACTTTGCCCTTGGAAAAAATGATTTTTCAACTCCAGCCTATGCCGACCCTTTTAATTCTATTCAGGAAGCATTAATAGCGATTGATTCAATTGCTACTGTTTATGAATTCTCTGAAAGAAGGGAGTATATTGAATTTTTGCTTGAAAAGTTTCAAAAATATCTTGATTGCTATAAAGGTATTTGGGCAGAATGATCTCAGGGCCTTGTCTTTTTTTTAGAAGACAAGGCTTTTATTTTTAGCTAATATTATTTAAATACTTGTGGTATAGACGATTGCGTATTATAATATATTTATTAAATAATAATATTGTTATGTCTGTATTAGTTAAGAATATCGCTCAAAATACTTCATATTTTACGCTGGCTTTGATTTTTCAGAAAGTCATTTCCTTTGCTTACTTTGCATTTTTGGCTAGGTATTTGGGCCCTGAACAATTAGGACAGTATTTTTTTGCTATTTCTTTTACTGTTATTTTCGGGATTATTATTGATATTGGTATCGCTAATGTTTTAACAAGAGAAGTCGCCAAGGACCAAGAATCTTCATCAAAACTTATTTCAAATATTTTAGCTATAAAACTCCCATTGATGTTATTGTCTTGGTTGCTTATTTTTGTTTTTACTTTTTTACTGGGTTATGATGGAATTTTGAAATACCTTATTTTAATATCAACTCTTTCTGTAACCCTGGATTCTTTTACTTATACTTTTTTTGCTGTAAGCAGAGGTCATCATAATTTGGCTTATGAAAGTATCTCTTCTGTTGTTTTTCAGTTGATTGTTTTTGTATTTGGTATGTTTTTTTTAATTTCCGGCTACAACATACTGTTTGTTATGAGTGCTCTTCTTGTAGCAAGTTTATTTAATTTTACATATTCTATTTTACTTCTTAAATTAAAATGGAAAATAAGATTTTTTGAAAAAGTTGAGGTTGGGGTTATTAAAAATATCTTGATAATAAGTTTACCATTCGGTATCTTTGCTGGATTCCAAAGGCTTTATATGTATCTAGATACTGTTCTTTTGAAAATGTTGGCTAGTGATTATCACGTCGGACTATATCAAGTCGCTTTCAAGATTATTTTTTCTCTACAATTTCTACCAATGGCTTTTATAGCTTCTCTTTATCCTGCCATGAGCGCCTATTGGAAAAAAGATAAGACTCAGCTTTCTATTACTTTTGAAAGAGCTTTCTCTTATCTTCTTATTATTTCACTTCCTATTACTTTCGGTATTACTTTTTTATCTTCAAAAATAGTAATTATTTTTTCAACCGGCAGTTCTGATTTTAGTGAAGCTGTTTTACCTTTGATTATAATAATTGCTTCACTACCTTTTATTTTTCTAAATTTCCCAATCGGCTCTCTTTTAAACGCTTGTGATAGACAGAAATTAAACACCATGAACATGGGGATAGCTTTGTTTTTTAGTATTGTCTTAAATATTGTTTTGATACCAAAATACCAAGCAGTTGGAGCTAGTATTACGGTCCTTGCTACAAATATTATAATGTTTATACTTGGAATGCTGCAAATACCAAAAATTACAAAGATAGATTTTGGAAAAATTTCTAAAATATTTTTTAAAACTATTTTGGCGTCCCTATTAATGAGTGTCTTCGTTTTTTATTTAAAGGATTACCTAAATATATTTTTAGTTGTGAGCTTGTCGGGATTTTTGTATTTTATTTTCTTGTATCTTCTGAGAGGGTTTGATAAGAGTGATATAATTAGTATTTATAATTCATTTTTAAAAAAGTCATAATGAATATTTTATTATTTACATTAGAATACAAACCTTTTGAAGGAGGAGTTGCCAAATATTACTCTGAATTATTTAAAAATTGGCCAGACAAAGATATTTTTGTTTTGACTCAAAAAGTTTCCGAACCCCAAGAAGAGTCAAAAAGAATTTTAAGAGAAAAATTGGTTTCCCCAATATTTTCTTGGTTTTCTTCTTTTAGGGTCTTAATCAAAAATATAAAAAAAAGAAATATCCAGCATGTCATAGTGGGACAAGTTCTCCCTCTGGGGACTGTTGTTTGGATGCTTTCTTTTTTTATGAAATTTGACTATTCTGTTATACTCCACGGAATGGACTACGCCTTTTCTCAAAAAAAGATAAGAAAAAAAATACTAGCAAAAAATATTTTGAAAAAATCTACAAAGATTATTTGTGGGAATTCATATTTGGAAAATTTATTAAAGAATGATTTTCCAGACTTATCTCATAAAATATTTACTGTCAACCCAGGCGTAGATTCAAGAGAAATTAGTTTTAATAAAAAAAAATCTCCTCAGTTTATTTTGATTTTTTTGGGAAGATTGGTTTTGAGAAAGGGGATTGACCGAGTAATAGAGGCCATATCTCTTATGGATGAGACGATTTATGGTGACATAAAATTTTATATTGCAGGGACGGGACCTGATGAAAACTATTTGAAAAATCTTTCTAAAGACAAAAGAATTGTTTTTTTAGGCAGGGTTGATGAAAACAAAAAGTGGGAATTATTAACGAATTCGGAGGTTTTTGTGATGCCGACTCGTGAAATAGAGGGAGATTTTGAAGGTTTTGGAATAGTTTATTTAGAGGCTAATATTGCCGGTATCCCAGTTATTGCATGTGATTCCGGAGGTGTTTCGGATGCTGTTTCTAATATGGAAAATGGCATACTGCTTGAGGATGATAGCCCAGAAAAAATTAAAAATGCTATAATAAGCTTATATGAAAACCCTGACCTCAGAAAAAGGCTAGGTGAACATGGTAGAGAAAGAGCTTTGCGTGAGTTTTCTTGGCTTAGTCAAATAAATAAAATACATAAAATTATTAAAAATGATATCAATAATAATCCCAATTTATAATCAGGCGAAGAAGATACCCGAATGTCTTGATAGTATAGCTAGGCAGTCTTATATGAACTACGAGATTATAGTTGTTAATGATGGTTCAAAAGACAAGCTTGGAAGAGTCTTGGAGAAATATAAAAAATTGTTTTCACCAAGAATGAAAATTATTCATCAAAAAAATCAAGGAGCCAATGTGGCCAGGAATAATGGTTTTAAAGCTTCAAAAGGAGAATTCTTGCTTTTTTGTGATGCTGATATAGTAATGAAGGGAAATATGCTTGAAAAAATGCTTCATAAAATTCATAAAGAAAATGTTTCTTATGTTTATTCATCTCATAAATTTGGTTTTAAGAAATTTAGACTTTGGGCTTTTGATGAAGAAAGATTAAAGCAAATGCCTTATATCCACACCACATCTCTCATCCGTCGTGAAGATTTCCCTGGATTTGATGAGAATATTAAAAGACTGCAGGACTGGGATCTTTGGCTCACTATGCTAGAAAATGGTAAGAAGGGTTTTTGGATTGATGATTATTTGTTTGAAGTAAAAGATGGTGGAACTATGAGCTCCTGGATGCCCGGATTTTTTTATAGAATTTTTCCATTTCTGCCCAAAGTGAAAAAATATAAAAAATCAGTTGCGATTATTAAAAAAAAGCATAATCTAATATAAATTTATGAAAACGAAAATTTTATTATTATTTATTTTGTTTTTCTCTGTCGCTGGATGCTCTTCTTCTTCTGTTTATGATAATTATATTGAAATTAACAATAAAAAAATAAATTTAATTGGTGTTGCTGATAATAGTGATCTGTCTTATATGGGCCTGAGTTTTAGAGAATCAATTTGTGAGAATTGTGGAATGCTTTTTCCCTTTGAAGAAAAGTCTGAAAAAACCTTCGTAATGAGAGATATGCTTTTTCCATTAGATATTATTTGGATAAGTGATGATATTATTGTTAAGATAGATAAAAATCTTCCACCAGAGGGGTCAAATCCAAAAAACTTCTATAAATCAGAGACACCTGTTAATTTTGTATTAGAAGTGAATGGTGGTTTTACAGATGATTATAATATAGGCGTTGGAGATAAAGTAAATTTTAATCTTATTGGCTATGACTTTGATAAATAAAAAATTTACTACTGCTTTTGCCGCTATATTTTTGCTAGAGATTGCTTCTTTGTTTGCTTTTTTAGTCCCAGAGTTCAATATATTGGCCCTCTCAATAATATTTGTTTTTATATTATTCCTTTCCCTGAAAAATCTGGAATATGGTCTCTGGTTCTCATTTGCCGAGCTTATAATTGGCTCAAAAGGTCACCTTTTTTATGGCAGTTTTTTTGGGTTTGTGGTATCTCTTAGAATGGCTATATGGCTCGCTGTCTTGTTGGCTTTCTTTATTTCTATATCTATCGTAGTTTATAAAAAAGCTATTATAAAAAATGAATCTTTAAAAACCTTTTTGAAAAACACAGGTGAGCATATTTTTAAAACAAAATTTTTGAAGCTTTATTTCGGATTGTTCTTTTTTGTAATTTTTTCTTTGCTGATTGCTTTTTTGAAGTCCAATGAATTCGTAAATATTTTTTCTGATTTTAATTCATGGCTTTTTCTATTTTATGTTTTTCCTGTTTATTATGTATTTTATGATAATTTAAATAAAATAGAGAGTCTTTTTTCAATAGCTCTGGCTTCTTTTTTGTGGGTTTTTGTAAAATCTTTTTTTCTTTTATATCTTTTTTCTCATAATATCTTGACCCTGGTACCAACAATCTATCTCTGGATTAGAAAGACAGGAGTAGGGGAAATAACGCAAATGGATAGCGGATTTACTAGAATTTTCTTTCAGTCACATATTTATTTTATACCGCTTTTCTTCTTTTTCTTTTTTCTCTTTTTAGATAAATGGCAAAAAAATAAAAATCGCTTAAATAAAGAAATTATTTTTTATTTTCTTTTTAGTGTTATGGCTTTTTCTGTGAATCTTTTAACTTTTTCTCGTAGTAATTGGGTTGGATTAATTATAGGGGGATTTGTTGTTTTGGTAGTTTTTGTTTACTTGAAGAATTATAAAAAAATATTATATTCCCTAGGATCACTTGTCTTAATTTTTGTTTTTTCAGTTTTTTTAATTACAGCAACTATTAAATTTCCTTTCCCTGATCCAGAAGCAGATTTTGAAACAAGCTCTCTGATAGCAGAAAGAGCAAAACAAATAAGGGAAGAGGCCGGCGTTGCTTCTCGTTGGGCATTGCTCAGGCCTTTGCTAGAAGAGGCTATGAATAGTCCTTTCTTGGGGGCAGGTTTTGGAAAAACGGTTACCTATATTTCTTCTGACCCTAGAGTTTTGGAAACAAGCCCTAACGGTATTTATGAAACCTTTGCTTTTGAATGGGGGTGGATTGATATGTGGCTGAAACTTGGTTTGTTTGGTCTTTTGTTTTATTTTTACTTTTTCTTTGAACATATCAAACTAATTGTCAAAAAAATAAAGTCAGAAAAAAAATACGAGATAGTAACTTTCACTTTTTTTATTGGACTAGTCTCAATATTTGCAGTTAATTTTTTTAGCCCTTATTTTAATCATCCGTTGGGATTTGGTTTTTTGATTTTTTCTTCAATTTTACTTGAAGACTAAAAATATTATATTATAAATTATAAAGACATTTAATATTAGTATAAAATAAAGACTTGCTTAATTTGAGTTTTTGCTGTATATTATCTACTATATTTAAAATCACTAATCTAAATACTTGGCTAAAAATCAAGTATTTTTTAAAAAAATGACTGAACAAATTATCTCAAAAGACGGCTATGAAAAATTGCAAAAAGAGTACGATTTTTTAACAAAAGAAAAAAGAAGGGAAATAGCAGATAGAATTCAAAAAGCAAAAGACATGGGCGATCTGAGCGAAAATGCAGAGTATTCAGAAGCTAAAGATGCCCAAGCCTTAAACGAAGGAAGGATAATAGAATTAGATAGCTTATTAAAAAATCTTACGGTAGTTGAAGGAAAGGTAAAAAATGAGATTTCTTTGGGCTCGGTTATAACTGTAGAGGCGGATGGAAAAGAAAAAACCTTTGAAATAGTTAGTTTTAATGAGGTTGATCCGGTTCAGGGAAAAATCTCAAATGAGTCGCCAATTGGAAGATCTTTTTTAGGAAAAAATAAGGGAGATATAGTTGAGGTAGAAACCCCAAGAGGTATTATAAGTTACAAAATAGTAAAAATAGCATAACTAAAAAGACCTCCTTGAAAAAGGAGGTCTTTTTTTTGACTAATATTCAAAAATATTATATTATAAGATAAGAGAAAAGAGCGAATATTAGTTCGTATTTTTAGATTTTATATATGAAAAATGAAAAATTAAGCGAAATTGAGGAAAGAAAAATTAAGCTAGATTTAATTAAAGAAAGAGGTATCAACCCTTATGCCTCAAAAAACAATAGAACTCACAAAATAAGTGAAATTTTTATTGATTTTGAAAAAAACCTAGAGTCAAAAAAGGAATTTATAATAAGTGGAAGATTGAAAAGCAATAGAACCCATGGGAACTTGACTTTTTCTAACCTAGAAGATGCATCTGGCAAAATTCAGATAGCTTTAACCAAGAAAGATATCGGGGATGATTCGTATAAAGATTTTGTGAAACTGATTGATATGGGTGACTTTGTGGAAGTCGCTGGTTTTTGTTTTTTGACTCACAAAAATGAAAAATCTCTAATGGTAAAAAGTTGGCGCCTGCTAAGTAAGGCCATTAGACCATTGCCAGAGAAGTATCATGGCTTGAAAGACGAAGATAAAAAGCAAAGATTTAGAGAGTTGGAGATGATTTCTGACAGAGAAGCTTATCATAGATTTAAAAAAAGATTTGAAGCCACTCGGGTAATTAGAGAATTTATGTGGTCTCATGATTTTGTAGAAGTTGAAACGCCAATTCTTCAAAATGTTTATGGTGGAACTTACGCTAAGCCTTTTACTACTTATTATCATGGACTTGATCAAGATTTTTATTTGCGTATTGCTCCAGAGATGTTTTTGAAAAGAACAGTCACTGGTGGTTTTGAACGTATTTTTGAAATAGGGAAGTGCTTTCGTAATGAAGGCATGGGACCAGCTCATTTGCAGGAATTTACTATGTTTGAATTTTATTGGCCATATGTTGACTATAATTATTTAATGGATTTTACTGAAAAATTAGTTTCAGAAGTAGTGGAGAAGGTTTATAAAAATTTTACAGTTAAATATGGAGAAAATGAAATTGATTTTAAACCTCCTTATCCAAGAAAAACATTTAATGATTTATTAAAAGAGCATCTTGGCGTTGGCAGTGATGATCTGGATACCGAAGAAAAAATAGAAAAATTTGTTAAGGATAATAATTTATCTGCAAAAGTTAATTTGGCAGACAAGATAGGGTGGCCCGCTAAAATTGACGAGCTTTACAAGAAGACAGTTAGAAATAAATTGATTAACCCTGTTTTTGTAACCGATTATCCAAAGGAGCTAATGGCTCTAGCTAAAACAAAAGAAGATGAACCAAAGAAAGTAGCTACTTTTCAACTTGTTATAAATACTTGGGAAATGATGAAAGCCTATAATGAGCTAAATGATCCTATTGATCAAAGAGAACGTTTTGAGGCACAAGAAAGACTTGTTGTGGAAGGAGATGAAGAGGCTATGCCCTTTGATCATGATTTTGTAGAGTCCATGGAATACGGAATGCCACCAATGGCAGGATGGGGTATGGGGCTTGATAGATTTTTTGCTCTACTTGAAGGTGAGGAGAATATTCGTGACATGGTATTGTTTCCTACTATGAAAAGGCTTCATAAACTAAAAGTGGATACAATGCCAGTTAAAGCAGAATTTGGTGATGTAGAATTAACGCACAATAAAAAAGAAAAATTAGATTTTGGAATTGATTATAAAAGAGCAAGAGAGATTTTTGATAAATATATTTCAGACGAAAATTCAAAATTTCATTCTATAGAGTCTGAGGCCGTTATGCGCGGTCTAGCTAAGCATTTTGGCGAAGATGAAGACCAGTGGGGGATAGCAGGTCTTTTGCATGACATAGATTGGGATGAAACAAAAAATGATTTGAAAAATCACACCAAAAGATCTGAAGAAATATTGAAGAGCGAAGGAGCTTCAGACGATTTGATTAGAGTGGTTCAGTCGCACGCTTATGGAAATAAAGAATGTGGAGATAATTCTGATAAAGAGAGAAGCTTTCGTATAGAACACGCACTAGCTGCCGCCGAGTCAGTTACTGGACTTATTGTGGCTTCAGCTAAAATGCAACCAGACAAAAAATTAGCTAGTGTAAAATTGAGTTCTCTCAAAAAGAAATTCAAACAAAAAGCTTTTGCCGCTAATTGTGATAGGGAGATTATTATGGAATGTGAAAAAATCGGCCTTACAATTGATGAGTTTCTTGAAATTTCACTTAAATCTTTACAAGAAATTTCAGATCAAATAAATTTATAAAAATGGAAATAGAATACGAAGCTACTTTTGGAAACATAGATAAAGAAAAAATAAGAGAAAGACTAAAGAAGGCTGGAGCGAAATTAATAAAAAAAGAATTTTTGCAGAAAAGAGTAACCTTTAAACCACCAGAAGGAAGCTTAGAAAAAAAATCATGGGCGAGAGTAAGAGACGAGGGTGATAAGATAACAATGAGTCTAAAGACAATTTTGCCAGGTAGTATAGAGGGTCAAAAAGAAATTCAATTAGTAGTAGATTCTTATGACAAGGCAGCTAGTTTCCTGGAAAGCTCAGGATTTGAAAAAAAATCATATCAAGAAACCCTTAGAGAATTATGGATACTAGACGAGGTGGAAGTAACCATTGACACTTGGCCCTATTTGGAACCGATTTTGGAGGTAGAGGGAAAAAATGAAAATGATGTAAAAAAAGTTTCTGAAAAAATAGGTCTTAATTACTCTGAAGCAATTTTTGAAGGTATAGATCATTTCTATAACTTAAAATACGGCACAGATAAATTTGAAATTAACAATAAAATTCCATTGATTACATTTGATTCCCCAAATCCTTTTATAAAATAATTTTTTAATAATATGTTAGACATAAAATACATTCGTGAGAATGCCGGAAGTATACAGGAGGCTGCTAATAATAAAAATATTGATATAAATATCAACGTTCTTTTGGATCTTGATAGGGAAAGAAGATCTCTATTGTCTGAAATTGAAGATTTGCGATTCAAAAAAAACGAATTAGCTAAGGCAGCTAAGGGGGCGCGACCGAGTGAAGAGCAAATAGAAGAAGGAAAAAAGATAAAAGAAAAAACAGCCGAGCTAGAAAATAATCTAAAAGAAATTGACGCCAGTTATTTTGATCTCATGGTTCGCGTGCCAACCATTCCATCTCCTGACACCCCGGTTGGCAAAAGTGAAGATGAGAATGTAGAAATTGAAAAGTGGGGTACACCCAGAGTTTTTGATTTTAAACCTAAAACGCACATAGAACTGGGCCGTGACTTGGAACTACTAGATTTAGAGAGAGGGGCTAAAATAGCCGGCTACAGAGGTTATTTTGTTCGTAATGAGGCCGTGATGCTACAGATGGGTCTTATGATGTTTGCCTTGGATAAACTAGTTACCAAGGGTTTTTCACCAATGATTCCTCCGACGCTTACTAAGGCTTTTCCACTCTTTGGTAGTGGTTATTTTTCTGGACGTGAATATAACTCAGAAAAAGATGAAATTTATAAAGTTGAAAATAATGAAAAGAATGCCGATGGCACAAACGCTAAAGAAGATAAGTTTTTAATTGGGACAGCCGAGCCATCACTTCTTGCTTTTTACTCTGATGAGATAATAGATGAAAAAGACCTGCCTTTAAAAATGTGCGGTTACTCTCAGTGTTATAGATCTGAGATTGGTAGCTATGGAAAAGATACCAAGGGGATTTATAGGGTTCATGAGTTTATGAAAGTTGAGCAAGTATGTATTACAAAAGCAAATATTGAAGAGGCAAATAAAATTCATCAAGAGATGGTAGAAATTGGGAAAGAGATTCATCGTGACCTGGAATTACCTTATAGACTTCTATCTATCTGCACGGGAGATATGAGTGCCGGAAAATATAAAATGTTTGATATAGAAGCCTGGATTCCAAGTAGAGACGGATATGGTGAAACAGGCTCAGCTTCAAATTTTCTAGACTGGCAATCAAGAAGGTTGAACGTTCGCTACAGAGATAAAGACGGGGAAATAAAACATGTTTACATGTTAAATAATACAGCTCTCCCTAGTCCTAGGATGATGATTGCTATTTTAGAAAACTATCAAAATGAAGATGGCTCTATAACTGTTCCGAAGGTTTTGCAAAAATACATGCCGGGTGGAAAAACAGTAATTCAAAAAAATAATTAACTAATTATATTTGTATATGGAAAAAATAAAAATTGCTCTTCTTTCTGGTGGTATGTCGCAAGAAAAAGAAGTATCAAAAAAAACGGGTGATGTTATATTTGAAGCTCTTGATAAAGAAAAGTATGAAGTTTTTAGGTATGATCCTAATGAGGACTTGATGAAGATTTTTATTGATGCCAGTACAAATAAATTTGATATAGTTTTTCCTGCTTTGCATGGTACTTTTGGAGAGGATGGAAGCTTGCAAGGAATGTTTGATTTATTAAAAGTTCCTTATGTTTTTTCTGGTCTTTTAACCAGTGCTATTTCTATGAATAAATACACCGCAAAACTAATAGCTAAAAGTATTGGTATAAATGTGGCTAATGATATGATAGTGAAAAGAGGGGAGAAGATTAGCACAAGAGAAATTATCTCTGTTTTATCTCTACCGATTGTTGTAAAACCAATGCGACAAGGGTCTTCTATTGGAGTTTCTATGGTGCACACAAAGGAAGAACTTGAAGATGCTATTGCGAAAGCCTTGGAACATGATAACGAAGCCTTGCTCGAGTCATGCGTAAAAGGTAGAGAGTTTACAGTTGCCATTATCGGAAATGATGTTCCTGACGCACTTCCGGTAATTGAAATAATACCGAAAATATCCACATGGTTTGACTATAATTCTAAATATGAGGATGGAGGGGCTGACGAGATTTGCCCCGCTGTTATCCCTGATGAGCTTAAAAACTCTTTACAAAACGCAGCATTAGACATTTACAAAAAACTAGGATGCCGGGATTTAGGTAGAGCTGATTTTATAGTTGATTCGTCTACGGAAATAGTTTATTTTATAGAAATGAATACCATACCTGGCATGACTCCTAATAGTCTGGTCCCAAAGGCAGCGAAAGAAGCAGGAATAAGTCTGCCAACCCTTCTTAATAGAATTATTGAAGACGCCATAGCTGATAGAAATAAGAAATAGCTTTTTTAAAAAACATAATTTTAATATTATGTTTAGAGATAAAAATAAAATAAATAGCAGAAAGGGGAGTGGTAAATATATAAGTAAAAAGACTTATGAGAATCCCTATTTTCATTCTGTAAAAAAGACAAGTACGCGTAGCTCTAGTCCTCTTTTTTCATGGAAAAAAAAGTTTTTATTTTTTATTTTTTTATTTTTTATTAT
>RRYU01009504.1_pt1 | contig 12633 bp, 14 predicted proteins | sample 2162651 | NCBI WGS metagenome assembly RRYU01 (sample SAMN10267283, study PRJNA491782) | microbial mat metagenome | isolation source: biomat in the production well | place: Japan: Minami-Kanto gas field, natural gas well KTG3 | collected 2017-06 | reverse complement strand
ATCTCCGAAAGACCTCAATCCTCTGTGAGGATTACGACGGCATTATCGGTTAATGGTATCGGCATCGTGAGCAGATTGCGACACTGCAAGCATTGATAACTAAATGAACGATATGGCCCATCGAAACGAAGAAGATCACCCATCAACAACCTCCTGTTGATAGTCCAATGTCGCTTGATGTCGAAGACGCAACCGTGCATCAGTATAGCGCATCACACGATCAAGGTACCAGCGAGCAGCCGCTTGTCGCGTTGGAAACTGGTCTTTTTGTGGCTCAAACGCATCAGTTGCTTGTTGCGATGCTTGATCAAAAAGCGTTCTAAGAGTCAATTCGCGTAGCTGAAAGAAGGATGGTGATGGCCGCACACAATGCGGAGGGATCGCCGCCCTTCCCCCGCCCGCAGCGCCTCCCCCAACGTCCGCCGCCGCACCGTCGCACCCCAGCGCGGATCTTGTTTGATCTCCACCAGATCACCCAGGTCGATCTTCCCGGCAGTGAGAACTCGCGTCCATCCATCCGCTGCACCCGCGCCAGCCAGAGGAGCAGGTTGCGTACCGCACTCGCCTGGTACAACTGCACCTGCGCGGCCGCCTACCCCACCCGCCGCGCCCGCCGACAGCCGTGGTAGCGCACTAACCAGGCAATCACCGGCTCGACCTGCCAGCGCCGCTTCAAGAGGGCGATCCCTTCCGGACTCTGGTTGAGCCTCGCCCGTGCGCAGGAAGGGGTGATAGCCCGACATGAAGACGCTGCGGTGTCCGTTCGGCTTCGCCTCGGCGTCCCGACACTGGTTCCAGACCGGGCATCCCTGGCAGTGGGACGCCAAAAAGCGGCGTCACGGTGGTCACCATAGCCACCGCAGAGAGCACAGAGGGACGCAGAGATCTGGGTTTCGTACTCTCTGGGATGACAACATCGGGTTCTTCCTCTGCCTCACTCTGCGTCCTCTGCGGTCAACAACCGGGAGCATGTAAAGCGTGCGCCTGCCAGCAGCGGGCGAGGCGCAGGCTGAGATGACGCAGCAGATGGGCGCCCGCTGCCTTCGACAAGCTCAGGCAGCGGAAAGCCGCCGGCGGTGGCTGAACCTGTCGAAGCCATGCGGCGCGGTGGTGCATCATGACCGGCTAGAAGCCGGTGCTACCTTTGCATGTAACAGAATGCCTGTGGGTTTTGGTAGAGACAGCCCGACAAGCCGTCTCTACGGCTGTTTAATGATCTCAATATCAATAGTAATATCTATATCATCCCCCACCAGCAGGCCACCCGTCTCTAGGGCGACATTCCACTCCAACCCCCAATCTTTACGATTGATACGCGCCGTTGCACTGAATCCGGCACTCATTGTGCCCGATGGTGACTTGGATTGGCCGTTGTAGTCGGTGTGCAATACGACCTCGCGTGTAACCCCCCGAATGGTGAGATCTCCATAGATCTTGCCTCGGTTCGTCCCTGATACCTCGATCCGTTTGCTGGTAAAGGTCATGGTGGGGAAGGTCGCAGCATCCAGGAAGTCGTTCGACTTGAGGTGGGTGTCGCGCTGCTCGTTCATCGTATTGATGCTGGCAATATCCACACTGACCTCAACCGAGGAGTTGGTGGGGTTCTGCTCATCGAAGTTGACGGTACCCTGGAACTGTTCAAAATGGCCATGGGTGCGGGAGATCATCAGGTGGCGTACTGAAAAAGCAACCTGGGAGTGGGCGGTATCTATCGTCCATGTCATAGGAAAGGCTCCTTACGATTCATAGCTATACGCATACTACCGTTATAACATGGTTGTGTACTCTGAACAATGCTTGTTGCATGTCAACCTCATTGACGCTAATGGCTGGCAACCGTATAATGCCGCCAATAGGCTGAAGGCCGGGGAGAGGCGGGCATCATGAAACTCTTGATCTTTGTTACTGACGACGCCCACGCGGATGCAACGGTAGATGCGCTGGTGGAGCAGGGGCTACGGGTAACCCAACTTGCGACCACGGGAGGCTTTTTGCGCCGGGGTAATACGACGCTGCTGGTGGGCTTGGAGGATACCCAAGTGGAGCGCACGATAGGCATCGTGCGGCAAGCAGCGCCGGGGGCACTCGCATTGGCAATGGATCTGGAACGATACGAACGCTTATGATCAAACGGATTGCGATTGTGGGTGCCGGGGCGATTGGTGGCTACATGGGCGCACGCTTAGCTCTCGCCGGGGCTGATGTCACCCTGATTGCGCGGGGCGCTCACTTGGCGGCGATCCAGCGCGATGGGTTAACAGTGACCTACGCCGATGGCCATACGGAGGTGGCGCACCCCGCCTTGGCTACCGACGATATGGCTGCGGCTGGGCCGCAAGATGCGGTGATCGTGGCTGTCAAGACCCAGACTCTTCCTGCGTTGGCGGCTTCTATGCGGGTACTCTACCACCCCAATACCGCTGTCATCTTTGCCCAGAATGGTATCCCCTGGTGGTACTTCATGGGTCACGCTGGCCCCTATGCTGGCCATCGTATTGAGACGGTAGATCCCGGTGGGCAGATTGCAGCCGCCATTGAGTATGAGCGCGTGATTGGCTGTGTGGTCTATCCCGCTGCAGCTATCGAGCGCCCCGGTGTTATCCGCCACATTGAGGGCAACCGCTTCACCATCGGTGAGCCGGATGGGAGCCGCAGTGAACGGATTCTTGCACTCTCCCAACTCTTCAGTGCCGCTGGGATGAAGGCTCCTGTGCGCCCCGATATTCGTAACGAAATCTGGATCAAACTGCTGGGTAATCTCTCGATCAATCCGATTAGTGCCCTCACCCGCGCTACGGTGGATCGTATCATTGCCGATCCCGCCACCCGCGACCTGCTGCGCGCCATGATGGGCGAAGCCCAACAGGTGGCCGAAATCCTCGGTATCCGCTTCCCGATCACGATTGAGCGCCGTATCCAAATGGCTGAGGCGATTGGTGCCCATAAGACCTCGATGCTCCAGGATGTTGAGGCCGGGAAACCGACCGAGGCCGATGCGCTCGTGGGTGCAGTGGCCGAGTTGGGTCGCCTCGTAGGGGTGCCTACTCCCCATATTGATGCGATCTATGCGAGTGTGAAGCTGCTTGAGCAGGTGGTGAATACTCCGTAGGCGGTCGGTTAAGAAGGAGCGCATGGGGCGCGTCACGACGCGCCCCTACAGCCGCACAGGGTAGCACCGGCTTCCAGCCGGTCACGATGCACCACCGACCGGCTAGAAGCCGGTGCTACATCCCCACCAAAAATGTTGTTAGCGCGAAGAAGTCTTGGAACGCGGCGCGGGGCTTCGACAAGCTCAGCCACCGCGCCGCTGCCGGTAGCTGAGCCTGTCGAAGCTGAGCTTGTCGAAGCTGAGTCTGTCGAAAGCAGCACAGGGCATGTGCAAAGTCACCTCCGGTGGGGTTTCGGGGTGGCGAAGCCACCCCCGAAGATCTTTTTTGTTGTTGTTTTGCGGCTTCGCCGCAAAACAACAACAAAAAGTGGGGATTGGGGCGTAGCCCCAAGGACTTTGCACATGCCCTGGAAAGCGGCATGTTTTCTGCTAACAAAATGTTTCTCTCTGCCGTATAATAAGCCCTCATGTTAAACACCCGTTAAGGCAAGCCTCCTCTGCTGCAACCTTGAAAGCAGGGCAATAAGGCAGGACAATAGTCATCCCCGATGGATCTAGGTGGGGATGATTTCCTATGGTAAGATCAAACGTGTGCTCGCCCAACGACGTGCGGGTGCTGCAAGCAGACAGGAGCCGTCATGTCGTCCGATCGGATCTCGCGCCGCGTCCACACAGTCCCCGCTTCCGGTATTCGCCGCTTCTTTGACATTGCGGCAACGATGCCCGATGTCATTTCGCTTGGTGTGGGCGAGCCAGATTTTATTACCCCCGCTGATATTCGGGCTGCTGGGCAGCGTTCGATTGATCTCTCAACTTCCTATACTTCCAATTCGGGGCTGATCGAGCTGCGTGAGGCGCTCTCTGAGCATCTCTATGGGCGGTATGGTGTCCGCTACGACCCCGAAACCGAGTTGTTGATTACGGTGGGGGTGAGTGAGGCGATGATCAACACCGGCTTGGCTGTTCTTGACCCCGGTGATGAGGTGTTGGTGCCGGAGCCATGCTTCGTCGCCTACACGGCCAGTATCATCTTCGCCGATGCTAAGCCGGTCTTCATTCCTACTACCGCTGCTGATGGCTTCCAGGTCTCGGCGGCGGCGTTGGAGGCAGCGATTACGCCGCGTACCAAAGCGATCCTGATCGGCTTCCCCAACAACCCGACCGGTGCGGTGATGAGCCGCGAGCGGCTGTTGGAGGTGGCCGAGGTGGCGGAGCGGCATAATCTCCTGGTGATCTCGGACGAGATCTACGACCGACTCATCTATGGGGTGGAGCATGTCTGCTTCCCGGCGCTGCCCGGTATGCGTGAGCGCACGGTGCTGTTGGGCGGCTTCTCGAAAGCCTATGCGATGACGGGGTGGCGGCTGGGTTGGTTGGCCGCACCAGAGGACATCACCACAGCGGTGCGTAAGGTTCATCAGTATGCGATCATGTCGGCTCCGACGATGAGCCAGCATGCCGGCCTCTATGCGCTACAGCACGGTGATGCGAGTGTGCGCGAGATGGTGGCTGAGTATGATCGCCGCCGTAAGGTGATTGTGCATGGGCTGAATAGTATCGGTTTGCCCACCTTTGAGCCGCAGGGCGCCTTCTATGCCTTCCCCTCGATTGCTCACCTGGGGATGACGAGCGATCAGTTCTGTGACCGGCTCTTGCAGGAGGAGCAGGTTGCGGTGATTCCTGGCGACTCATTCGGGCCGAGTGGGGCCGGGCATGTGCGGGCATGTTACGCAACCGCGATGGACAAAATTGAGGAGGCGTTGGAACGGATCGAGCGTTTTGTGCGTCGGGTTTCGTGATCGGAATCTGAGATCGGCCAGGTGTCTTCACCTGGCCGATCTTTATCATGAGAGGAGGTTCGTATGCACGACTCGAATAGTTCGTCTCTCCCCCCAGCTGTACAGGTTGATAGCGATCTCCACTGCGCTCTCACAGGGCGGCGTCTCAATGCCGATGAAGCCTACTGGGCACCTCCGCTCGTCACAACTGGCGAGTTGATCGGGACGATCTGGCGTACTCTGCTTACGAACCCCGCTGATATGAGCCGCATCCTCATGGAGGAGCCAACCAATGTGCCCTACGCTCCCGAAGCTCGCCAGGAGTTGGCCCGCCGTCGCTCCACTGAGCAGGCCAAGCTGTTGGGAGTGTTGCTGCTGGTGGCCGCGTTGGTGATCGTTCCGATTGTGCTGCTGTTGGGGTGACAACGTAGCAACATCCAACAGATTATCCAATCCGGGTATAATAGCCCTAGCAGGCGCACCACGCGCTCATATGGATCTGCCCAACACTATCTGCCCTGAGGAGCGAGCAACTATGCCCAAGGAAGTTATTACCACCCGGTCTAACGATTATAACCAGTGGTACCTCGATATTGTGCGCGAAGCTGACTTGGCCGAGGTGGCTGAGGTGGTGCGTGGGTGTATCGTCTTTAAGCCGACGGGTTGGGCGATCTGGGAGATGATGCAGCGTGGCCTTGATGATCGCATTAAGGAGACGGGCCATAGTAATGTCCAGTTTCCTTTGCTCATCCCCAAGAGTTTCATTATGAAGGAGGCTGAGCACGTGGATGGCTTCGCGCCCGAAGTGGCCGAAGTGACCCGTGCCGGGGGTGAGGATCTCACCGAGCCGTATGTGATTCGTCCGACGAGCGAGACGATTATTGGCCACTTCTATAGTAAGTGGATTCGCTCCTACCGCGATCTGCCCCTGCTCTATAACCAGTGGTGTAACGTCATGCGCTGGGAGATGCGTACCCGCCCCTTCCTACGTACCTCGGAGTTCATCTGGCAAGAGGGCCATACCGCCCACGTGAATGAGGCTGAAGCAGAGGCCGAGACGCTCAAGATTCTGCATGAGGTCTATGCCGATTTTGCCGAGCAGATGATGGCTGTGCCGGTCATCCGTGGCCTCAAGACCGAGAATGAGAAGTTTCCCGGTGCGCTGCGCTCCTACTGTATCGAGGCGATGATGCAGGATGGCCGTGCGCTCCAAGCCGGTACGTCCCACAACCTGGGTCAGAACTTCGCTAAAGCCTTCGATATTACCTATACCGACCATAACAATACCGTTCAGCATGCATGGACGACCAGTTGGGGCGTCAGTACGCGCCTCATTGGGGCACTCATCATGACCCACTCGGACGATGAGGGGTTGGTGATCCCGCCCCGCCTCGCGCCCATCCAGGTCGTGGTGGTGCCGATCTTCAAGAATGATGCCGAACGCGAAAAGGTGATGGCTACGGTTCATACCCTGACTGCCGCATGGAAGGGTGTGCTGCGCTTCAAGATTGATGACCGCGATAACCTCTCTCCGGGATTCAAGTTTAACGAGTGGGAGATGAAGGGTGTCCCGGTACGCATTGAGGTTGGCCCTAAGGATGTCGAGAAGGGTAGCGTCGCAATGGCTCGCCGCGACATCCCCGGACGCGAGGGCAAGAGCTTTGTGCCCCAAGAGGGTCTGACTGAGCGTATCCGCGATCTGCTTGAGGAGATCCAGCAGGCACTCTTCCAACGTGCGCTGCGCTTCCGTGAGGAGCATAGCGCCGATGTGCAGACCTATGAGGAGTTGAAGGCACAGGTTGAACGTGGGTTTGCGCGTGCCTATTGGGCCGGAAGTAGTGCCGATGAGAAGCGCATCCAGGAAGAGACCCGCGCTACCATCCGTTGTATTCCGCTTGATCAGCCCGGTACGCCCGGTATCTGCGTTTATACCGGTAAGGAGACGACCCAGCAGGTGATCTTTGCCCGTGCATACTAGATAGGCCAGCTTCCCGGAAGCTCAGGAGAAGACGATGAGTACGAGTCTTGCGGATTTCGGTCAATACCTCGAACAGCAGTGTGACCCCAGCCTGCGTGATCTGGCTAACCAGATCTATGAGGAGAGTGCAGCCTACCGGAATAATCAGGGTAAGGAAGGGATCTACCAGACCTTCCGCACCACACTGGTGATGATCTGCCAATCCCTGGTCTCCGGCTCAACCGAGGGTGTTATCGCCCGCCTCTCTAAGGCTGGAGCCGAACGTGCCCATGATGGCTATCTCATCGAGGATGTCCTGCTCGGTATTCGGCTACTTCGTGATCTCATATGGGATCATCTGGAACGCTACATAGGTACCAATGGCCCCATGGCCATGGCTGATGTGCGTCTCCTCGAACAGATGATTCACCTGCTCAGCCGCACGATGATGCTGGGCTATAGCCAGACCTTCCAACAGACGATGCAGGAGGTGGCCAAGCAGGCCGCTGAGATCGAGGCGCAACGCTATACGATCCGTGAGATTGGGACGCCCATTCTGCCCCTCTACCCCGGTGTCATTGCTCTGCCGCTCGTGGGCGCGATTGATAGCTACCGCGCTACCCAGGTTCTTGAGCGCCTGCTCGAAGAGATTAGTGAGAAGCAGGCCGATATTGTGGTTATTGATATTACCGGCGTGCCGGTGGTAGATACCGGGGTGGCCAACTACCTCTTGCAGACCGCGCGCGCCGCGCAGTTGATCGGGGCGCAGGTGGTGTTGGTGGGTATTGGCGCGGAGATCGCACAGACGCTGGTGCAACTTGGGGTCAATCTGAGCCAGCTCAAGGTCTATGCGACGCTCCAGGATGGGATTCGCTATGCCCTGCGCCAGTTGGGGTTTGCGATTACGGCACTCTAGGGTGATTGATCCAGCATCTCGCGGTAGACTTCGACATGGCGGCGGGCAACCGCCGCTTGGGTGAAGTGTTCTAGCACCCGTGCCCGCCCGCGCTGGATGAGGTCGTGGCGGAGTTGGGGTTCTTCGGCCATGTGCAGAATGGCACGCCGTAGAGCATCGAGGTTGCCTTCGGGAAAGATCAGCCCGGCATCGCCGATAACGTGCGGGATCTCACCAGAGTTGGAGCCTAAGACGGGCACGCCACAACTCATGGCTTCGATCAGCACCCGCCCGAACTGCTCCTTCCAATTGCTGGTGGTATGGGAAGGTAGCACCAGGAGATCGAGATCGGCCATAGCCGCTGGCACCTCGGTGCTGCGTACCGCAGGGCGTAGCTCAACACGCCCACTCAGCCCCAATGCTGCTACCCGCGCATCAATCTGTGGCCGCAACACCCCGTCACCCACCAGCCGCAGGTGGATGGATGCGGGCAACTCGGCTAACGCCTCGACCAGATCGAGCACACCCTTCTCTGGCACCAAGCGCCCCAGGTAGCCCAACGTAAAACGCCCCTGCCCCCCCGGTTGCCGGTCTACCTGCGCGAACATCTCCGGGTCTACCCCAAACTGCGGGATAATACTGATCGGCCCCTGGTACCCGTGCCGCCGGATGATCGTCGCAGCCTCTTGGTTGCCCGCAATCGCATGCTGGGCATGGCGCAGCGTATAGCGTTCAAAGAGGCTGAAGGGTGGCGGGTAGCGGCGATCAATGTTGGCCCAGTTGTAGAAGCAGCAGCGTGCCCCTAGTTGCCGCCCGATCCATAACGCATGGAAGGTGGCCAGATTGAAGCTCTCTTCATCAATGTGCAGCACCTGCGGGCGCAAGCGCCGCAGATGTTGGGCCAGTGTGGGGTAAAAGTGGATATGGTGCTGGCCATTGAAGGCTATCGGCAACGCCGTAAGCTGGTATCCCTCGGTGAATCGGCGCTCAAGCGGCTGCACACCCACCCGTGGCTCGCGCCAACTATCCGGCACCAGCGCCGTCAGTTCTACCCCCAACCGGGCAATCTCTTCGAGTTTACGCTGGTAGGCTCCCACCACCAACGCCTTAGACAGTATCACAACCCGCATACATGACAACAGGGTGGGACAGAGGCAACTAGCCCCTGCCCACCCCGCCCATTCTCATTAGCCATTCTTCTTAGCAAACTCGTCCATGAACCCGGCCAACGCCACACACGCCTCCGGCTCCAGCGCGTTGTAGATCGAAGCGCGGATACCACCCACCGAGCGGTGGCCAGCCAAGCCGGACATCCCCTGCGCCTGGGCTTCGGCCACAAACTTCTTCTCCAGCGCCTCGTCGGGCAAACGGAAGGTGACATTCATCTGCGAGCGCGCCTCGGTAGCGGCATGGCCACGGTAGAAGCCACCACTGCGGTCAATCGCCGCATAGATCTGGTTTGCCTTATCGCCATTGCGGATCGCCATAGCATCCAGGCCACCATGATCGGCAATCCAGCCCAACACCAGATTCACCATATAGACCGCAAAAGCGGGTGGGGTGTTGTAGAGCGAGTTGTTCTTGGCAAACGTTGCGTAGCGCATAATCACCGGCAGATCCTTACGCCCCTGGGCGATGAGATCCTCACGCACCACCACCACCGTCACACCGGCAGGCCCGATATTCTTCTGCGCCCCGGCATAGATCATGGCGAAGCGGCTCGCATCCAGCGGCCGCGAGAGGATGTCGCTGCTCATGTCGGCAATCAGCGGGGCTGTCCCCACATCAGGCAACTCCGTCCACTGCACCCCCTGGATCGTCTCGTTGGTGGTCAGATGCACATAGGCCGGATTGGCACTGAGCTTGATCTCGTCTGCACTGGGCAACCTGCGGTAGTTGCCCTCAGCCATACTCGCCGCCAGGTTGATCTGGCCAAGCCGTTTAGCCTCTTCGAGCGCCTTCTCACCCCACGACCCCGTCACGATGTAGTCAGCCACACCATCGGCAGGCAAGAAATTGAGCGGGATAAGCGCAAACTGCGTACTCGCCCCACCCTGCATGAAGAGCACCCGGTAGCTATCGCTCACACCCAAGAGCGCCTTCATGCGCTCCTCAGCCTGCGCGTTGATCGCCTCGTACTCCTTCGAGCGGTGGCTCATCTCCAGAATAGACATCCCCCGCCCCTGGTAGTCGAGCAGTTCGGCCTGGGCATGGGCCAGTACTGCCTGGGGCAGTACAGCCGGGCCTGCGTTGAAATTGTATACCTTGCTCATGCGTCTCCCCTCCACAGCCCCACAGGGCTTGATCACTCATCGCCTTAGTATAATGCCGTTTTGGTTTGTCTTGTGCAAGGGGAGATATTCTCTACGCCAAGGGGATGCGTGCCTGCAACACCACCCCGCCACTCGACTGCTCGGCCACCATCAACTCACCATCCATCTCAGCCAAGCGGTAGCGCAGGGCGCGCAGGGCGTGCATACCGGGGCGCTCATAGGTACCATCGAGCAACCCCACCCCATCATCCTGCACCATGAGGGTGAAGGACAGGGGATCATAATCGAGCGTGAGCGTAGCATGCTGGGCACGGGCATGGTGTTGAATATTGAGCAACGCCTCTTGGGCGACACGCAACATCACACTCTGTTGGGCGTGCGTAAGGGGGCGCACCTGCCCCAACGTGGTGAGTTGCAGATCCAGATCAGTGCGCTGGTTAGCTCCGAGTACAAGCTGCTCTATCGCGGTCGGGAAGGTACTATGCTCCCCTACCGTCGTGGTGAAGATGCCCATGCGGCGGGTGGGTTCGTCATCTGCATGGGGATGCGCGGGGCGAGGTAGTGGCAGGTTACTCAGGGGTGGTTCGGGTGCAGTAAGAGGAGCGAGGGGCGGGATCTGGGTCATGGGTACATGCAAAAAGGCCGGGGTGGTATACAATGCGGCATCGTGCTCATCGGGATAGTGATCACTGGTGGGGGTGCTGCGCTGCTCTAGGAGCGGCCAGATGAGGGCAAAGGCAAAGGGAACCGCAGCGCGCAGCGTGAAATCAAACCCGCTCTGACCCTCCAGGTGGCCTAGCATATGCAACCCAGCCAGATCTACCATGATAAAACACGCGGCTCCCCCCAGTGCGGCACGCCAACCCCACAACAGACCCGGCAGGATCAGTGTTCCGAGTGCGTAGGGCATGAAGGGCAAGATCCGCCCGCCACTCAGCCAGACAAACGAGAAGCCGATCAGCATGTCCAACGCGAGGATAATCGGTTGCTGCTGCACCATTCGTAGGTAGGCAGGCGCAAATGCCGTCGCCCCTATCGTGAGTAGCCCCAACAATCCCCACAACCCAGAATCACTCGGCAATCGGAGCAGTGGTTCGCCTGGAAGGACAAGAGCAAAGCCAGCCAGCACCCAAGCCACCCATCGGTAGGCCCAGAAGAGGGTTTCATGATCTGTATGGACGCGCCCGGTATCGGGTGAGATATGCATGGCGCTTCCTTTCGGGTGGCACGTAGACAGACCACACAATCAAGTGGCTTTCAGTGTAGCAAAAAAAGATGTCAGCGGCAACCCTACAAGAGCAGGGTTGCATAGACAATCGCCCCGAACAGCCCACCCCCCAGGAGCCCATACTCCCACACGAGGCGGCGCTGGAGACGCTCTAGTGCGTAGTGTTGGAGCAGGCTCACCGTAATGTAGAAGATCACCAACAACAGGGTTCCGGCGATCAGAAAGGTGGTTGCCCAGTAGTTGAGCGGCCAGATCGCTTCGGCAACGGTGATGCCCACTAAAGACGAGGTGAGTAGCGAGCCTGGGCGGGGTAGCCACGAGAGGAGTGCGTAGGCGAGCAGGGTGGCACTCACCCCGATGAGTGCCGCTGCGTAGAGGCTGCGGTAGTGGGTATAGGCGACGGCACTGAAACTGCCAAAGGCGAGCAAGTAGCCCATCCCGTTGATCACCATCTGGGCGCGTTGGCTCACCTCTGGGTTGCGATCTAGGGCGAAGTGCTGCGCTAAGAGTACGATAGTTAACGAGCTACCCGCTGCTAAGAGTGCTAGGGCAAAGGCTGCTCCTTGCATCGCTCCGCTGAAGAGCCGGAAGAAGGCGAATGAGGCGATCACACTGAATGAGGGCAGAATCCAAAAGCTCGGTGCTACTTCAAATGCGAGTTTACCCAATTTGATCGTCGGGAGTCGCCGGTTCTGCATCTGTGGGTGCGACCGGGCGAACATGTCGGCTCCGGCACTGGTGATGATGACCAAGATGCCCACCAGAAACCACGAGAGGGTGATGGTTGGCAGGTCTCCCCCCAAGACGATGCGTAGGGTGTTGGGGTTGCCATCTACGAGGAATATCACCCCTAATCCGATCAGGACAACAAAGATGAGCGAAACGATGCGATCATAGCGCGGTTGTGTCGTGGCTGTCATGGTAATTGACCGTAAAATGCACAGCTTTTCTGTGCATAGATAAGACATGCGGTTGACATTAGGTACTGGACATGCTATAGTTTTAAGGATGGGAATTATATTGCCGTCTGTAGTAGTCTGCCACCAGATTGGTATCGCCCGTTCATCACAAAGATTGGATCTATGAGCATCCGACCTGACGTCTCTCCTGTAGATGTTACGGCTACCGAGCCGGAGCTTGAAGCCTATACGCTCCTTCGCCAAGTCAATCTGATGATGGACACCTATAACCGTTACGATCTGCGGCGTGAGGATCTGACGATTCCTCAGTTCATGATCCTAAACTATGCGACTCCCGAAGGGATGCCCCTGAGTACGATCAGCAGCCGCATGTTATGTGATAACAGCAACCTGACCGGGATTGTCGAGCGATTAGCAAGCAAGGGCTATGTTGAGCGTCGCCCCGACCCCCAGGATCGTCGGGTGAGCCTGAT
>RRYU01004372.1_pt1 | contig 12643 bp, 14 predicted proteins | sample 2162651 | NCBI WGS metagenome assembly RRYU01 (sample SAMN10267283, study PRJNA491782) | microbial mat metagenome | isolation source: biomat in the production well | place: Japan: Minami-Kanto gas field, natural gas well KTG3 | collected 2017-06 | reverse complement strand
GGAGGGGCTTCTTTATTCCCCTGTTTTTAACATACTACCTCGTCACGGCGCGAAGCGCATCCGGCCTCCCGTCTCCCGTCTCCGGTCTCCAGCGCGCAGCGCCTCCCCTCCCACATTATCCGGTCACTGGTCACCGGTTACCGGTTACCGGTCACCGCGCGAAGCGCTCCCGTCACCGCGCATCCACCGGCTTCAGCGTCAAATCCCTGTTCACAAGAACATTGACCGAATAACCTGGCCTGACCTTGATCGTCGGCTGGATCCCCAGATTTTTCCGGGTAATCTGCTGGCCTGCACGATTGATCTCCTGACCGGCATTCGCTGCAAAAAGCTGACCGGTCGTCATATCGTCATGACCATCCCACTCCCCCTGGGACATCGTTGTCCCGACAGAAAGCACCGACGAAAGAAACACCCCGCCGATCAAGCGGTCAAAATGATTGTCAACCCGGTCCTCGAAACCCGCATAACCATCCAGGCCGACCCCCGGCGCACATCCAAGATCAATCGAAGAACCATCCGGACGGATCAACCGGTTCCAGCACACCAGCGCCCGCCGCTGCCCGTACGACACCATACTGTCATAACGTGCCAGCAATCTCGAACCCTGAGGAATAAGCAGATACCTGCCCGTCACGGTATCATAAACATGCTCGCGCACCTGACCGATAATCTCGCCGGGCAGATCCGAATCGATCCCCGTCACCAGGCTCACCGGAATAATCGACCCTGCCTTGATTTCAAAAGGGCTTGAAGGGTAGCGTACAACACCCGCCTTCACCCCGTTGCGAGACCCGCCCTCTCCAGCCATAAACCCATCTTTATGCTCCTGCCGGTTCGGATCATCGTCGCCAAACAGCCCCTGAGGCAGTTGCGTCGCCCCCATCAGATCACGCAGATTGAGCAAGCCGGAAGACATCCCGTCCGTCCCCTGCCCAAACCCTGACGGCACAGGGCTCATATCAACCGCTCCCTGAAAAAAAGGACTCGCCTCCAGAGCCCTGTCATACGTCTCCCTGTCCTGATCCTCACCAGGGTCCATCCTTGAACTGCGCGCAAAACTTTCGTTGGCAGACCCTTCATCATCAACAAAAGAATCCTCTTCGAGCAAAGGATAGACCTCCCCTGAAGCCATCGCATCAGAAGGCTCTTCTGCTATGAGCACAGGATCATCGTTATCCGGCGCATTGCGGATCATATCAGGAATCATGAACTGCTCTGCTGCAACTGGCGCCATCGGATTCTCTTCACGCCGGTCTTTCTCCCCGGGCAGCAAAGCAAGCGACACGGCAAGCATCAGCAAGCCTGCAATCACACCAACAACTCCCGCAACAGGACCTTTCCGAATAGAACGACCTTTCTTTCTCGCCACTTTCAGACGCGGATCATCAGGATCCACCGTCGATGCATGAGGATCATACCCTCCCAAACGATCCGTCAAAACCGATTTCTTTCTCATGGAACACATAGAGATACCCGTTAAACATCAACACTTATAAACGACTGATCCTGACCACATCCTGACGCTTCCTGCCAATCCGGAGTTCCGCCTCATCAAACAGCCGGTCAACCACAAAAAACTCATCTTTCACCCGGTAATTCACCAATTGCGAATCACCCTCCCCGGAAACGACAAACAGGACAGGCGCCTCGCCAACCATCATGGAATCAGGAAACTGAATAAAGGTCTTCCGACCGTCATCAAAAACCTTCACCGGCATCCAGGACGGGCGACGCCCTTTGCGAACATCAACATCATAGCCGAAATTCAGGCGGCGAATATCAACCCCCGAAGCCACAACATCTCCCCCCGCCGCAACTCCCGGCACATGAAGCTCTTCCTGCGGATACCGCCACTGAACCGCAGCCATATAGGTTTCCCGGTAACTATGCAGCTCGAGATGATAGGTCCGTCGGTCCGTTGTAATAACAAGTGTGGTCTCCAGACCCGGCCGCGTCGCCTTCACATACACATGCTGCTGTTCCTGACCCTCAACAATACTCTGACCAAGTCCGAGAATCCAGCGAACCGTATCTCCCGCAGCAGGCTGCCCCACAATCTTCTCACCCGGCTGCAACTGAATATCGGTCAGCCGCAAAGGAGCCGCATAGACCTGAAACAAACTGCCCGGCGCATAATCATAAAGCATGATCGCATTAAAATAACCGGCCGTATCCGGGTTCTGCGCCGCGGAACGGTTCGCGGCATCAATAACCTCCCACGGCTTACCTGCAGCCGGCTCATGCTCCTCATCAGCAGGAACCCTGAATCGCCGATTCTCTGCCAACGATGACCGCTCAACCACCGATGCACCACCCTGCTGCTGCGGCATACTGCGAGAAGCCTCTACAAATACACCCTCAGCCGCCTGACCGCACCCTGAACTCCCCATCACCATGACAAGTAACCCGGATGAAACTATATTTCTTTTAATCATAGTATCTTAGCGTTGTATTTTTGACCAGTGAAACTCATCGATAAACAACCCAATCGGGTTCGCCGCCAGCTGCTGTTCGCTCTCAGGCTTTTTCAGTGCGATTCTGAACATGCCTCTCCAGATCTCTTCCCCGACAGGCTCGCCCCGTTTACCCCAGGAAGACTCCTTCCAGTCGATCTGCCAGCTCTCGGCTGAAATCCGTACCATACCGAGAATCTGCACACTGACCCGCTCCGTTTCTGAACGGTCGAAAGGATTATTCTTTTTCGCATACTCATTAAGCGTGTTGCCTGCACTCTTCGTCACCAGCGAATAAGCATCAAGCCAGTTACGCTTCACAACCGCCTTATCGGAAGAAACCATACGGGTATCATTGACAAACCGTGCAAGATGATATTTCACCGACGCCTCATCAGGCATGTACGCATCCCAATCCCTGCCTACCGGTCCGCGGTAGACAGCCCTGCCATCAGCTGAAACCTCAACAATATGAGGAACCGCTTTCGGTTGAGCCCCCAGATACACCATCCCCAGAAGTGAGGGAAATGCAACAAACAACAACGTTGCAAAGGTCGCAAGCCGCCAGTTTTTCGCCTGAACAACCGCACTGCCCATCCGGTTGTCCCACTCCTGTCTGGCTCGTTTATAGGGCGTATCAAGCCCGCCCTCAGCAGACCACTTCCTGCCTGAAGCTTCTCTACTCATAGCACATTACCATTATAATTATCCGCATTACCTCCGTCAGAACCCCCTCGCCTCTGCCTGGCCTTCTGCAAAGACTGAATGGTAGCCGAAGCCCATGACGGTCCGCCCGAACCATCCTGCCTTTTCGGCATCGTCCCGCCGGTATTGACATACCCTTCTTTCGTCCCTTCTGCAGCGTGATGCTTGATAAAATCAGCACCCTTTCCACCGGTACGGTTCCAGATCCCCTTCCCAACAGCCTCAGCACCGCCCTTCAAACTTGCAGCAAACGTCCCGATCGGCCCTGCGCCGCCCATTGCCGCTGCACCGCCGGCAATATCGGCACCCGTTTTAGCTGCTGAAGCCATCTTCACAGCACCTCCAACCGCCGAAGCCGCTGCACCGGTTGCAGCCACCCCAGCCGACGCAACAGTCCCCGCAACCATAGCTGCCGTTCCAACAGCCTGCCCCGCCTGACTCGCCGCCGAATTAGCCGACAAACTCGGACTCCCCGACAACAATCCTGAAGCAACATTAGGAGCATTCCACGCAAGAAAAGCAATACCACCGGATATCATAACAACCGTCAAGGCATCAGACAATCTCGGAATGCCAGGGGGCAAAGTCAGATTTGTTAAAATCGTTTCACTCACCGCCATAATGAATGCCAATACCATTAATTTTACCCCTGATGAAATAACGGCACCAATCGCTTTTTCAGCCAGAAATTTTGTTTGCTGCAAAAACCCGAATGGCAATAAAATCCCAACAACCCCAACAAGCAGATTAAATTCGAGCACCGTAAAAAATATCTGCCAAGCCATAATAAAATATGCCAACATTGCAGAAAGCCAAAGTAATCCAAATGTTATTCCATTAGCAATATTCCAACCACTTGAGGTTATTGCATTTATCATAGGCAATGTAGTTTTATGACCATAGAATATTATTTTCGATGGATCAAATAAGCTCGGCGCAGATCCACCTCCAGCAAGTTTTCCTGCCTGAATCAATGACCTAACAAAACTATCTGCTAATCCAGGAAAATCTGTAACAATCCACAACCAAAAACCTAAGAACAAGATCTTCTTCATTACGTTTACGATCTGTTCTCCACCATTTAATGCCCACCATAACCCCAACAATACAATTTCAATCGCAAGAAATACCCTAATAAGCCAATTCATGGCCGGCTTAAGATTATACCACCCTTTGCCGAATGCATCTAAAAACACATTTAAGGTATCCGTTAAAATGTTTGGATCCATAGCATTTAATTGCTTATAGCTATATCAACTATTCAATACATTATCTCTTAACAGGCGGCATATTTTCATGCGCAGGGCCTTTTGGCTCCCAATCAAGCCAACCTTCTTTCAGTCTTTCATTCAACTGCCTTTCTTCTTCAATTTTTTGTTTTTCAATATCATTCGAACAACCAACAGAAAAACAAAAAAAAGCTAAAAACAATAACAAAAAAACATTCCTCATTATTCAATCCTCCATTATTTAACGTTTAATTGATGGCATAGTACTGTGTATTGATGAATTAGGACTCCAATCAAGCCAGCCCTCTCGAAGACGTTCATTCAACTTCATCGCCGCCGCCTTCTCTTTCGCACTCACTGCAGCAGCTGTAGCAACAACGCGTTCGCTTGCGGCAATCGTGCTGGTTAAATCCCCAAGCTGGGCCGACATCAGCCCAAGCATCTGGGTCTGCGACTGCAGCTGCATCACATGCCCCTCGCCCGCCATCGATCGTGCAAGAATCTGGGCCGCCTCATCCGTATACGCCTGCGTCCGATCGATCACCGACTGCGCCTCCATTGCCGTCCTTGCGCTCGCTGCCAGTTCCTGATTCCACTCCCGGTAATACGACTCATACTCCGCCATATCCACAGCATCCCAGTCCGTCCCGCCCGGAAACAACGCATCATACTCATGTCTGAGCCGGTTGAGATCGTAACCAATTGCGTTGATATCCCGCAGTACCCCAGAAAGCTCGCGAAGATTACCCGACAGAATCCCCTGAACCGCCCCGAAAGAAGACCCGTCAAACCGCCTCAACGCCTGGAGCTGAGCCTCGTACTGCCTGATCTGATTCTGAATCTGCGTCACCTGATGCGCCACATCCTGCACCATCTGAATCGACGTCACCGTATTGCGGTTCAGATTGGCCACATCGATCACCGGCAACGCAGCACCTGCCGTCTGCGCCCACAAAACCAACCCTGCCACAGCAGTCACATGAAACCCTCTCAACAAAAGCTCGACCATTACCATGCAATTTCAGGTTTGTAAAACGTCAGATCCTCCATCCCTCGCAGTTCCAAGCAACTCTGCGGCCCATGCAAGCCCACGATAGCGCAACAGTGCCTCGGCATGCCCGTCCGGCGCCTGTTCAGCAGCAAGAGCGTCCATAAACCGCTGATCCTCCGGAGACGACATCCCGGCAAACGTCAGCGCAACAGGCCCCATATTCAGCGAAAACATTCTTCGACCGAGCGGTGAACGGTAGTAGTAATCCCGTTTCTTCTGAGCCCCGGCAAGAAGAGCTGTCTCCGTCTCCGTAAGCCCGAAAGCCTGATACGCCCGCTGCATCCCCGGTGTCATCGCCTCCTCATCAGGAAGAAAAATCTTCGTATGGCAGGCCGAAAGAATCGTCGCCATAATCGGAGACTCCGCCGCATCGGCCGCTTCCTGGGTCGCAAACACAACCGATACATTCTTTTTGCGAAGCGTCTTAAGCCAGTTCTGAAGCTGCCCCATAAACACAGTATGCTTCAGAAAAAGCCAAGCCTCATCAAGCACCAGCAGCGTCGGGCTCCCGTCAAAACCCTGCTCGACCCGGTGAAAGAGATACAACAACGATGGAACCAGTGCCTCCTGCGGCAGGGCCATCAACGAATTCATCTCGATCATCGTCCAGGCGCCCAACTCTATCTCCTCGCAATCAGCATCAAACAACTGACCGTAATTCCCCTGCACCGTATACGGCCTCAGCGCGTCGCGCACCTCCCTCGACTGCACCAGATCGCAGAACACCGTCATCGTCCTGTGATCCCGTTCACCCGAAGCCAGGCTTTCGAGCGCCATATCGATCTCCTTCTTCAGCGCAGGATGCCCCTCGATCCCCTGCTCGCGCAGCAGCAGCATAACAAAGCCCGATGCCCATATCCGCTCCTGAACCCTGTCGATACCGAGAAACGGCTGAAACGCCAGCGGAGCCAGCTCGCTCCCCGGTTCATAATAAGACCCCTGCAGTGCCATAGTCGCCGCCCTCGCAGAACGGTCCTTGTCGAAAATCACAACCCTTGCCCCGGGATACCGAAGCCATTGCAGTTCAAGCAGGCCGAGCAGCGTCGACTTGCCCGCACCGGTAGGCCCGACAACCAGCGTATGACCCACATCGCCGACATGCAGGTTCAGTCTGAACGGCGTACTACCGGTCGTCGAACACATGACATGAGGCGTTCCGCATCCGCACACCTCCTTCAGATGAGCACTCACCTCGCTCCCCGCCCAGATAGCCGACAGCGGCATCATATGCGCAAGGTTCAGCGTATTGACCATCGGCCGCCTCACATTGGCATAGACATGCCCCGGAAGACTTCCCAGCCACGCCTCCCTGCTGTTGAGCGTCTCATCTTTCACGACAAAACCCCTCCCCTGCACCACCTGCTTCACCAATCGGATCCGACGCATCGCCTCATCAAGATCAGGATGGTGTACCGTCACCGTACAGGTCAGATAGCCATAGGCAACCATATCCTCACCAAGCTCCTGCAGCGCCGCATCGGCATCTGCCGCCTTGTTGGCCGCGTCACTGTCCAGAAGAGCCGACTCCTGCTTTGCCGCCTCCTCCTTCAAAAGCGTAAAAAGCGACTTGCGCTTCTGCCACCACCGCTTCCGGTACTTCTCCAGCTCCCGTTTAGCATCAGCCTTGTCAAGACAGATAAAACGGCACATCCACCGGTACTCGATACGAAGATGGTTCAAATCATCCAGAATCCCGGGAAGCGACGTCGAAGGAAATCCCGTAAACGTGCAGGTCGGAATAAACGTATCGCCCAGCATCGGAATATCGCCGTTCGTAAACGCCTGGTCCGGAAGCAGCGCATCGAGGTACATCGGAATCTCCGGAGCCGCAACAGGATGACGGTTCGTCGAAACCGTACTATGCAGATAACTCAGCGTCTCGTCATCGTTCAACTCCCTGACCTCCACAAAAACGCCGCTCATGATGTCGATAACCTCGCGAACCCCCTTGACAAAAAATTCAAGGTCGCGATCGTTATCCATCACCGCATCACGCCGGATAGGATCGTCATACAACACACCGTTCAACCGCGTTGACTGTTCACCCGGCAGCTGCCATACAAACGTCAGAAAATAGGCCGACTCGAAATGCGCTCCCGCCTCCGAAAACTGTTCCCTCCGCTCAAGGTCAACCAGCCATGCAACAGGATTTGTCCACGAAGACGACGGGTAGCGCGAACTTTCGAATCGCTGCGCCTCGATAAAAAACGACCACCCGCTGCCAAGGCGCTTCAACGCGTTGTTCAATCGGGCGACCGCAGAAGCAAGCTCCGACATCGAAGAACTTGCAAGATCAGGACCCCTGAACCCCATCGTTTTCTGCAGACAACGATCCTTCTGCAACACAACCCCGGGAGCCACAAGAGCAGCCCAGGGAAGAAAATCCGGAAGCCGCGTTGTCGGCTCCCTGTACTCTTTCAGATTCAACATGGCTCAGCTATACTCAAAACGTTACGGCTCCATCTGCTTCGGCGCCTTCAAAGCCCGCACAAAAACCTCAAAAAAGAACGGATCGCGACGCGCTGCAGCCGCAAACACCAGATGACACACCACACCAACAGGAACAACCCACACCTGATGAAGCCCGAAACCAAATGCCGCCGCCGTCGTCCACAGCAGAAACGCCAACGTCCGGGGAACCCCGCCAAGCAGAATCACCTCCGTCAACGATCGGTGAACCGGCACCTCATATCCTTCGATCATATACTCAGTCCTCCGCCAAACCCCATAAACTCAAGCCCCCAGCTCACCGCATTGTAAGCAATCGCAAGCCCCATCACCACCCACAGCGCCTTACGCATCACGCTGCCGCCATCCGAAAAGGCAAGTCCGAGCCCGAGCGACACAATCGCCACCGCGCCGATCACCCTCGACACCGGCCCTGTCAGCGAATTCAGCAACTGCTCAAGAGGGCCCTCCCAGGGCATATCGGTTGAAGCACCAAAGACCGTATTGGCAAAAAAAAGAAAAGACAACGCCATCAATGTCCGTCTCATGAACATCTCCTTTACTTTTATATTGTTTATTTATTGTAAGTTGGGGATCAAATCAGGAAAACAGGCAACACCGTCCTCAAGGTCCGCTCATGCAGCAGAGTTCCGGAATAACCTCGCCAAACCGCTGCTCCAGAATCCAGTCGCCCCGCTCATCAAGACCCTTCACCTCAGCGATTCCGGTCACCATCCTTCCTGCAGCAGAACGCGCATCCCGACTGATGTGTACACACACATTTACCGCTTCGGCAATCAGATACCGCGGAGCAGACGGCATCACCTCCTGGCAGAGCTGCGCCATCCGGTCGAGCATGGCCGCCGTATGGTTCGCATGAATCGTAGCCACCCCTCCGGGATGACCGGTATTCCAGGCCTTCAGCATATCAAGTGCGGCCCCGTCGCGCACCTCCCCGACAATGATTCTGTCCGGACGAAACCGCATCGCATCAATAACAGCATGCTGATGCGTATAAAAAGGAGGATGAACCAGCACATTCACCATATTCTCTGCCCGGCACTGCAACTCAGGATTATCCTCAACAACGTACACCCGGTCTCCGGTTTCGGCAACAACAGCAAGAAGAGCATTGGTCAGCGTCGTCTTCCCCGACCCCGTCCCGCCGCCGACAAGAATATTGCGTCTCGCAAAAACACAGCTCTCGAGATAGGACGCCTCGTCAGCGGTCATGATACCCGAATCCACGTAATCATCGAGCGTAAACACAACAACAGGAGGTTTTCGAAGCGCAAACACAGGAGAAGAAACGATGGGAGGAACCGAAGCCTGAAGACGGGCACCCCATCCCGGCAACGTAGCCGCCAGAGAGGGATGACGCTCGTTCACTTCGGCATGAACCGCAGCAGCAGCAAGTCGTATCATCCGTTCAGCATCGTCAGCGCTCATTCTGACATCCGTCCGGTACATTCCTTTGCCAGCCTCCTCAACCCAGACACAACCATCAGGATTGAGCATAATTTCAACGATACGTTCCTGCTCCAGAAAATGAACAATAGGCAATACCGCACTGCGCAAAGAAGCCATACGACGGCTTACTGAAATATCATTCATACTACTTGACTACTGGGAGATTGGAGGACTTCCGCTTTGAGACATTCAATCATCACACTGAATACCTCTTCGATATATAAGACTTTCCACAAAAAAAGTCAAGCAGATCAGAGCAATAAAGAAGTATTTATGGCGCTTTATAAGCGAATATCAGTCCAGAGGGGCAACGCAACACCAAGAATCGAATCAGCCGGAAGAGCCCCGAAATAGCGGGAATCAAAGCTTGCAACCGGCCCCGGCAGCGCAACAACAACACCCTCCTCAAGAATACCGCAAAAAGCAACATCCGGCATCGGTCGCCCCTCGGAGTCCCTATCGAGCACAGGCCCGAAATCACGGCCCGCAACAATAAAACGCCCTCCGGCAACAGAAACCGAATCCCCCGCAAGAGCCGCAACCCGCTTCATCAGAAAACCATCGTCACGAAGCCATTGCCGCTCATGAACCAGAGGCGCCACACGGTCCGGAACCCTGAAAACAACAAGATCTCCATGCCGAACATCCTGTCGCGGAACAACCGCATACAATCCATGCGGCAGGCTGTCCGTCGTGTTATAGATAAGAAAAGGAAAAGAGCAGCAGGTCGCTGCAGAAGCAAGAAGAAGAATCAGCGCACAGGCTGAAAAAAGAGGGAAAAAACGGTGCCTTGCCAGCATCAGATTATGCATAATCTATCGTCTCTGCACGCAGAAGAGATCTGAAAAACAGAAAAGCACCGCAACCATGAACCCATCAGAAACGAAAAAAACAATCAATCATTGCGATTTCCAGCATAGCCCTGGTGAGGAACCTCCTTGAGGTAATTCCACTTCACGGCCTGCATATAGGAATCCGCGTAACAGTTAAGATCGATAATGTAAGAACGCTTGTTCGTGATAATCTCCATCAGACTGCGAACACCGCATTCAGATGACGTCACATACACATGCTGGCAGGAAACACCATCCTGCTCGACAGTTTTTACGTCAATATCCCAATGCATAGGGTTCTGAAGATACAACGGCTGAACAACCCTCTCACCAGGCTCAAGCTGAATATCCGTCGCCATTCCAGGAGCGACATACACATCATAGTACATCTCATTGTCATAATCATAATGCATCACCTCGTGATGATCGACCGACGTCAAACGCTCAACACCAGAAACACTGCCAGCATAATCTGAAGAAAGAACAGGCTGATTGGCAGAAGCCACATTTTCAAAAGAAATCATCGCCATGAAAACCAGAGCGGCAACCAGCAAAGAAAAATTACACGACATGCTTCGATTGACTTTAAAGGTTGAAAAAAAGATGACGACAAGCTAATACCCGGTACATATATCAACTTCACCTACATTATACAAAAACTTTGCACAAACGTTGCAAGCATTTAAAACGTAATTTCAGTAAAGAACATATTTTTGTTGGCCCACAGATTGCACTGATTATCACAGAGAAGAGGTGACCAGTAAAGAAAATAGTTCTGCTTGCCCACAGATTGCACAGATGAACACGGAGAAGAAGTGATTCGTTACCCGTTACCCGTTACCCGTTACCCGTTACCCGTTACCCGTTACCCGTAAAGAAAATAGTTCTGCTTGCACACAGATCGGCACTGACACAAAAAAAATGTTTTTCTCTGTGAAAATCTGTGCAATCTGTGGGAACAAACTCTTCAGCGCCAAAGGCGCTCCGGCCTCCCGCACGCGAAAGCGTGCTCCTGTCTCTTGTCTCTCGCCTCTCGTCTCTTTCTCCCCGCGCCGCAGGCGCTCCGGCCTCCGGCCTCCCGTCTCCGGTCTCCCTGTCGCGCAGCGACGACCATTCACCATTCACTATTCACTATTCACCAGTCACCGCGCGCAGCGCATCCCCTCACCCTCCATACATCGTCTCATAATAGCGCTGATACTCCCCCGAGGTCACCCGCTCAAGCCATTCGCCGTTTGCCAGATACCAGTCAACCGTCTTCTCCAGGCCCTCCTCGAAACGGATAGACGGCGACCACCCCAGCTCGCGCTGCAGCTTACCCGAATCGATCGCATAACGCAGGTCGTGGCCTGCACGATCCGTCACATAGGTAATCAGTCCAGCCGACTCCCCTTCCGCTCTTCCGAGCTTGCGATCCATGATCCCGCACAGGAGATGGATCAGATCGATATTCTTCCACTCGTTATGACCGCCGATATTATACGTTTCACCATGCTTCCCGCGATGGAAAATCACGTCGATCGCTTCGGCATGGTCGACAACCCACAGCCAGTCGCGGACATTCTCACCCTTACCGTACACCGGCAGCGGTCTGCGGTTGCGGATGTTATTGATGAACAACGGAATCAGCTTCTCGGGAAACTGGTTCGCTCCATAGTTGTTCGAACAGTTGCTCACCACCACCGGCAGCCCGTAAGTGTCGTGATACGCCCGAACAAAATGATCCGATGACGCCTTCGACGCCGAATACGGACTGTGCGGATCATAGGGCGTCTCCTCCGTGAACATCCCCTCAGACCCCAGCGTCCCGTATACCTCATCCGTCGAAATATGGTAAAACAGCTTCCCGTCAAACGCATCCGTCCATGATGCCCGCGCCGCATTCAGCAGGTTCACCGTCCCCAGAACATTCGCCATCACAAACGCCGTAGGATTGGCAATCGAGCGGTCCACATGCGACTCCGCCGCCAGATGGATCACCCCGTCAAACGCCTCCTCGCGGAACAGCGCCATCATCGCCTCCCCGTCCGTGATATCCCCCTTCACGAACCGGTAGTTCTCACGATCCTCCACATCGCGAAGATTCTCCAGATTCCCCGCATACGTCAACGCATCAAGATTCGTTATCCGGTACTCCGGATACGCATTGACAAACCGCCGCACCACATGCGACCCGATAAATCCCGCACCACCGGTAATCAGTATATGCATTGAAGATTAGTGATTAATGATTAGTGAAGAAAATACTTGTTTGGCCCACAGATTGCACAGAGGGACACAGAGAAGAAGTGATTCGTTATTCGTTACCCGTTATCCGTTATCCGTTATCCGTTATCCGTTATCCGTTATCCGTTATCCGTGAATGGTAAACCGTTTGCGCCAACAGCGCAACTCGTCACGCGTTACTTGTCACTGTTATGTAAAAACCCAAGCAAAAAATGAAGTTTTTTA
>RRYU01022492.1_pt1 | contig 12654 bp, 9 predicted proteins | sample 2162651 | NCBI WGS metagenome assembly RRYU01 (sample SAMN10267283, study PRJNA491782) | microbial mat metagenome | isolation source: biomat in the production well | place: Japan: Minami-Kanto gas field, natural gas well KTG3 | collected 2017-06 | reverse complement strand
CTGCATTGTAGATTTTATTGAATCAAGTTCAGCTTTCAAGTTAATTGAAGTATTTGATAATAATTTTTCGGCAACATCGAGACTAATATGGATTACGGGAATACTTGCACCAGAAAAGCTATTGTCATATTTTAAAGGTAGTAATTCATCTTCATCATCGCTGTATTGTGAAACAAATAACACACCAAGGGCATTGTTATCCTGTGCCAGTAACACTTTCTTCCTTAGTGGCAAGTGTGAACTGAATTTAGACTCTTGCTTGTCATCGTCTGGACCGCCTCGGAAAATAATTGCCCATTTATTCTCAACGGATATACTTTTGTAATCATTCCACTGAATCGAATCATTTATACTGAACCCAAATCCCAAGAATACTGCGGCCGTTGCTTTGAAATCGCCGTTAGCGGAGAATGCTAATGGCATATAGTCTTCGGAAATAATGTAGTCAGTATTATTGATTGATAAACGATTGTTTCCACCCGGCTCAACAGCATTTACAAAATCAAATTTCTGAAGAAATTCATTATCAGCCACTGGAGACAGATCAATAAGTTTATATTGGTCGATAATATAATCTTGCGCTATTTTAGATTCGGCTGTACCGGGATATCTACCCTTCAGATCATCCGACGCAAGATATCGAATATGTTCGGCAAGTTCTTGTTCAGTTATTTTTGGATTTTTTTGTAGCTTGTTTATTCCCTTATTACAGCTTGAAGGCGGTATGCAACCAGCAAGTACAATCAGAGTAAGCGTTAGTAATAGTGTAAAACGTTTCATGTATATTCCTTAATTAATTTTATTTCAGTATGGATACAGCCAGACTGACTAGTTTTCTACTTCTTCATCATCCAGTGGTTTCATTTCTTCTTGTTTATTTAACATTTGCATCAGATTCGGGGGAGACTTTCTTGGAGCCGCAACCTCTATTTTATTGAACGCATCAGGGGCATAGATAAAATTGTTATCATAATCTGCGTCAAGCGTCTCTAAATGCGGATCAAGAATAACCTTTTTAATTATATCATCAAAAACAAATATCTTTGATATTGTTTTATCATTATAGCGCCAGATTTCAGCAGGAATTCGCTCAATTGTTTTATCGCCATTCTCGAATTCGAACTCAAGGATCAATGGCATTACAACGCCACCTATGTTATTGAAGGTCAATTGATAATAATTTTTCTCTGCATTCAACAAATTAACTTGATCAGGCTCAAGAGCATCAATGTATTTTTTAAAATCTGATGAATCCTTGGCTGTAACTGCAAAAGCATCAAGCCTGTTATAAAAATCAATTAATGTAGTATCTGCGTCGATTGCGCGGAAAGGCATATCTTTTTCATCACGCATGGCAGTTATGTGGATCGGTTGCTTGTCGGATTGATCCTTTTTAATGGGTTTTTCTATGTCCGGATTCTTAGTATCAAGCTTAAACCATTTAATATTGGAGATAGATATATCAACATGATCAATGGAATAAAACCATCCACGCCAGAACCAGTCCAGATCTACAGCAGAAGCGTCTTCCATTGTTCTAAAGAAATCAGCAGGTGACGGGTTTTTGAATTTCCATAGATTGGCATATGTTTTAAAGGCATAATCGAACAGATCTCGGCCAAGTATCGTTTCCCTAAGGATATTCAAACCGTGGGCAACTTTTGCGTAAGAATTGTCACCAAAATGAGTAACAGACTCGGAATTTGTCATAATCGGCACTTGAGTATCCTTGTTGCCACTCATATACTTAGCTACGTATTTTAAATCTCGACGGTGCGGATAGTCTCTTTCCCAAGCATTTTGCGTTAGCGTTTGTAAAAATGTATTTAAGCCCTCATCCATCCATGTCCACTGTCTTTCGTCGCTATTGACGATCATCGGGAAATAATTATGCCCAACCTCATGTACGATAACTCCAATCATGCCATATTTTGTCCCCTTTGAGTAGGTGCCATCTTCTTCGGGACGCCCGCCATTGAAACAAATCATAGGATATTCCATGCCAATGTGATTTGAGTGTATAGAGGTAGCATGAGGATAGGGATAGTCAAAAGTATATTTAGAGTAATGTTTGATTGTGTGTGCTACGACTTTTGTGGAATATTTTTCCCACAATGGATTACCCTCTTTGGGATAAAAAGACATGGCCATAACTGTTCGGCTTCCGAAAGGTACACCCATGGCATCCCAGATAAACTTTCTTGAAGATGCAAATGCAAAATCCCGAACATTTAGAGCTTTAAAATGCCAAGTTTTAGTACCGGAAGCTTTGTTTGATTCGTTCTCAATGGCCTCTTCTTCTGTAACTATGAAAACAGGTTTATTAGATTTGCCAGCCTGTTTTAAGCGATTTTGCTGAGTTGCTGTCAATACTTTTGTTGCGTTTTGTAGTTCACCCGTTGCACCGACAATATGATCAGACGGTACGGTAATTTTTACATCAAAATCACCAAATGTCAAGGAGAACTCACCGGCTCCTAAAAACTGTTTGTTTTGCCATCCTTCAATGTCGTTATAAACCGCCATGCGAGGGTAAAATTGCGCGATTGTATACAGATAATTACTGTCTTCCTTAAAGAATTCCATGCCGGACCGACCGCCTACTTTCATCCTATCATTGATATTATACCACCACTTGATATTCAAAATAACTGAATTGCCGGATTTTAATGGTTTCGGTAAATCGATACGCATCATGGTCTCGACGGTAGTAGTTGGAATATCCCTACCTGCGCCATCTTTAACATATTCTATTTTAAAACCACCATCAAAGTCAGACATTAGGCGGTTTAGTGTATAGAAACTTTCCTTATCTCTGAAAATGTGAGTATGAGACTTATGGGAATGAGAATGTTGCTTTCTCACATTTTGATCAAGCTGAAGCCATAAATAATTCAGGTTATCCGGAGAATTGTTATAATAAGTGATTGTTTCAACTCCAGATAGAGTTTGCTTTTCATCATCAAGAGTAACATTAATGACATAATCAGCTTTTTGCTGCCAATATTCATGACCGGGAGCCCCGGAGCCAATCCTATAACTATTGGGAGTTGGAAGCTCTTCTTTAAGTTGCTCAAATTTCTCAGCAGCAGTATTTCTATTTTCTTGAGCAAAACCAATGTTAGCTGTTAAAAATATAATTCCGCTTAAGATGATATAAAACTGTTTCATTTAACCCTCACTTCACTAAAAATAAAGAAAAAATATAAAAATAATATGTTATATAGTATGACAATAAATATAAACACATGTTGTCAGAAATTTTGATAATATTTCACTAAACTACTTTAAGGGAAATGGAATACATCCGTAGCTTTGATAATCAAATTCAATTAATATCCAATAAAAAAACAGAACAGTATGCGAGTAGGAATAAGAAGAGAAGATAAAAATGAATGGGAAGCGCGAGTACCATTAATACCCAGTGATGTAAAGAAATTGGTAAACAGTGGAATTGATGTGTTTTTACAGCCATCCGCTATCCGAATATTCTCCGACCAAGAATATATTAGTGCGGGTGCCACAATCTCTGAAGATTTGAGGTCATGTGCATTAATTTTAGCCGTAAAAGAAATCCCGATTGATTTTATTGAAAATGGCAAAACATATGTCTTCTTTTCACATACGATAAAAGGTCAAGATTATAACATGCCACTCTTGAAAAAGATGATGGATCAGAAAACGCAATTAATCGATTATGAGCGTATCGTGGATGAAAAAGGCAGGCGGCTAATCTTTTTTGGGAGGCACGCAGGACTTGCCGGAATGATTGATTCACTTTGGGCTTTTGGTAAACGATTTGAGACTGATGGCATAGAGAACCCATTCAGTAAAATCAAGAAGACCTATGAATATCGAGGCCTAAATAATGCGACCAAACAAATCAAAAAAGTTGCCGATGAAATACAGACCAACGGTATCCCGATCGAGATGCAGCCTTTGGTCTGCGGATTCAGTGGCTATGGAAATGTCTCATTAGGCGCACAGGAAATATTTGATATTTTGCCACACCAAGAAATAACCCCTGAAGAATTATTATCGATTAATACATTCAAAGACCAAGGAAACGTTCTATATAAGGTTATTTTTAAGGAAATTGATTTAGTTGAACCTAAAAATTCCACTGATCAATTTGAATTACAAGACTATTATGACAATCCCACTAAATATATCTCAAAATTTGAAAATTATATTCCGAAGCTATCAATTTTAATGAACTGTATTTTTTGGAACACCAAATATCCACGACTCGTAACCTTGGATTATTTAAAACGAGCGTGGACTGAATCCACCAATCAAAAATTAAAAGTTATTGGTGATATCAGCTGCGATACAAAAGGGGCCGTAGAATGTAACGTAAAATGTACTACACCTGGCAATCCTGTATATACATATAATCCTTTGAACGGTTCAGTCAGCGATGGGATTACAAATGAAGGACCAGTTATTATGGCGGTTGATAACCTCCCTTGTGAATTAGCTGCAGAAGCCTCTAAATCTTTCAGTAAGGTATTGGTCAACTTTATTCCCGCCTTAGCCAAAACAAATTATGATGTTTCTTTTAATAATTTGAATTTGCCTGAAGAATTAAGCAGAGGAATGATTTTACACAAAGGAAATCTGACAAAAACTTATCAATATTTAGAAAAGTATTTATAAAAACATAAAGGAAAGGAAATGAAAACAGTATTAGTGCTCGGTGCAGGGCTTGTAACGCGACCATTGGTAGATTATTTATTAAAACACAACATTCGAGTTCAGGTAGCAAGCCGTACAGTAGCGAAAGCCGAAAAATTAATTGGCGGACATCCAAATGGAGAGGCCATTGAGTGGACTGTTGATAAGCAGGACGAATTAAAGAAAATGGTTAAAAGTGCCGACCTTGTTGTAAGTTTGTTACCGGCAAATTTCCATGCAGAAATTGCCAAATTGTGCATTGAGCTGAATACAAATATGGCAACAACCTCCTATGTAAGCCCGGAGATGAAAGCGCTTGATGGTTCTGCGAAAAAGAATAACATAGTGATCCTTAATGAATGCGGCGTAGATCCGGGCATTGATCATATGTCAGCTATGCGGATTATACATGATGTTGAAAGAAAGGGTGGCAAGGTAACAAGTTTTATGTCATATTGCGGTGGTTTACCAGCTCCGGAGGCAAATACAAATCCATTTGGCTATAAATTCTCTTGGAGTCCGAAAGGTGTGCTGCTTGCGGGAAAAAACAATGCTAAATATCGCAAAGACAATAAAGAAATTAATATTGAGGGCAAAGACCTTTTTGCAAATCATTGGGGAGTTGATGTGCCCGGTTTTGGAAAATTAGAGGGTTATCCTAATCGTAATTCTTTGGATTATATTGAAACCTATGGTCTTGAAGGAATTTCAACTATGTTTCGCGGGACCTTGCGCAACCCCGGCTGGTGTGAAACTTTGAAGGCAATTGTAGATTTGGGTTACGTAGATGTAAATGAACGTGATTTAAAAGGTAAAACCTTTTCTGATATTAGTTGGGAACTTGCCGGAAAAGAATCCGATGGAAATCTGCGCAGTGCGATAGCCGACAAATTGGGACTTTCGCAAGATTCATTCATTTTAGATAATCTTGAATGGCTTGGTCTATTTTCTTCAAAGGCGCTACCGGTTGATAAAGGTGGTTTGATTGACGTTCTCACTGCAACAATGTTGAATAAAATGTCATACGAAAAAGGGGAGCGGGACATGCTCGTATTGTATCACAATTTCATCGCGGAATATCCCACTGGAAAAAAGGAAGAAATCACTTCTACGATGATAGATTACGGGATACCCAATGGCGATAGTTCAATGTCTCGAACCGTTAGCTTACCGGTTGCCATCGGTGTGCGAATGATACTTGAGGGCAAATTTTCGAAGCCCGGCGTTTGGGTACCCGTTATACCGGAGCTTTATAATCCAATTTTGGATGAACTTGAAACTCTTAATATAAAATGCATCGAAAACACTAAATCAATATAATAAAGGGAAATAAAATGAATAATAAACATAGCAGCAAATTTTTACCAATAATCGGTATAATAATACTTGCCCAATTTGCATTTGGGCAAGTATCGTATGAAACAGTAGTAACGAGTGACGGATTCATGGGAATGGGCGCTTTTGAATCCAATACAAAAACCTTTGTGGCAGGAGACGCACAACGAACTGAAGCCGATCTAAAGTTTACCGGAAAAGTGCTGAAATACATGAGTCCCAAAGGCACACAGGTGTCCATTGTTCGTCTTGACAAAAAATTAGTATGGAATATTGATGACGCAAAGAAATCATACACCGAGCAAACTTTTGCCGAGCTCAAAGAAATGATGGAAAAAGGAATGGAGGATTATGACAAATCTCAAACAATGCCTGAACAGGAAGACGACTACGAATCTGAATATACATGGAGCAAACCCGTAGTTAAAGTTGAAAATCTTAAGGAAAATAAGACGATCAACGGGTTTAATTGCGAACACTATTTAGCATCGGTTACAACCGTAGGTGTCCATAAGGAAACAGGAACAAAGGACACAATGCTATTTGTTTCAGATTTGTGGAACGCTAGGGATGCTGAAGACAAAATGGCGATTGCGAACGATTTCAACGTGAGATATATGAAAGCGCTTGGGATAGATATTCCTGAGAATCAAGGTCTTGTCATGATAACCGGAATGTACAAAGAGCAAATGGATAAACTTGAAGATGAGATCAGTAAATTAAAAGGATATCCAATCGTCAATGATATCAAATTGACTATGACAAAGAATGCAATTCCCAAGGAAGAAGAGGCTGCAGAGGAAAAAGTATCCTTGCGGGATATTCAAAGAGACTTTGGTGGACTAGTGGGTAAAAAAATATTGAAAGATGCTACTAAGAATAAGAAAGAAGAAAGTAAAAGCAGCATAGTACAATTATTTCATATGAAAACAGAAGTAAAAAACATTAGTACAGATAGTACTCCTGAAAGTATGTTTATTGTAAAGAAAGGATATAAGCTAAAGAAGAACTAAAAATATTTAACTATTAAATCAATTATCCTTCTTACTCGTTTTGTATAGGGGGGATACATTAATTTTAATGGACTAAAGCGGTTGTGGTTCACAACCGCTTTTTCATTAGAAAATGTTTTAAATCCATAAAAACCATGGGTGCGCCCCATGCCGCTATCATTTACCCCACCAAACGGTAAATTAGTTTGCGAAAAATGAATTACAGTGTCGTTTATACAAACGCCCCCCGATGAAGTATGTGCCAGAACACGATCAATATTCTGTTGATTTTTACTGAATATATATAGAGCTAAGGGTTTGGGTTTACTTCTGACGATGTCAATAGCACCAGCAAGTGTTTTATATGTCAAGATTGGCAGAATTGGTCCGAAGATCTCCTCCTCCATAATAGCTGAATCATCTTTTACATTTGTTAAAACCGTAGGCGGAATATATCTGTCTTCTAAATCAAGTTCACCGCCAACTGCTACAGCTCCGCCTGCCCGAATAGTATCATTTAGTAATTTAGATAGGCGGGTAAAATGGTTGTTGTCAATTATCCTTGCATAGTCTGGGCAATTTTGCCATTCCGAATCACTACTACCGTAAAATTTTGAAATATAATATTTTAATTTATCAACCAGCTCCTGCAATACTGATTCGTTTACAAGAATATAGTCAGGCGCAAGGCAGGTCTGACCACAATTCATCAGTTTGCCCCAGACAATCTTTTGCGCAGCATCGCTTAGGTTAGCAGTTTCATCAATGATAACCGGGGATTTCCCGCCAAGCTCAAGAGTTATCGAAGATAAATTTTTAGATGCTGCTTCCATCACTTTTTTGCCTATAACCGAACTGCCGGTAAAAAATATATGATCAAACGGTTTTTGTAACAATTCGATAGCAATCTCTTTTTCACCTTCAACTACCGCTATTTCATTTTCAGGAAATAATTCCTTTACCATTTTTGAAATCAGATTTGAGGAATTAACCGCGATTTCAGATGGTTTTAAAATGACGCAATTACCGGCTGCTATGGCGGATATAAGAGGCGTGACATTCAAATTGAAGGGATAATTCCAAGGAGAAATTATCAACACAACTCCCCGCGGTTCGTATTTTATCCACGAGCGGGTCGTTATCAGTGCCGTTGTCCGTTTAACGCGCTTTGGCTTAACCCATTTTTTAAGATGCTTAATTGTATGCCTAATTTCTGATAGTGCTGTGAAAATTTCTGTTAGGTCAACGTCTGCGGCAGGTTTTTTAAAATCTTGATAAATAGCATCACGAATTCCTTGTTTATTATTTACTATCCAATTTCTCAACTTTTTAAGCTTAGCTATCCGATCTTTAGCAGATGAATTGGCTACATTCCACCTATTTTCTTTTTGAGCGCTAAAAAGCGAATCAATGTTAGGTTTTTTGGGAGAGATGTGTAGTTGTGTATGCATTTTATTTTAGTGATAGAATTTATCGTTTGTATAATTGTTTTACCCAGTCAGCATCATCTTTTGTGAGCGATTCACCTAATTCAGCAGCAGCTTTAACTTGAGATCTATCCCTTTGACCTAACAAAACACAGCCGGTCGGTGAATCTGACAATAGCGCACCAAGTAATCCATGCAAAGCTGGTTGAGAATGTTCAGGAAATTTTTGTTCAAGCTTAATTTTATTTAATTGCAGTATTTTTAGTAATTCAACGTCTTGAAACTCAGGAACATTTAATCGGAAATCACCTTCTTTGAACACCGGCGGTTTGGAATACTTGCCTGTTAGTAAGCCATTTTTAATAGGCGAAAAGAAGGCAATGCCAGCATTATTTTCTTCTACCCAAGCTTTCAAGCCACTTGACTGATAAGGGTCATCCATTACATTGCGGTATGGCTGAATGACATCCGGATTAACACGATCAATGTATTTCATGATCTTTACAGAATCCCAATCTGATAAACCAATAAAGCGTATTTTACCCTCTTTGCGAAAACGGTGAACCAAATCTAAGGCATCATTAAAAACTTCATCAGAATCAAAATTACAATGGTGAAAATAATAGAGGTCAATAACATCGGTCTTCAGATTCTTTAAAGAGGTCTCAATATGTTCTCTAATCATTTTTGGATGGTAATAATTCTCATAACCACCTTTATCCCAGCCAACCTTGGTAGCAAGAAAAATATCACCCCGAGGAACAACATCCCATACATTCCCGATAATTTTTTCGGAGCGACCGTTACCATAAACATCGGCAGTGTCCCAATGGTTGATACCGGATTTCCATGCTTGAATAAGAGCATCTCTTGAATTGCTATCGGATTGGTCCGCCCAACCGACTGATCGTCCACCGGAAATGTTACCACCGCCGTATGACCATGTTCCTAAACTTATCGTAGAAACCTTAGCATTGGTTCTGCCAAATGTAATTTGCTTCATAATTCCTCTATTTTATTGTTCAGAAAATAAGACAGTATATGTGTAAACTTACTGGTAAAAATTAATAATTATAATGATGAAAATCTTAGATATTGGACATAAAAATCTATTTTTGGATGACGCAATGATTTTACTTGAAACTGAAATCAGTAATGCAATGTACAGTGGAAATGTTCAGTCTATCAAAATTATACACGGACATGGTTCCGGAGCGCTTAGGCGAGCTGTAAGAGATTGGTGCAAAACCCAACATGGGCGCTTTAAAGCTATTATCTATGGGGAAGATTACGACATGTTCCATGCCGATAGTATCGCAATGCGTTCAGATAGCGGTTTGCCTAATGATCCCGATTACGGGAAACGAAATCGTGCTGTAACATATATCTGGTTTTAATAAAAGTTTAGGAGAATAAAATGACAAGTGATAAATCGTATCGTACAATAATTGAACCATTTACTATTAAATCGGTCGAAACACTGCGATTAACAACAAGAGAAGAGCGCGAACAATATATAAAAGAAGCTCATTACAATTTATTCAAAATTAAAGCGCAGCATGTTTTAATTGATTTATTGACCGATAGCGGGACAGGGGCAATGAGCACCGAGCAATGGGCCGCCATCATGCGTGGCGATGAATCGTATGCAGGGAGCAAAAGTTTTCAGAGATTTGAAAAATCAGTTAAGGATATCTTTGGATTTGAATTTGTAATACCCACCCATCAGGGCCGCGCAGCCGAGCGAATCCTTTTTTCTGTGATGTGCAAAAAGGGCGATGTTGTTCCGAATAACACTCATTTTGATACGACGCGAGCTAATATCGAGTATTGCGGAGCTATTGCTGAAGATTTAGTAATACCCGCAGGCAAAGACCCTAAAAAGATACATCCGTTCAAAGGCAACATGGATGTTAGAAAATTACAGCGTCTGATTGAAGAAGTGGGAGCCAAGAAAATTCCGCTTTGCATGCTAACAATTACCAATAATTCAGGCGGTGGTCAGCCGGTATCAATGGAAAATGTTAAGGAAGTAAAAAAAGTTCTTAAACAATACGGGATACCACTTTATTTTGATGCGGCACGCTTTGCCGAGAATGCCTATTTCATAAAACTGCGCGAGGGTGGTTATCAGGAGAAATCCATTAAAGAAATTGTCCGCGAAATGATGAGCTATGCCGACGGCTGCACAATGAGTGCCAAAAAGGATGGGCTTGCCAACATTGGCGGATTTATTTGCACCAATGATGATGTGCTTGCTCAACAGGAAAAAGATTTACTGATATTAACTGAAGGCTTTCCTACCTATGGAGGATTGGCTGGACGAGATTTAGATGCCATTGCGGTTGGATTGCAGGAAGTGTTAGAAGAAGATTACTTACGTTACCGTCTTGCCGAAGCAAAATATCTCGGCGAACGGTTAGTTGAAATCGGATATCCAATCGTTCAACCGCCCGGCGGACATGCCATTTACATTGATGCCAAAACATTACTTCCGCATATTCCCCCGAGCCAATATCCGGGACAAGCGCTTTCTGCTGAACTGTATTTAGCTGGTGGTATTCGTACGGTGGAAATTGGCTCGGTCATGTTTGGAAAAGTTGATCTAAAAACCGGCAAAGAAGCTCCGGCGGATATGGAATTAGTGCGCCTTGCCTTGCCCCGCCGTACCCATACGCAAAGTCACATCGATTATGTATTGGAAGTTGCCAAAGATGTCTATAAAAATCGTGCAAGTATCAAGGGTATGAAAATCATCGAACAACCCAAGTTCTTACGGCACTTTACAGCAGAGTTTGATTTTATATAGATTATAACGCTTAACGATTCGTCATATTTAAACATTATTTTAAAATCCTATATGTCGAATATACTTTATTTGCTAGACAAATACAATATATGTGTCGAATATTATTGCTATCTGCGACAGGTTGTTTAAATATGACGAACCATACAATGATTTACCACATTTACCGCCGAAAGTAGAGATTGAAGAAAAGGAAGTCTTAAAAAAAGCAATTTCTGCTGGAAAGCAATTAGCAGAATTAAAAGGATTAACCTATACAATTCCAAACCCGGAAATTCTCATAAATACTCTAACGCTACAGGAGGCAAGGGTTAGTTCTGAAATTGAGAATGTATGGACAACAAATGAACGTTTGTTAGAGGCTTTTTCATCTAAATCACAAAAACTTGATGTTCAAACAAAAGAAGTCTTAAGATATAGGGAGGCGTTATGGAACGGATATGAAATACTAGCAAAAAAACAAGTATTATCGATAAACCTTTTTATAGAAATATATCAAATAATTAAAAAAACAACAGCCGGTATTAGAGTAACACCAGGAACAAAAATTATAAATTCTCATAATGTAACAATCTATACCCCCCCGGAAGGTTCTTCGATTATTAATGAGAAACTAAAAAACCTTGAAAGGTTTATCCATGCAAAAGACAATATTGATGATTTAATAAAATGTTCACTTATACATTATCAATTTGAAGCAATTCATCCATTTACAGATGGAAATGGACGTACTGGTAGAATAATAAATGCTCTCTTTTTAGTTCTTAAAAACAGACTAAACCTGCCTATTTTGTATTTAAGTGATTACATAATTAAAAACAAGGATCTGTATTATAAACTATTAAGAGAAGTAACAGAACAAAATGAGTGGAGGGGCTGGATTCTGTATTTTTTAGATGCTATAGAAGAAACGGCAACTTCAACCGCTCAAAAAATAATTGATATTAAAAAGCTGTTTGATGATACTGTGACATATGCAAAAAAACACCTACCCAAATATATGTATTCAAAAGAACTTATAGAGCTACTTTTTGAAAAACCGTATTGTAAAACTGAATTTATTGTTGAAAAAAATATTGCTCAAAGGCAAAGAGCGTCCGTTTATCTAAAGGAGTTAGAAAAAATCGGAATATTAAAAGGTAGAAAAGTCGGCAGGGAAAAACTATTTCAAAATGTTAAATTATATGAACTGTTAAAAATATCGTGATAAAATCAAAGGAATGAAAATTAACAAACAACCTAAATTCTTAAGGCATTTTACTGCAGAGTTTGAGACATTATAGCCACGAATGCACGAATGAACACGAAATTAAACATTATCAAAGAACGCGTAGAAACGTTCCAACGGAATAAGGATACCTTTAAAAAAACTTACAATGAGGAAATGCTCCGCATTGAGTTCGTAAATCCTTTTTTT